>JAABUZ0100002652.1_pt1 | contig 28991 bp, 19 predicted proteins | sample 5562091 | NCBI WGS metagenome assembly JAABUZ01 (sample SAMN12813069, study PRJNA571459) | rock metagenome | isolation source: Antarctica rocks | place: Antarctica: Victoria Land, Linnaeus Terrace sud | collected 2015-12-21 | reverse complement strand
TTTGAATCATCTTGTTAATGCGAGATTTCGAGAAAGGAATCGAAAGAAGATGCGCCGAGCCATTTTAATACCCGTGTTGATTACCGTTGCCCTCCTGGCCATCGTGGGAGGAATCGGTTACTTCATTTACAATAGCTACTACTACTACACGACCGATGACGCCCAGATTAATGCTCAGCTTGTCAACGTGAACTCCGCCGTCAGCGGCCAGCTTACAACTCTGACCGTCAAACAGGGCGATACAGTGAACGCTGGACAGACCATTGGGACCATCACTCCTGTCGCCGTCAACGGCGGAGCAACACCTGCTACCGTCAATCTGACCAGTCCCATCGCTGGACGCGTGGTGCAGGTGCTCGCGGTGCAGGGACAGAACGTCTCTCCTGGTTTGTCCGTTGCCCAGGTCACTAGTACCAGCAATGTGAACGTGGTGGCCTATGTCGATGAAAGCGCACTCAACAATATTAAGACCAATCAGACGGTCGATATTCATGTCGATGCCTTCGGTGGCACAAGCTACACCGGCCATGTGGATCGCATCGTACAGGCTGCCGCCTCACAGTTCTCGCTGTTGCCTACGCAGGATAACGCCAGTGGCAACTTCACGAAGGTCGCTCAACGCGTCCCGGTCTACATTACGCTGGACAACAACGGGGGCAATGACCTGGTCCCAGGACTGAGCGCCGAGGTGACCATTCACCAGCACTAGTCTCCGCCGAAGCTAGCTCTCTTCTGAGCCCATTAGAGGCTCAGAAGAGAGCGGGCAGAGGTGTCAAGGATGACGGTGTGGAGAAGAGTGCGAAAGGAAGAGAAGCGTATGTCGACATCACTGGTGTTTGGAGTGCTCATGGCAGTCGGCGTTATCGCGTTGCTGATGGCTGCCGGGCTCTTAAACAGTGGAAGGCGAGCAACAGCGAATCGGGAGTCTCTGGTGCCGGAGCCAGTGGAGAGCCGAGAGTTGACGCGAGTTAATGGAGCGCGGCCACGACCACAGGAGCAGATGACAGTTCCAGTATATTCACGTGGCAACGACCAGCAGAGTCCCCAGGCGGGAATGCTCCTACAAGAGCGGCAAGAGGATCTGCAGGCTCGCTATGAGCAGACACTACAAGAGCTGATGAGGCTGCAAGAAGAGCAGCGCCCCCCGATGATTTCGCTGGAGGAAGAGGACGACCCCTATCGGGCGACTCCACGAACGCGTCAGCAGATTGACGATGCGATCCCGACTATGCGCCCCGAGAGGAGCGTAGTAGCAAGGCAGCCTGTACTGGAACCTGAGACGGCAGAAGTCCAGGCGCACTATTCGCTGGTTCCCAACGATGAGGAGGCCAGAGAGAAGCTCCCGAGCGGGCTCTCGATTCCAGTGAGCATCACGCTGGACGGGAACGTCAAGCTAGAAAACGTTCCCAGAATGCGTATCGAGGTGGTGATTCACCTTCAGTAAGCATGCGATTTGTCTTGAGTAACAAGAAGAGGAGCAGAAATGATAGTAATAGTGGGAGGACTCATTGCCCTGGGAGTGGTTGCCGCGATCGCAGTCGTGTTGCTGGCACGGGGAGAAAGCCGGGTGGTGAACACAGTTCCTCAGCAGATCGAACAGGTACCAGAGGTTCCTGCTCAGAGAGAGCAAGAAGTGGCTCCGGTTCAAGAGCAGCAGGCAGAGGCGCAGATGGCAATGGCGACGGCCGACACCGGCATCCCGACAGTAGTTGAAATGCCAGAGGAGACATTGAGCACTACTCCAACAGTGGAGACCAACCATCGAGAGCAGCCCCCCTGGCAGGAGCAGGCGGATCGCGTCTCGCTGCCAGTAGCGGGAGAGGGGCAGTTGGCAGCGGGACTGGCGAGCCAGTATGAAGTGCTAACGCGAGAACTGCATGAGGTGCATCAGAAGTCGAACGAAATCGAGCGTAAATTGAGATTGCTCAATGAGACTGCCATGCGGTTTGAGCGGATGCAAGACGGTCATAGTGAGGATGAGATCGAGCGGATGAGAAGGAGCGAGAGGGAGATCAACACAGAGACAGATCTGCGACCCACGCCCTCGCGCATACTTGATCCCTATCGCTAACTTCTGTCCATCGGTACAGATGGCTCTTTAGAAGCTACGAGGGAAATCCAAATTCTTTATACTTATGAGCAGAAAGTGGAAGAAAACGAAGATAGTGTGTGTCGCAACACGTATGTAGTACGTCATAAGTAAGTGCAGAAGGGGAGAAAGTGGAGTATTTCTGCCTATATTTCTCCCCTTTTAGTTTATTTCTTTCTAACACTCATGAGATTCATAATAAATAACTCCTTATACGGAAACCTAAGTGCGAAGCACTAGCCGCGAGCAAGCGGCGTTGGTTTCCGTATAAGATCTAATATATAGCAAAGGACGATTCCTATGTACGTAAGCACGACAGCATATACGGATGAGCATACTACGGATAACGTCTTAATCGAGCAGGCGCTTCTGGGTGACCAATCTGCCTTCGAAGCTCTGGTAAGTCGCTATGAAATGACACTCTACAGCTTTGTGAAGCATTATCTAAAAGACTACGAGCAGGCATGGGATGTAGTACAGTTTGTCTTCCTCCAGTTGTACAGGTTTCTCCCCAGGCTGCGAGGCAATCTCTACTCAGATCGCAGCAAGGCACCACTCAAATCCTGGCTCTTTCAGGTTGCACTGAATCGTTGCCGACAAGAAAAGCGCAAAAATCAGCCCCTCCACTTTTCCGATCTGGAGACACTTCCAGGCGAAGGCGAGGTGTCAGTCCCGCAAAGTATAGTGGACCCTAAACCCTTACCTGAAGAGCTCGCCGAACAACGCGAGCTACAACATGCTCTCTACGCAGCTATTCGAGAGTTGCCTGATCGCTCACGCTCCGTCGTCGTCCTCCGCTTCGCTGAAGAGCTTAGCTTCGGCGAAATTGCGCAGCGCCTCAATATGCCGGAGAATACAGTCAAAAGTCATTTTCATCGTGCGCGTATACGCCTGCGTGCTACTCTCGTTCAAAAGGCGGGATAGTCAAGTATTGGGAGTGCTGTACCACCTGTGTTATAATGCTCTCTGAACACTCGTTCTTATTTTAGAGAGTGTTGATAACTGTTCGAGTAGAGATGAGGCTGACTGGCTGCCAAAGTGGAGTAATAGATAGATATGCCCATACGACAACTGGCCCCTGATGTGGCGGCGAAAATTGCGGCGGGAGAGGTGGTGGAGCGGCCTGCCTCCGTTGTAAAAGAGCTGATCGAAAATAGTATCGATGCAGGCGCGACGCAGATCCGCGTTGATTTGATACACGGCGGACTCCAGCTCATTCGGGTGACCGATAATGGTTCTGGTATCGCCGTTGATGAACTTCCTCTAGCACTGGCGCGCCACGCGACAAGCAAGGTGGCGAAAATTGATGACCTTGAACATATCCGCTCCCTCGGCTTCCGTGGAGAGGCGCTAGCAAGTATTGCGGCTGTGGCTGAGGTGACGCTGGTGAGTCGGCAGCGCTCGATGGAGCAGGGAGCTCAGGTGAGCGCGCAGAATGGAGAACTCTCTGAGGTAACGACGGCAGCGGCAACGGTGGGGACGACGATCACGGTCCGCAACCTGTTTAGTGCGGTGCCTGCACGCTTGAAGTTTCTGAAGAGCCGCAATACCGAGGTGAGCCACTGTCATCATCTCTTAGAGCAGTACGCGCTAGCCTATCCTGAAATCCGCTTTCATGTTTATAGTGAGGGGCGGCAGATCTTTGCCACGCCCGGCGACGGTCAGTTGGCGAGCGTCCTGGTCGAGGTGTATGGCTTGCAAACTGCTGAGCAGATGGTCCCGATACCCTCTAGCGAGCGTCAGAACGATTCTGAGTATCCGATTGTGACGGGTTACACCAGCCGGCCTACCTGCTATAAAAGTACGCGGCAGCATATCTCTTTCTTCGTCAACCGCCGCTGGGTCCTGAGCCGTATGCTGACTGCTGCGGTCGAAGGAGCCTATCACTCCCTTTTGCTGACTGGTCGGCATCCTCTCGCTGTAATCAATATTGAGCTTGATCCGGCCTTGCTGGATGTAAATGTCCATCCAGCCAAGACGGAGATTCGCTTTTTGAAAGAGCGGCGGGTCTTTGCCGCTATCTTGCGCGCAGTTCGCGCCGCGTTGCTGGTAGAGCCAGAAATGCCAGATTGGCAGCCCAAACACAAGGCCGCTAGTAGTTCTCCCGATTCGAAGAACTCGGCTGCAAGAGCTCAGGATGATCCACTCTCTGAACTCGAATCACTTGAAGAGAGTTCCGATGACGATGAGGCGTCGGAAGCTTCTGCAGCCTCCTCCTCGTCTATCCAGAACGAGGTCAGGCAGGTATTTCCAGGCGATAATCCGTGGATGACGGTCACCGAAGAGGAGACGGGCACGAAGCCGCCTCTTATGGGCCGTCTCTGGCAGAGCCATGTGCGCGGAACTGAGCGCGACCCCAGGGAAAATGGTCAGACTACGAAGAAAAACTCGTCCTCACCCTCTGGAGAGCCTTCCGATCGACGAGAGGTAGCGAGAGATACTCAAGAATCACAAGGGCCAGAGTTCCAGCCTGAGCGCTTTTCTACGCATCCCAGCACGTTTCTGGAAGCGAGAACGGCACAAGCCTCCTCTTTTCCCTCTATTGAGCAGGCGGAGAAACGCGAGAGTGAAAAAGATCAGTTCGTAGTTTCTCAGACAGAGAGAGAGCAGCCCTCGCAGGCTCCGCTTATGCCGCTTGCGCAGAGCGAGTTAGCCCTGAACAGCGTCGATCCGCAGCAAGCGCGTCGCCTGCCGCGTCTACGCGTCGTTGGGCAGGTAGCGCAGAGCTATATCGTAACAGAGGGTGAGGATGGCATGTTCTTGATCGATCAGCATGCCGCACACGAGCGGATTCTGCTGGAGCGTATGGTAACCTCGCTCAAGGCCCGCGCGCCCATCTCACAACTGCTTCTGACTCCTATCAAACTTGAACTGGCTCCCAGTGAGCTAGAAGCCATTGAAGAGTATCAGCCGCAGCTAGAGCATATCGGCTTTGCCTTCGATCCGTCTGATGATGGAATGCTCGCCATCCGCGCGATACCCGGCGTCCTGGTCAAACAGATGAACTCGCGCTCACTCCACGAGCTCTTACTGGATGTAACCTCGGCCGAGAGCCTGGGCGATACCGAGACCTGGGAGGAGCGTGCGCTTGCCAATGTGGCATGTAAAGCCGCCATCAAGGCAAACTACTTCCTGACGGTTAGCGAGATGCGCGAGATGCTGGAGCAGTTAGAGCAGACGCAGGCACCCTATAGTTGTTGTCACGGTCGCCCGACAATGGTTCACTTCGGTTTGACGGCGCTCGCATCCGCATTTGAAAGGCGATAGATCATGCTCGCCGATGTGCTGACTCCGGCTGCAAGTTGGAATAGTGAGCATCCACTGCTCACTTATTTTGTGCCCGATGAACTGATGGACAAATTGCGCTGCGGCCAACTCGTAGCGGTTCCCTACGCCGACCGTCTTGTCGAGGGCATCGTCTGGAATATTATCGCCAACGTCACGCTGGCCGAGTGGCGTGCGGCCGAGCCGGACGAGATACTACGCCCGGTGCAGACCATTCTGGACCCCGAACCAGCCCTGCTGCCGCACCAGATGGCCCTGGCGCAGTGGATGGCGGACTACTATGTGACTTCACTGGCGCAGGTGGCGCAGATGATGCTTCCTCCTGGGCTTATGCAGCGTTCGCGCGCCGTGCTACGCCTGGTCGAGGGCGACGAGCAGTCTCTAGATAATTCAATGCAGGGCATATCACTCCGGCTGCGCGCCCTCGTCGGCCTATTGCTGGCCGAGGGCGAGATAGATGTCGAGCGCCTCAAAGAGATGCTCGGTCCAAAGCGGGCGAAGGAGGTATTGAAAGAAGCGCGAGCCAACGATCTCTTTCAACAAGATGCGGAACTGCATGCTCCCCGCGCCCACGCTCGCATCAAGCGCGTTGTGTCCTTGACAGCCGATAAGACTGCTCTGCAAGAGTGGCGCGCGCGAACAGCCGCAATAGCTCAGAGCAACCAGTCTGCCGCCTCCGAGATTGAGATCCTACCAGATCAGATGCAGCGACCCCGGTCGGGCAAGAAGGGCCGCAAGGCAGAGTCTAATCCCTGGGCTCTGCCTGAAGCGTCCGGAGCCACCGCCACGCTCGTTCTGACCTCACAGGACAAAGACAGTCTGCGCGCCCAGCATCAGCTCGCGGCTCTAGATCTCCTCGCGCAAAACACAAATGCGCAGGCTTACTGGACTCCCAACGCGCTCTGCAAAGCCAGCGGCATGACGGCCGTACAGCTAAAGCAATTGGAGCGCGAGCACCTGGTGACGATTGAAGAGAGAGAGGTGCGGCGCAATCCCAACGCCGGGCGCAACACGCTCTCGACGACTCCCCTCAAGCTCACTCCCGATCAGCAGCACGCGCTAAACTGCATCGTGGGCGATGAGTATGAGCCGCGTCCGATTCTGCTGCACGGCGTCACGGGCAGCGGGAAGACCGAGGTCTATCTGCAAGCTCTCGCCGCCGTAATCGAGGAGGGCAAGCAAGGCATCGTCCTGGTACCGGAGATCGCTCTAACGACTCAGGCCGTCTTGCGTGTGGCTGGTCGTTTTCCCGATCGTGTTGCGATCATCCATAGCGAGCTAAGCATGGGTGAGCGCTACGACGAGTGGCGGCGCATTCGTTCCGGCCAGGTGGATGTCGTGATCGGTTCGCGCTCCGCCCTCTTCGCCCCCGTCCCCAACCTGGGCATCATCATTATCGACGAGGAGCACGAGCCAGCCTACAAGCAATCTGAGCGCCGACCGACCTATCACGCGCGCGAGACCGCTCTGGTGCTGGGCGAGATCCTCTCTATTCCAGTTGTAATGGGCAGCGCCACACCCTCGCTGACCACCTTCTACCGAGCGCAGCAGGACGACTACCGGCTGATCGAACTGCCCGGTCGTATTAATGCCACACTGCCACCTGTCGAGGTGGTGGATCTGCGCAACGAACTGCACGCAGGCAATACCAGCATTATCAGTCGGCGTTTACAGCAAGAGCTTGAGCTGGTGCTGGAGCGGAAGCAGCAGGCGATTCTGTTTCTGAACCGGCGTGGCGCGGCAAGCTGCGTGCTGTGTCGCGACTGTGGCTACATCACCATGTGCGATCGCTGCGATATTCCGCTGACCTATCACTCGACTGAGCGCATCCTGCTCTGCCACTACTGCGGCCGTCAGAGCCAGATCGTCCAGTTCTGTCCTCAGTGTAAAAGTTCGGGCATCGGCTACTTCGGGTTGGGCACGGAGAAGGTGCAGGAGACAATCCAGCGCATCTTTCCGCAGGCTCGTCTCCTGCGCTGGGATCGCGATACCGCTCGCAACCGCCGCGCACACGAACAACTGCTCGACCACTTCGCCAGCAGGCAAGCAGACATTTTGATTGGAACGCAAATGATCGCGAAGGGCCTGGACCTGCCCGGCGTTACCCTCGTCGGCGTCGTCTCGGCTGATATCGCCCTCAGCCTGCCCGATTACTCTACTGCCGAGCGAGCTTTTACACTGCTGACCCAGGTTGCCGGGCGGGCGGGTCGTGGCGAGGAGGCGGGCCGTGTTATCGTCCAGACCTTCAATCCTCAGCACTTCTGCATCGAAACGGCCTCGCACCACGACTATCACACCTTCTACAACACCGAGATCGCCACGCGGCGCGGCTACAACTATCCGCCATTTCGCCGCTTCGTCAAATTCACCTATAGCCACGAGAACCGCTATCGCTGCCAGAACGAAGCCCTGCTCTTATTCGAGTTACTCAACACCTGGATCGAGCGTCTGAATCTAGAAGATACGGATATCGTCGGACCAGCTCCAAGCTTGATAGAGCGCTTCCGCGACAAATATCACTGGCAAATGATCGTCCGCGGCCCTGATCTCCATCGTCTGCTAAGGGTAATAGACGCCCCCGGCTGGGAGATCGACATCGACCCTGTCAGCACAATATGATTGACTAAAAACCAATAAGGCGGTGGTTCAGGGACCTTATCTCCTTCCCTGAACCATTTTGCACTCTTCCTCATAGAGAGGATATGCCTGACATCTTTGCTGAAATGGGCCTTTCCTTACACGAGCAGAGTGGAGAAGACCTGCTCTAGCAATTGTTGCGGCTCGTCTGCTCCGGTTTTGGCACGCCAGGCCACTACCCCATCTGGCCGCACAAGCAGTGCACCGTCCGCGTGTATGCCAGCTTGCTCCGGCCAGTGCTGCTCTGGATCACTGTATTCACTATCGGTAGCAATGCGGCAGGCTTCCAGCTCGATATGTAGGCGTGCGGCAGTGACACGCGCTGCATCGCACCAGGTGTCTCCCTCCGGACCAGCCAGCAGAACCATGCTGCCACTGGCCAGATCAACGGTGGAGATGCGTTCTCCCTGGTAGGAGAGCCAGAGATGAGGGACGCGCGTGCCTGGTTGCCCATTGAGGTCCCTCTCCCCCTTTTCAGGATCGGCGTCCTGCTCTGTCATGATGGCTTGAGAGGTATATTGGTAGCCGAGACCTGCCTGGACCGATCCTGACGATAGAGTTGCAGCGGATGCGAGATTTCGCTCAAATCGCTCACTTCTAGGGAGACCATCCTCACCGGTCTGAGAGATCGCAAAATCGACGGCTGCACGTCCGACAGGCCAACGCTCGACCGTATAGGTGTCGAGCAACGCCGAACCCGCGACCCCTTGGAGAACCGCAGCCAGCTTCCAAGCCAGGTTATGTACATCGGCTATACCTGTGTTGGCTCCCAGGCCGCTCCAGGGTGTCACCTGATGAGCTGCATCGCCAGCGAGGAAGACACGTCCCTGCTGCAAAGTATCCGCAATACACGCCCTGGCAGTCCAGGGCAATATTGCGGATACCTCGACCTCAACATTGGGCAGACCTATTGCTTGTGTGAGCAGAGCCTGGCAGCGCTCAAGAGGAAAGTCCTCTGGCCGTTCTCCGCGCTCGGGATGGTAGACGAGTTGAAAGGTCCAGCGGTCGCTGTTATTGATCGCGAGCAGTACCCCGGCCATTTCCGGACGTTCAATCAAACATTGGCTGAACTCTTTTCCTTCTACGAAGGCGCGCAGGTCCGCGTGAAAGAGGATATTGAGCAGATGGCCGAATGTTTTGTCTCCGCTCAACTCAATACCAAGTATGCGCAAAACAGCGCTGTTGGCCCCATCGGCACCGATCATATACGCCGCGTTGATCGTCCTCTCTTCCCTACTCACCCGGTCGCACACGTGTGCAATGACGCCCTGCTCATCCTGCTCAAGGGAGAGCAGTTCGGTCGAAAAGGAGACTTCACTTCCGTGCTCGCGTGCCTCCTGGAGCAGGATCGGCTCGACGAGATCCTGGGTGCCGCGACTGCGGGCTGTCGGGCTCATCTCTGCACGTTGCCACGCTTCCCGCATCTGCTTCTGCTCCGCGGGAACAACATCCTCCAGGGCTTCGCGCAGGGTCGCGCCTTTCAAAAATCCTACGGCAGGTTGCAATTCTTTACCAACCTCGCGAATCTTCTCTTCTAATCCCAGGTTGCGATAGATCTCCATGGAGCGAGCATTGACGCCACGGGCGCGCGGATGAATCGAGGTGCCAGTGTGGCGCTCAATCAGCAGCGAACGGATGCCGTATCGGGCAAAGAGGAGCGAAGCGGTAAGTCCGGCGATTCCTCCTCCAACAATCAGAACTTGTGTCTTTTCTGGTAGCATATTTTTGTTCTCTTTCTCGCTTGATACCATTTCATGGCTCTAGTATGGCTCAGGCCAGACCGTATTCCTTCATCTCTCTGGATGATTAGTGAGGATGATTGAGGCTGTCGCGGACATTGTTGGGGAAGGAATGTTAGAGAAGCTTGAGCTGGCGCGCGAGTTCGCTGGCCTCGACGCGGTTCTTTACATTGAGCTTCTGATAGATACTGCGTACCTGCGTTCTTACTGTATTGACCGAGACGACCAGTTCATCGGCGATCTCCTGATTGGTCTGACCCGCGCACAGACTTTGCAGCACACGCTGCTCCTGTCGGGACAGCGGCTCGATCAGAGCCGTCCGACCAAGTGCGGCTTCTGATACCCGCTCCTGGACAAAGGCCAGCAAAAGATGGTGAAGATAGGTTACCTGTGTCTCCACTCGCAGAGTAGGAGAAAGAGACTGGAGCAGCGCCTGCATGGGCTCACCTTCGTCCAGAAAGAGGCGCGTATACCCTTCAGCACATGCCTGCGCAACAACCTGGTGCAGCCGCTTTCTGGCCTCTAGGAGTCGCTTAGTAGAGGCATCCGCCAGAGATAGGAGCAGTTGCGCCTGCAAGGCAATGTGCAGGCGGCCGCCAGCACCTGCGGATACTGCCACTTGCTCGCTTATCTGCCGCGCCTCCTCGGGTTTCTCCTGCGCCAAAAGCAGGCGTGCGACGAGCAGATCTTCCCGTTCGCTCTGCGCCAACCATCCGTACACAGGCTGACGCTGATGTGCCCAACGCTCGACGGCGGAGAGATTCCCGCTCTTGATCCAGAGCCAGACCAGGGTGGCCTGGATTTCCAGGCATAGACGATGGCGAAGCGAGAGACCGGGTGAGGCGGCAGGAGAGTACCGTGTCAACAGGATTCTGCAGCGTTGTTGAGCCTGTGCACTCTGGCTTTGAACTTGCTCAAGGCGTGCCAGGACCAGTGCAGCCTGGACAGAAAACTCCTCGTTGGCCAGCCGCTCGCCCATCTCAGAGGCTTCCATCGCCTGTTGTTCGGCATCTGCCAGATGATTCCATTCGTAGGAGATCTGAGCCAGACCCAACTGCGCATCGCCAATATCGTCGAAGTCCTGTTCCTGCCTGGCCGATGTCAGGATCTGGAGAAAGTACTCAGCAGCCAGATATACCTCGGCATGCTCAAAATATGCTCTCCCCAACAGCACAGAGTTCGAGCGCATAATCGACGGGCTGTCAAGCTGCTCAAAGAGTCCACGTGCCTCCAGGAAGATCTGGATAGCCTTCTCGGCCTGACCTGTCAGCAGTTCTTCCGTTCCCAGCACATGCATATTCAGACCGAAACGGAGATCTGGCACGCCATCGAGTCCCTGTTGCCTGACATAGCTGGCGGCCTGAGTAATATTGCCAGTGCGACGCTCAAGCAGGGCGCGTGTGAAGAGGAGCCTCTTGAGCCAGATAAGATCCTCCTGGGCACGAAAACCTTCTTCAGCCAGGAGCAACAACTCCTCTACCTGAACCCTATCCTGTGGCAAAAAGGGGTGTTGCTCCAGAACAGAGGTAAAGAGTAGCCCTTCTACCCAACACAGCATAAGGAGCGGGCTACGACGCATGAGATCGGACGGGAGCGCTGTCAGCCAGCGTCGAAGGAGATGCGTCTGTTGGATATGCCGCAAGGACCAGGCAGGAACCTGGATATGCCGGACCCGTAGAAACTGTTCAATCAATGCTCCAGCTCGCACACACTCTCCAACTGCAAGAGTGGTTTCAATCGCGTCTGGAAGCAAGTTGTGTTGCAGATACCAGTGAATGGCCTGCTCTGCCTGGATACGCAGTTGCTCCGTCCCGAAGCGCTGGCGGGCGATATGCAACATCGCTTCAGCAAAGAGGGGATGATAGCGATACCACTGCTGCTGCACCTCCGCAAGATGAGGCTCAGATCTATCAAACCGTTCCAGATAGAGATTGGTCCGTTCGAGGGTGTTCAGATGGGCCGTGCTCTCGTTCCCGCCGAGCAGAGCATCGCAGAGAGAACTGTTCAGGCTGCTAAGCAGGCAGGTCTGGAGCAGGAAGTCTTGCAATGGTAATGGCTGGAGCAGAAACACCTCAGAGACAAAATACTCCAGGAAAGGATGCCGACCGCCATCAAGCAGAGCGAGCAAGGACTCGTTATTCAGCGGTTTCTCAGATCCCTGGAGCGTGAAAGCGAGCAGGCGTAGCCCGGCGGCCCATCCCTGCAGGCGCGCGTCGAGATGGTGCAGCAGCGGCGTGGAAAGAGGCCAGGAGATAACTTGTTGTAGAAAAGTCAACATCTCCTTCTGTGAGAAACGCAGGTTCATCCCCGTCACCTCGCGCAACCTACTGCTGGCTCGTAAGTGTGCCAATGGCAGAGGAGGCTCGCTGCGCGTCAACAGGATGAGATGAACAGTCGCCGGGAGATGGTCGAGAAAAAAGGCCATGCTCTCGTGAATCTGTGGCGAGGTGATGGCCTGGTAGTTCTCCAACACGAGGATGACCTCGCCAGGCAGGTGAGCCAGTTCGTTCAGAAAAGTGCTCAACGTCTCCTCCAGAAGGATTTCGTGCCTCGCCGCGAAAATTGCACGCGCCTCGCCATGCCTTTCCACCTTAATCTCTGCCTCTTCAGGAGCAGAGGGCGCAGAAGCCGCCGAGATGACAAATGACTGTCTATGGTTGAGAAGACGAGCCTGAGCTTCCTGATTGGACTGGCTAAACTGGCAGGCGGTCAGCAGGTAGTTCCAGAAGCGCGCTGGATCGTTGTCTGCCACCTCCAGCGAAACCCAGGCGATTGGCGGAAACCGGTTCGTCGCCTGGGCAGCACGTTCGATCATCCATTGACGGATCAGCGTCGTCTTGCCAGAGCCAGCAGGCGCTACTAACAGCGTCAAAGAAGACTGAAAGGCGGTATCGAGCAGGGATAGCAGCCGCTCACGCCGAACCAGAGCAGAAGGTAAAGGAGGGGGCTGAAGCTTGGGCAAAAGGAAAGGAAGCTGCTGCTCAATGCCCTGCTCCAGGCGAAGCGGCGGATGTCCTTCTGGAGCTTTGGGCGTCGTAGCCTCGTTCGTCAGTCTCCATGCAACCTCTTCAAGATGCTCGATGGTCAAATCAGCGCTGCGACCTGCGTATCGTTTGCGCGTGCGTTTCCCCTGAGAGCGGTAGGCATACCAGTAGCCTTCTTCGCCACGCTGTCGAGTTTCCTTGAGCAGATTGAGACGGCCATGTTGTCCCTGAAAAGAGAACGAACGATGCGTCCTGAGCCAGGGGAACCAACGCTCAATGTCCTGGTACCAGAGAGGACTATCGACGCTCTCGTCGTTCAGCCAGAGATAGGTAGAGCTTGTCCTGGACCAAATGAGTGCAGGTAGTGTTTTTCTTTTCATGCTCTCCTGCGGAACAGTGTGTTCCCCAACATGTTTTGTAGAATAGTATACGCCTGGGTGTTGGAAAAGGCAAACATTCCCCAACAGTGATTAGTGAGGGAAGAGGACATAGACGATATTAATTACTTGGTTTGAGCGTGTAGGAAATCACGTAGGCTAGTCATAACGAGCGGAGAGTGAGTATAAAAGACCATGTGGCCGCCGCCTGGGACGGCCAGGAGCTGAATGGTTGGCACTTTCTCGGCCAGAAGTTCGGCGTTGGCGAAGGGGACTTCGCCGTCGGCCATGCCGTGGACGGCGAAGGTGGGGGCTGCTATCCTCTCCAATGGATATGCGGAGATACGGGCAAACTGTTCCATGTCGTTGACATAGCCGATTTTGCGGAGATCGTACATGGCAACCGACCGCAACAACCCATCGGTGCCGGGACGAGTTGGTTGTAGGCGTGCCAGGGGAAGGGCGAGATATAAGAGTGGCTCAAAGCTCACAATTCGGTCATAGATGTGCTGGGTGATGCGCTGGACGGGCGGCAGAGACTGCTTAATTGCATACTCATCGTAGCACTGAGTTACGCCGCTAATCATCACCAGCTTTGTGCAGCGTTCGGGATATCGCAAGGCGAACTGCAAGGCCGATGGACCACCGCCGGAGACACCGATGACCGTCGCCTGTCGAATGCTCAGCTTGTCGAGGAGCGTGGCATAGAGATCGGCCTGCTCCTCCGGTGTCTCGCCGGATGTCAATGGCGTGCGCAGATAGCCGGGGCGCGAGACTGCGATATAGGTGAAGTGGGGGCTATCAATCAATTGGGAGAAGGCGATGCCCATATCGTAACCACCCGGCGATCCGTGCAGGATGAGCACAGCCGGCCCCGAACCCGTGACAGAATATTCGATGGAACCAAACCGGGTCTCGCCCATGCTGCTCTCTTCCTGTAGCCGCGCCAACGCCCTCTGCCGCCAGCTCGTATAAGAGGTAGCGCAGCCCAGAACGCTTGCAACCATAACCGCTCCAGCAATCAACAGGTTTTTGCCTTTCATCGGCCGCTCCCCCTTGTTTAGAGAACCCGGATCTATGCTACAAATTATGTATGTATACCTATACACTACAATACCAATCAAGCTAGAAAAGGTTGCATCGCTTCATTAATTTTTGCACGTTCTCCATTTTTACAAACTTTTGCGCGCAAAAGTTTGTAAAAATGGAGAACGTGCAAAAATTAATGAAGACTTGTAGAGAGCAGCGAAGCTGCGAATTGGCAGGGTGCAGGAAGATGAATCTGATGAGAATCAAACTTCTCTCGATAGCTGCATCTTGTATTTATGTTCCTACGGTCAATCGTGATGAGTGAGTGACTAGAAGAGGTTACCGAAACATCTTCTTTGAAAGGAATAGAAAGGAAACATTTCTCATGGCTGATAATCTCAAACCGGGCGATCATGTGGAGTGGGATACCTCGCAGGGGAAGACGGAGGGCGAGGTAGAAAAGAAGCTGACAAAGCCTACGGATATCAAGAAGCACCATGTCACCGCCTCGCCCGATAATCCAGAATATCTGGTGAAGAGCGATAAGAGCGGCAAAGAGGCGGCGCACAAGCCAGAGGAGCTGCATAAAAGCAAGGGCAAAAAGCAAGAGAAGCAGGAAAAGGATTAAGCAACAATGTCATATTGGCCGCTCTTGATCTGCCTGGTCTCGACATGCTATTTTGTCGGCCTGATCTGGACCATCCAGTTAGTACAATATCCTCTGTTTGCAGCGGTAGGTCAGGAGAGATTCCTGGCCTATCACGCCCAGCATTCGCAGCGCATCGTCTTCGCTCTGGGCCTGCCCTTCCTGCTGGGTTTTGCCAGCGCCCTCCTGCTCTTCTGGTTCCATCCCATCTCCGTCCCCCTCTGGTCCATCGTCCTCAACCTGCTGCTAGCCTGCTCCGTCTGGGTCCTCACCGCCCTCATCTCCGTCCCCCTGCACCGCTCGCTGGGCGACGGCTATTCCGCAACTATTATTCAACGCCTCGTCGCCACCAACTGGCTACGCACCACCGTCTGGACTGTCCAGGCACTGCTACTACTGTGGATGCTAGCTGTATCGATTCATGCGCTTTAGACGATCAAATCTTTTTTTCATTCATCTTGCTTTTTTCACATCAAAGGTGAAGCCTTTGATGTGAAAAAAGCAAGATGAATGAAAAAAAGATGATAGAATATTGGCTATGAGTATTCTATTTGGTTTGACGACCGCCCTATTATGGGGCGCGGGCGACTTTCTGGCGCGTTACGTGACACGTGCTCTTGGTAGTTATCGGACGCTCTTCTTTATTCAGTTTATTGGGTTGGTGAGTCTGGGGATCTATCTGCTGGGGACGGGTGAGTTGCAGCAGGTGGCGGCGGCGAACTCGTGGCAGCCGTGGGTATGGGCTGGACTGGCCTCGTTACTAAATATAGGTAGTTCGTTCGCGCTCTACCGGGCGTTTGAGGTGGGCTCTTTGACGCTGGTCTCGCCGATCGCGGCGAGCTATGCGGCGGTGACTATCGTTCTTTCGTTTCTCAGTGGTGAGGCACTGACGCCGCTGCACGATGGCGGTATTGGATTGGTGCTGCTGGGTATTATGATCGCTTCTACAACATTTACTCCTGCTAGAGTTTCTGATCCTTCTGAATATTCTAAAGAGATAGGGATGGATACTTCTTTGTCCAGAACGAGAATGATTGCTCATCGCTTGCTTTCAGTGTTGAGAAAGGATGCGATGCAAGGTGTGGGCTGGGCGGTTGTGGCGGCGTTGGGGTATGGGACGACCTTCTGGATATTGGGCTTTCATGTGACTCCGACGCTGGGAAGCATTATTCCGGTCTGGCTAATTCGCACGCTGACGCCGTGCGTGCTGGTGGTGTGTGCGCCCTTTGCACGCCAGAGGTTGACGCTACCTCGCGGGTCTGTGTGGTGGTTTATCGTGGGCGTGAGCGTCTTTGATACGATTGCTTATATTACTTATACCTTAGGATTAGCACAGGGGCAAGTCTCGCTCATCACAATCCTCTCTTCGCTGTATAGTGCGGTAACGGTGCTGCTGGCCTGGATCTTTCTACGCGAGCGGTTGCGGCGCAGCCAATGGTTCGGTATCGGCGTTATCTTTGTTGGTATTGCCCTCGTCAATATTTGATCCGGCTACCCATCATCGCCCCTAGAGCCCGCCGCTTCGAGCGGTCGAATCCACGCTTCAGCACTGCATACCTTTGGTCCCCAAACACCTCCTTTCCTTTCTCATCATTAATATTGCTCTTTCCCTTCCTGCATTCTACAAAGAGGAAAATTTCAAATGAAACAGGAACAATACTCTCAGGAACGAAAGGCATGCAGTGCTGAAGCGTGTATTCGGCGGCTCGAAGCGGCGGGCTCTAGGGGGTGACGCTCGATACTGCTCTTTGCCTTTTTCACTTGGCCAGAAGTATGCAGTGCTGAAGCGTGGATTCGGCGGCTCGAAGCGGCGGGCTCTAGGGGCGATGATGGGTAGCCGGATTTCTTTATCAAAGAGCACTATCGTGTTCGGTGTCGGCATGCCTCTTTTCCAGCCAGCGTTGAATGCTCTTCTCTTTGCCCTGATTGCCTGGCTCGTAGAAGCGCTGCCCGACCATGCGCTCCGGCAGGTACTCTTGCAATTTCGCAGCAGGGGGCCGTTCGGGATCTTCGCTCTTCATGTCTTTATAGTAGTCGTGGGAGTATTTATAGTCTTCTCCGTAGCCCATCCCCTTCATCAGCTTTGTGGGCGCGTTGCGAATCCACAGAGGGACCGGGTCATTAGGCCCACTTCGTAGTTCGGCCTGGATGCGGTTGTAGGCGGCGTAGACTGAGGCGCTTTTGGGGGCGGTCGCCAGGTAGACGACGGCCTGGGCCAGAATAACACCGGCTTCGGGCATGCCGACGAAATGGGCCGCTTGCTGCGCGGCGGTGCAGACGACCAGGGCCTGCGGATCAGCCATACCTATGTCTTCAGAGGCCATGCGGACCATCCGCCGCGCGAGGTAGAGCGGATCTTCGCCGCCCTCAAGCATACGTACGAGCCAGTAGAGGCTGCCGTCGGGATCTGAGCCGCGCACCGATTTGTGCAGGGCCGAGATCATATCATAGTGCTGCTCGCCCGCCTTATCATACTGTAGTGCACGATGCTGCATAGCGTCCTCGACCATCTCTAGAGTAATGTGAACCAGCTCGTGTCCAGACGGATCGCTATTGCCCTCTACGGCTAATTCGAGCACGTTGAGGGCGGTGCGCGCATCACCACTGGCGAAGAGGGCGATCTGCTGCAGAGCATTCTCGTCTATATTACTATTGTATTTGCCCAGCCCACGCTCTTTATCTTGCAGCGCGCGCTGCAGGATGAGCTGGATCTCTTCTTCGGTCAGGGCTTTGAGGACAAAGACGCGTGAGCGTGAGAGCAGGGCGGAGTTGACCTCGAAGCTGGGATTCTCAGTGGTTGCGCCGATCAGTGTGACAACGCCGCCCTCGACATGAGGGAGGATAGCGTCCTGCTGGGCTTTGTTGAAGCGATGGATCTCGTCGATGAACAGGATTGTGCGAAGTCCGGTGGTGCGACCGCGTCTGGCCTCTTCCACAACTTTGCGCAGATCGGCAACACCTGCAGAGGTCGCGTTGAGCCTGACGAAGTGGGCATGCGTGTGCAGGGCGATGACCTCTGCCAACGTCGTTTTACCGCTTCCCGGTGGTCCCCACAAGATCAGAGAAGAGACCTTATCGCCCTCGATGCTGCGGCGCAGAATCTTGCCCGACCCTAAGATCTGGTCTTGCCCAATGATCTCATCCAGCGTGCGCGGGCGCATGCGCGCCGCGAGCGGCTCCTTCCCCGTCTCAACTGTTGAATTATCCACCGTTTTCTTTTTTTGAGAAGTCTGCTCCGATCCAAAAAGTGATTCTTGATGTGCCATATCCTTGCTCTCCTGTTAACAGAAATGTTTCCTATCCCTCTTACCTAAGAGTACCATACGTTTTAGCCTCACCAGTCATGTGTTGACCCACCATGTGAAATAGAGAGATACGCAGTGAAATAAATTGAATACTTCTTGATAAAAAGTGTACTATCTATATTGGTGAGTACATGTTTTATTTCCTATTTCTATGCTATACTCTGCTCTGTGTAGTGTTGACAAATCACCATGCTCTATCTTAAAAGAAATCTTCCATTTTCTTTACAAAATCATGGTGACCTGGCAGAGGCCAGTACGTATAGGTACTGTGTAACGATGCGTAAAGATTTTTTGAATGTATTTATATGTTCAACTATTATGAGCCTATAATCCCTAGCATTCGGATGAGCGTTTGTGTGTGCAGTTTATAATGCATGCATAGGCTACGTGGGCGACGAGAGTTGCATTTCTGAATGCCTGTTAAGTATTCTATCGAAGAATAGGAGAGCGTCTTTGTATGTCACAACAGCCGCCAAATCAACTGCTAACTCTCCCAGGCCTTAGCGGTGACGCCAATGCTGTATCTGCCGCACCTCTTCCCTGGTGGAGGCGGCCCCGAGTTATAATAGGTATTGCTATTGCTCTATTAGTTCTTATTATCGGTGGTCTTCTCCTTTCAATTGTCAACCGCAAGCCACCAGCAACGTATCAAACGCAGCAGGTTACACAGGGTGACTTATCTTTAACCATTAATGCCACAGGCCCAATACAAAGCTCAGTCTATAATTTAGTATTTCAAGGCACAGGTGGCCGAATTACAGAACTTGACGTAAAGCAAGGACAAAAGGTAACTAAGGGCCAGACACTCGCCAAACTGGACCCAGTAGCATTGCAGGACGCCATCAAATCGTCTCAGGCGAACCTGGATTCTGCCAGGCTCGGCTTGAATAGTGCCCTCGCCAACGCCGGTGCCGAAGCGAACCAGGTCAACGTAAACATCGGCGCGGCGCAGACTGCCGTTGGCGTTTCACAAAACAATCAGGGCGCGGCTGGCGGCGTCAGCAATGCCAGCGTGGCCTCCTCCCAGACCAGCCTTACAAACTCTCAGAACAACCTGGATGCTACGATACGCAGTGCGAATGCTCAGAAGGCTCAAGCTGCGGTAACAAGAACGCAAACTCTTAATAGTTGTAATACGAATCCTTCTGCGGCGGGTGGTGGTGGTGGTGCGGCGGCAGGTGGCGGCGCATCGAGTGGTTCAGGCAGCACTTCGGCTCGGACATCAGGAGATATTCTTGCACCAATTTTGAATCTTGCTGCGGATGCAACTCCGGTGGCCCAACCAACGACACCAGCGGTTCAACCAACGACACCAGCGGTTCAACCAACGACACCAGCGGTTCAACCAACGACACCAGCGGTTCAACCAACGACACCAGCGGTTCAACCAACAGCAGCCGCGCCTGTCGCAACTCCCACGCCAGACCCCGCAGCCGTTGCGAGGTGTAAGCAGTTAGCGCAAGATCAATATAGAACGACGGTAGCGACTGCTGATGCGAGCATTACTACCGCTCAGAATGGGGTCAATACTGCTCAGATAGGTGTAACTCAGTCGCAGGCGACGGGAAATCAGACGAATACGACGGCGGCAGGCCAGGTTACTACATCGCAGAGCAATGTAAATACTGCGGCGGCTAATCCGGCGGCGGTAACGGCTCAGGGTCAGGTTTCTACCGCGCAGGGTCAGCTAGGAGTTGCAGTCGCGAACCTGGCGACGGCGCAGCACAATCTTGAGAACGCGACGCTCACCGCTCCTCATGATGGCACCGTTACAACAGTGAATGGTACTGTGGGTGGAACGCCTGGCGTGCCGACCAATGGGACCTCGACCAGCGGCGCAACTTCGGCGGGTTCCGGCACGTTTGTGCAGATCGTCGATCTTAACTCGCTGCAAGTTCAGGCCAACGTCAATGAGTCCGATACGGCGAATCTAAGAGTCGGCCAGCACGCTGTCTTTACCGTGAATGCGTATGGCAATCGTCAATTCAATGGAACCGTCAGCGGCATCTCGCCGAATGGCGTTACGGTCTCAAATGTTGTAACCTATCCAGTGAACATTGATGTTGATATTAAGAGCGCCAACGGTGCCAACCTTTTGCCAAATATGACGGCAAATGCTACCATTACTGTAGTCCAACGTAATAATGTCCCTCAGATTTCGGTCAACGCGATCAACTTTGCCCGCCTGGCGAGTAGCGGCAGTACTGGTACAAATGCTCCTCAGTTGGTCACACGCCAACAAGCAAACACTGCACTGAATCAAGCACGCCAGATGCTTGGCACTCTAGAGAATCAGAATCCAAAGGTTGCCCTGGACAGCCCGATTCCGGCCTATGTGATTGAGCGTCCGGGTGGCGGAGATGTCTTCACGGCCAAGCCTGTTGTTCTGGGCCTGACAGACGGAACAAACTATGAGGTACTGGAAGGTCTCTCTCCAGGTGAAACCTATATTGTCGGTAGTGGTAACAGTACACGGCCTGCAGCAGGGGCTACGGGCGGTAATAGTGGTAACCAGAATGGTGGTTAGGTCTCCTCGCGCTTTCCTTTGAATGTTCTCCTCAAAGAGGATGAGCGTTGTGAGCAGCACGAAGCGACCTTAGATTGAGAGATCTTGATATGGCAAACAACGACCCGGTAGCGTCGAGAAGGGATGATGGGCAGCGTCCGGGGCTTGAGACAAATCTCCACTCCTCGTCGGCTGTTGAAGAGCAGCCGACGGGGCCAGTTGGTGCGATAGAAAAGGGCCTGCCAGGTGCTGATAATCCCGAAGGAGTCGAGGGCCATCCTACGCTGCCTGAGCAGCAAGTGGTAGGAGTCCAGGACGAGCGCCCCACGTTGCCTGAGCAGCAGGCGATAGCGAAACAAGAAGAGACACCCATCGAAAACCAGCAGACAGGTCGGCAACCTGTTGTCGCAGCCGCAGAAGATGAGAGAGTGGGTGCTGGCAGATCGCAACAGCCAGTAATCTCGGTGCGTAACCTGTCAAAGGTCTACGCGGCGGGAGGAAAAACGACAGTACAGGCCTTGCGCGGAATCACGCTGGATGTCTACTCTGGTGAGTTCGTAGCGATTATGGGCCCTTCCGGCTCAGGTAAGTCAACGTTCATGAATATGCTTGGTTGCCTGGACCGTCCCACAGCGGGCGAATATTGGCTGGCGGGCAGGCTGGTCAGCCGCATGTCAACGGATGAGCTAGCGAACATGCGCAATCAATTGTTAGGCTTCGTCTTCCAGGGCTTCAACCTGCTTGGTCGCGCGACGGCGCTGAGAAATGTCATGCTGCCAATGATCTACGCAGGGATTTCCAAGCGCGAACAAGAACGTCGTGCGCGCAAGGTGCTCACCCTGGTCGGGCTGGGTGCGCGTATGACGCATAAGCCGCCCGAACTCTCGGGTGGGCAGCAGCAGCGCGTGGCTATTGCGCGTGCGCTGGTCAACGGCCCCGCGCTTCTGCTGGCCGACGAGCCAACGGGTGCTCTGGATAGTAGAACAGGTGTGGAGATCATGGGCGTCTTGCAGGCGTTGAACGAGCAGGGTCTGACTATCGTATTGGTGACGCACGATCTCAAGGTTGCGCAATATGCCTCGCGCCAGGTAACCTTTCTAGACGGAAGTGTTGTGCGTGATGAGCCTATGCTCAATCCACGCTCGGCACAGGAAGAGTGGGCCGCGATGGTAAACGCGCCCTCCGTTGATAGCAATGCTACGGTGAAAGGGGGAACGTCGTGAAAACGAGTCCGATACAAACGCGGTCAGATAGCAGAAATCTCGTAACCACTTCGCCTCCACCTGCGCAGGTTGCATTAGAGCAACCTGCGCAGGTTTCTCCTTTACAGAGTATGTTGCGCGAACTGCGGGTGCGCGGGCCGCGTCCCAGTCCGATTCAGATGATGGGGGCGAACTTCGAGAGCGCGCTAGAAGCTCTATGGGCGAATCGTACCCGCTCTTTCTTGACTGCACTGGGCATCTTCATTGGTGTAGGTGCGGTGGTTGCTGCACTCACCCTGACGCAGGGCGTGAATCAGTATGTGACGAATCAGTTATCTAGCCTGGGCAATTCCGTCATCATCTATCCCGGCACCTCAAACAAAGGTGGTGTCTCCTCAGGTATCGGCTCCTTGAGTACAATCACCACGGTCGATGCCCAGAAAATCTCTACACTGCCCCATGTGACGAGCGTCAGCCCTTTTGTCATTACGACTGACCAGGCCGTCTATGGAAGAGCAAACTGGACTACGCAGGTTGAGGGTGTAAACGAGGAGGTCCAGGTCATTCAGAACTGGACCGTGGCGCAGGGAAGCTGGTTCTCGGCCGACGATGCTGGAAGTGGAGAGAGAGTAGCGGTGCTCGGCGATACTGTGTACCATAATCTCTTCGATGCCAGTGGCAATGAACCCGTTGGACAGTCGATCCGCATCCGCGATCAGGTGTTTCGCGTGGTCGGCGTGACGGCTCCACAGGGCAATGGCCTCGACGACGTGATCTTCATTCCGATAAAAGTAGCACAGGTACGTCTGAAGAATACTACCACGATCGACCAGATTCAGGTCCAGGTAGACACAGCCGGGAACGTCGAGACAGCCGCGAAGGAAATCACCAGCGTCCTGCGCAAAGATCACCAGATCCAGGGTGATAATGATGACTTCAACGTCTTCACCTTCACGCAGATCCTGAAGCAGGTGAGTACATCGGAGGCGATCTTAACAGCCTTGCTCGTGGGTATTGCGGCCATCTCATTAACGGTTGGCGGCATTGGCATTATGAATATTATGTTGGTTTCGGTGACTGAGCGGACCTGGGAGATTGGTATTCGTATGTCGATTGGTGCGCGGCGGAGCGACATTCTCTATCAGTTCTTGATTGAAGCAGTACTCTTGTGCCTGGTGGGTGGCATCGTTGGCCTCGGCCTGGGCCTACTCATTGGATCGGTCGTCGTCAAGGCCAGCCAGTTACCCTTTGTCATCACCGCAGTCACTCTTATCGTCCCGTTCGCTGTTGCATCGTCAATTGCCCTCCTCTTCGGTTTGTATCCGGCAATACGGGCATCGCGTCTCGACCCTATCGTAGCGATACGCACTGAAGAATAGCATGGAGGATTATGCGTGTTAGTACGAAAAACACAATCTAAAGGGCCGCGCGCCACTCGTATGGTTCCGGCTCCGACAGTGTCTCCAAACGGGAACGGGAATGGGCAGACGGCAGTCGTGCCAGCTCCACGATCCGCGTCACCGGCCAACTCGCCAGTAGCAGATCTGCTGCGTGAACTACAGTCGGGCAAGTCCGGTCGCGGCAGCTCTATGGGGGCAAGTTGGGATACCGCCGTCGAGTCCGTATGGGCCAATCGCACCCGGTCGATTTTGACGATGCTGGGCATCGTGATCGGTATCGCCGCCGTCATCGGTGCACTGACTCTGGCGCAGGGTGTGGGCGCGTTCTTTACCAACCTGATATCCAGCCAGGGTGCTAATACAATTACTGTGCAGCCGGGAACTTTGTTCAACACGACTCAGAAGAAATCAACAATCCGTGATCTGACCGAGCAGGATCTCAATTCCGTGTCCAGGCTGCAGCACGTGAGCGCCATCAGTCCGGTTGTCGAGTCTGGAAGCGGGCAGGCGGTATATGGCGCGCAAAACTGGAATACCCGCGCTCAAGGTGTAAGCATAGACCTCGAAGGCATCCAGAACTGGAATCTCGCCGAGGGACTCTGGTTTAGCCAGGCCGATCAGGCTGGTGCGCAGCCCGTGGCGGTGATTGGGGATACAGTGAAGCATAATCTCTTTGACCCGACCGGGACCGATCCGATGGGAAAGAAGATTCGCTTTCGCAGCCAGGTCTTCCGCGTCGTAGGAGTACTCGCCGCCAAAGGCGGCTTCCGCCAGGACGATATCATCTACGTCCCCTATAAAGCAGCACAGGCCCGGCTGACCAACACCACTGCCCTTAGCGAAATCATCGTCCAGGTAGATACGCAGGACAACATCGACGTGGTCGTGCGGCAGCTCACCTCCGCCATCGAGCAGAATCATCACATTCCACGTGGCAGTCCTGACGATTTTAAAACGAATACCTCGGTGCAGAACTTGCAGCGCGCCCAGCAGACCACCTCTGCCATCTCGCTCCTGCTCTCAGGTATCGCTGCGATCTCGTTGACCGTCGGCGGAATCGGCATCATGAACATCATGCTCGTCTCAGTAACTGAGCGCACCCGCGAGATTGGTCTGCGTATGGCCATTGGCGCGCGTCGTCGAGATATCCGCACTCAGTTCCTGGTCGAAGCACTCGTTCTCTGCCTGCTTGGTGGCATCATAGGTCTCGGCCTCGGCCTGTTTGTCGGCTGGATATCGACCGGCGTCCTGCTCACCGCCATCGCCGGCTCAGCCGGAAACGTCCCCTTTATTATCACGCCGACCACGCTTATCCTTCCGTTCGCAGTCTCGGTCGGCGTGGGCGTCATCTTTGGTCTCTATCCTGCCATCCGCGCCTCGCGCCTCGATCCTATTGTCGCGTTGCGGCGGGCGAGATAAGCCGAAAAGAAAAAGATAACGGCTCCGTTTTGTCGCTACATGGATAGCCCTATGTAGCGACAAAATGGAGCCGTTGTTAATTGCAGGCATAGTGGTTCACGTCATTTGATCTATTCCCACTTTGGAATGAGGTGCGCCGCTCCAAACTACAGAAAAAAGCTCCCATTTACCTTCTCAAGTAGGATGTGTCCTTCACTATCTGTACTGAGCACAACCACAGCTTTATTGACAGAATTGCCATCTGGTCCAAAGGCGATGGCTCCGCTGACACCCTGAATGCTGTGAGCCATGTCGATCTGGCTAAGGGCTTGTCGCAGATCGCTACCTGTAAAAGTTGTTTTTCCTCTGCTAATGAGGTCGTGGCTGGTGCTGAGTAGTGTGTTAGTGGCGTCAAAAGAAAGGATATTGTCATCATTGGCGATGTTGTAGCCATAGGATTGGTGCTGGTTATTTGAGAATTGGTTTGCATACTCACTGAAGAAAGGAGGGTTGGGGTGGCGTAGATAGCTCCATTCGTCAGGGGAGGCAAAGGCTGTGAAGTGCAAGCGAGGGGTTGGGACTTTGGCATTGGAGTAGCCGTTAAGCTCATATAATCCATCACCACCCATCACCTGAATGTTAGCGAAGGGGCCCTGAGTAGGCAGGTGCGGCAGGATGGAAGAGACATCGCTAGAATATCCAGCAAAATAGATGAGATCTGGTCGAGACTTTAGAGCATCAACGAGGTCGGCAGGAAGGTTGGGATCTGCATCATCGGTAGTATTATCTGCAGTGTAACTTTCAGTAGCAACAATCTGACCTCCTTTGGATTTATATTGTTTGGAGAAAGCGCTGGCTAAGCTCGTCGTATAGGGATTGTCGTGGTGATGATAGTCTTTGCCAACAAAGAGGGCTACACGTCTGGATTTGAGTGTGTCAAATGCGTAGTTAGCACCACTGCTGCCTTGCTGAGAGTCCGTAGCACAAACGCGGAAGAAGTAGGAGTACCCAGTAAGATCATCGCTAGAGGCTGTTTGTGATACCATAGGTAAATTCGCATGTGCGAGCGTGCTAATGACAGCGAGTGTACGAGAACTATACGGCCAGCCCATCACGCCAACAATCGTTTTGTCAATGCGAGCAGCCTGGACAATCTGCCGAGCAACAACGTTAGCATTGTCGGTAGAACTTCCAGTGTTGGCGATGAGCAAGCGAACCTGCATATGTGAGCCGAGGCTCGATTGGTTATTCGCGTTTGCCTGAGCTATATAGGCTCCCTGAAGATCATCACGGCCCACACCGATAGCAGCACCACTGCCGTTTAATATGGTGCCAATGACCAGAGTGATGTAGGGATCACCAGAGGCCAGTACCTTCAGGTCTTCCAGGTATATCAGTGCTTCAGCATCGCGGGGATCGCTATCAAAAGCTTGATGCCACTTATCATAAGCACCTGTGGTGTCACCAGTACTAAGCCGCTCCGCTCCCTGGTTCACAAGAGCACCACCAGGTCGTTGAGTGTCAAAGGCGAAGGTACCATCGCTGAGCCCGATCATCTCATTACGATCCTTACTGTTGAGAGGGTGGTAAGCTCTAATACCACTATTGAGAGGAGGGAACAGAACTCTCGCTTCGGTGAAGAGTAATCCTAAGATAAGTAGCACTAAGATGAATAACCCCACAATGGATAGCAGCATAGGACGGCGAAACAGACGCGGTGTAGGTCGACGAGTCAACTCCTGCTCACGAGGTGCTGCCTGGTTGATACGAGTAGAGAAAAGTTGGCCCATCCTTTTAGAAGCTTCATCTGCTTCCATACTCTGATGAGTACTCCCGTTTTGAGAACGAATTTCATCTACGGCTCTGCGGATTCCCTGAGCAACATCGGTAAACGCTTTGTTCCTATTGTCCCATACTGTAACTGGCCTACCATCCGTTGGAAGGGGCTGTAATTTACCAAGAGGAGTATTTTTCCAGTCCACAGGGCGAAGAATAATAGGCATTATCCGAGTTGGACCGGACTCTCCACGTTCTATCGCTCGCATCATTTCTGTATAATTGGAGCTAAGGAATGAGGGACTGACAAGCAGAAGAATAATATGGGCATTCTCAAAGTGAAAATGAGTCTCCCTCGCCCAATCTGCTCCAACATCAATCTTACGATCATGCCATATTGTGATCAAGCCTTGTTGTTGTAAAGGGGCAAGGTGCTCTTCAAGTTGATCCTGTAGGTATTCGTCTGCACGAGCGTATGAGTAGAAAACGTTTATGCTTTCCTCCATTACTGCTTTGCCCTCCTTACAAACTATAACTTGTAGCAGTCTATAATTTGTATATTTTAGCAAGTTCGCGTGCAAATGTATAGATTGATGATGGGATATGTGAAAAAGGAACTTGAATATGCCAATTGCTTCCTATTCCAGGCTGCTAGACAGTGACGTGACATAAGAGGAAGGAATTGTCGCGACTCGGTTAGTTCGCTTGGCTACTTACTTCACCACGCGAACACAAAACTCGATCCTTTGCGCTGCGAAAGCAGTTCGCGTGGACCGAGTTTGTAGCTGCTTTCGAGTGGATAGACGCGGACTTTGATGTTCTGTAGCAGATCCCAGCTATGCCATTGAAGTGGGCGACCGGCTTCATCCCATGCCTTTATCTGTGTTAGTAGACGCTGCGTGACACTATCGTCTGAACCGAAGCTGCGTATAATCAGCTCGAATGGCTGGAGCCAGTAATCTGTTTCGCCAGCATTCTCTACCTTTGGTCTTGTAAGGAGGCTGAGAGTGTTGTTGACGCATAGACCATAGGTAGCGGTAGAGCGGTCGGCGAGCTGGGCGATTGATGGAAGCGTTCGCTGCTGCTGGTCCTGTTCTCCATCATTACTCTTCCCTAGCAATTCGCAGTAAGCTGTGTCACGCAAGACGAGCCACATGCGCAGTCCCCAAAACTCGCTATATGTCCCGCTTATGCCCGTGCTCATGTCGCTATGCGTGTTCTGTATCTGCGCGGCTAGCGTTTCATAGGCACAATTCTGGATACAGGTCAGCGTAATTTTTCGCTCAGGATCGAGGAAGAATACGCGCCCTGTATGAACTGCGAAGGCACCGCGTAGGGGCATAAAGCCAGCGCTACGCATACTAATGCTTTCCAGATGATCGCCAGTATTTCTTAATTTGAGCACAACCTGATCTATGGCTGGCAGCAGGACAGGAACGGAGATCAGAGAGTAGAATTGGGTGAACTTGAATGGTAAGACCAAAATTCCCTCTTGCTTCAACTGATCGCGCCAGGCGGGCGTTATGTCGTCGGCACTGACCGTCAGGATGATACGGTCGTAGGGTGTAAGGTCTGGATGACCAGCGCTTCCATCGGCGCGAATGACCTGGACATGGGGAAAGCCGGCCGTCTGTAGATGTGCCTGCGCCGCCTCAACGATATCCTCATCAATATCTATCGTGACAACCTGGCCCGTCTTTCCAACGATCTGCGCCATCAGTGCCGCGTTGTAGCCCGTACCTGCTCCGATCTCTAATACTCGCTGGCCCGGCCGGAGGTCAAGCTGCTCAAGCATGTAGGCCATGATCGCCGGCTGCGAGGACGAACTGATCGGAATATCATTCTCTAGCTTGGTTGCCACATAGGTATCGCTATACACTCTTTGCAACTCAACGCCGGGCAGAAAAAGGTGACGGGGTACTGCGCGGAAGGCTTGCTCAACTTGAGACGTGTGTATATAACCCTGCTTTTTTAAATACTCGACGATCTCCTGCCGCAAAGAATCTGCTTGTTCCCCTTCTCTATCGATGTTATCCATAACTTTCACCTTTCGTCTATGCCTATGCTTATAGGGACTATCTTATCATATGTCTTAACTTTCTGTGTAAAAATACTAGACCTCTTCGGTTTTCTCATCTATACTAACAATGGCCAGACGGAATGTGAGCAGGGGATTTTAACGATCCGCTTTTAGAATACTACAAGCCAGGATACTGGAATTAGCGATAGAGAAGATATCCCGCAACGGCGGCCAGAGCCAGAATAAGTGGAATACCAATACGCTTGCTCAGCGCCAGACCAAACGCTACAAAACAGATCAGCCAGCCTGTCCAGTCCTGTCCGGAACTGCCGATGATGGTCCAGAATACCGCGATAAACGTGCTGACGACTGCGAGCGAGATGCCGCGCATCAGCCCTGGTACCCAACGCCGATGCTCGATTCGCGTATAGACCGCCGCGACTCCCAGCACAAGAAAGGGCGGCACGGTCAACGCAATAAGCGAAAATGCCGCCCCCAGAATTCCATAGGTTAGATACCCTAGCCCAATAACCCACAGCCCGTTGGGACCGGGACTCACCTGTCCTATAGCCAATGACTCCCCAAAATCTACCTGAGT
>JAABUZ0100002651.1_pt1 | contig 29006 bp, 33 predicted proteins | sample 5562091 | NCBI WGS metagenome assembly JAABUZ01 (sample SAMN12813069, study PRJNA571459) | rock metagenome | isolation source: Antarctica rocks | place: Antarctica: Victoria Land, Linnaeus Terrace sud | collected 2015-12-21 | reverse complement strand
GGGGCCCCCCGGCCCCCCCCCCCCCCCCCCCGCCACAGCGACCCGCAGGGTCGTCGCGGGCGCCCCCGGCGCCCGTGCCCGACACCGGAGCCACCACAACAGCGCCAGCCGCTACGCATTCGAAGCCGCCCCAACACGGGCGCGGTATGGACGGACTCCGAAACCCACATCGCCCGCCACCACGTCACACCCCTGGAAGTGGAACAAGCCCTCTACACCCGACCCCGCCTCGCCGTGACAGGACGCGAGAACACCACCGAAATCCTCGGCACCACCACCGCCAGGCGCTACCTACTCATCATCACCGCCACCACCACCGACGCCGCCGACGGCCGCGACTTCATCATCACCGCCCGCGACATGACCACCACCGAGAAACGCACGTTCCGCGCGAGGGGACACTGAACATGGACCAGCACACAATCAACGAACTCCGCGACTACTACGACAACACCGACGTCGCCGCGCACTTCACCGACGCCCACCCTCGACACCCACACCACCACCGACGTCCCCGCCGTCGTATCCGTCGCCGAGCTGCAACGCTTCATCGCCGAACAAGCCCACCCCCTCGCCCTCCTGAGGAAAGCGCTGGGGTTTCGAGATTCGGTGGCTACTTCCACGCGTCGAGAGCGTCGTTGACGTTAGGCGCGTTCTTGGCAAGGGTCGTGCGCCAGTCGAGGCGCTTTTGGTGCTGAAGTTGGCCGATGACGACGATGCGTGCGACGTCCAGCTCGGCCGCTGTCTGGTCGACCCACGGCCCGTTCACTCGTGCCGGCAGCTTTGGGAACCCACCTGGGAATACCCAGTCGGTGGCCTCAACGTTTGCGTCCTTCTCCTGGTCGTTTTCATGCTCGCGCTGATCGTCGAGCTCCTCGACGATCAGGTGCTCGGCATCGACGTGCCTGAGAAGGATGTGCGCGATCTCGTGAAACAAGGTGAAGAGAACCTTGTCGAGGCGCTTGCCCCGCCCCGAGAGACCAATGACGGGGTAGTCATCGACGACCATGGCGCAACCGTCGATCCTTCCTCCGGGGAGCATCTCGACGTAGACCAACCGCACTCCAACCTCTGCGAGTTGGTCGGGTAGGTCGGCGAAGTCTTCTGCTGCTTTTAGGGTCTGAGACAGAGTGCGTACGAGTTTCCTCAACCCTTTCGCGGAGTACTTCTTCCTGGGGGGTCGCTGGCGTGCTTCCTTCCGAACACACGCCACCCAGGCACGCTGAAGGGTGCTGATGTCGTGGCCTTGATTCGCTCGCTTGGCTGCCGCTGCGAATCCTGGTTCGTCCTCAAGCGTTGGCAGCTCGAACAGTTCCTTGACCTCAGCTTCGAGGTCATTGAGGTTCGTGCTGGTCAAGAACCCACGCTTCTGAAGCAACTGAATTGGGCCCTTGCCGTTGAGGAGCGCGCGGCGACGTACGTCCTCCAGCTTCCCCTGGGTGGTCTTGTTCTTCGCCTGCTCAGCAAGGAGGTACTGGTCTTGGAGCTTGAGCCAGTACTCGGGCGAATGATCGAGAGCGGCCGCGATCTGCGCCGCCGACTCGCGTGTAATTTCTTTTTTGCCAGTCACAATCTCGGACACGAACTGTGTCGGTCTGCCGAGGACGGCCGCGAAGTCGGTCTGAGACCACCCTCGTGCTTCTAACTCCTCGCCGAGGAGCGCGCCAACCGGCTTTTGGTTGAGCGGCGGTGGATCGTTTTCAGTGTTGCTCATCGCTGGCTTTCCATCTCTGGAGTCAAGAGTCCGAAGACCACAGCGCCGTGGATGTCGGGGTTCTTGAACGCGAGGTCGATTACGCGGCCCGAGCTCAACGGCGCCTGCGCCCTGTTCGGGTCACCAGAGTCGTCAGGCTCGATCCGCAGCACGCGCATGTTCCGTAGGTCGGCTTCGACGTAGGCGGCTCGTGCGCACTGAACGAGGCGGTGAAAGTCCGAGATATCCCGGGCACTCCAGCCCAAAGGCCGAAATCCGGGTTCTGTAGCGAGGCGGCGTAACTCCTCATCCAGGTACTCCCGTTCCACGCGTCTGTTCTCCATCACCCATCGGCTGATGACTGCACTTCTTCGTGCGGACGCTACAGGCGGCACGTCGATCCTTGACCTCGACACTCCGCAGTCACTAGTAGTTTCATTGTTGTCACCCAAGGGGTGATGGCGCATAGGCTATATTACAGATCCAGGTCGCCGACCCTCGGGGACCAGACGGAAAGGCGGTACCGGCCATGGCAACGACGCAGGCCCAGGAAGGCGAGAAGAAGTACAACCCGATCCCGGAGGGCCACCTGGCCATCCAGGTGCACGACGAGGATGCCGGCGGCCCGCCGTTCACCATCGCCGGCGGCCCCGGCGAGAAGGTGTCCAAGATGGTCGGGGCCGTGTACACCGAGCTGAAGATCGAGCCAAAGCCGGACGACCGCCTGGCCTGCCTGGCCACCGGCGAGGACGTCCGCCAGTACGGCGACCTGCACCTACGCGATTACGCCGCGGGTAAGTGCAGCGACCTCGTCTGGACCTTCGTCCGGGACACCGGCGGCGCAGGTGCCTGACCCGACCCCGGTCGACCCCGAGGTCGCGGCCGCGCTCCTGCGGTCGCACCTCGAGGACTTCTTCAAGAACTCACCGCGCGTCCAGGAGGGCGACGGATGGGGCTACGAGATCACCGCGAACCCGCTGGTCGCGATCGTCCGGATCCCTGCACGCGCGCTCGATGCGGATGCGCGCGACGTGTACACGGTGCAGCTCGACGCGACCTACTACGACACCTGGCCTGTCTCGGCCACGTTCGTCGAGGCCCACGGTGACGGCTGGCGGCGCGCACGCATCGGTACCCCGGCGTTCCCGTTCCTGCGCGGCTCGCCCGGCGCTCCTCCGGGTGACGGCGTCCCCTTCCAGCTTGCCCTGCACGACAACTACCAGTTCCCCGGCGAAGCCTGGGGCCAGCTGATCTGCTTCTCGTACAACCTGGGCTACTACGCGTCCAACCACAGCCCGACCGAGGGCCAGAAGTGGCGCCCGGGGCAGGACCGGCTTGACGCGACGGTGAGCCGCATCTACATCTCCCTGAACTCGGCGGCGTACCTCGGCCCTTCGACCCAGGTGGAAGCCGCATGACGGCCGAACTGCGCATCCCGGAGGGCGTCTGGCAGGCGGTCCTCTACCTGTTCGCCGAACACCGCCCAGGTGTCGAGCGGGTCGCGTACCTCGACGGGTTCCGCGTCGACGAGACCGGCTACCCCGACGCCTCACCCGACGACCAGGTGTACGTGGCGGTGACCGTCGTGGTGCCCGACGCCGACCTGCGACCCCAGAACTACGTCGTGCCGGCTGCGGCGGTCAGGGCCGCGGGCCGCCACCTGCGGACCAAGAGGATGACCAGGGTCGCGCAGGTGCACTCCCACGGCAGCCACTGGGTCGACCACTCCGACACCGACGACGAGCGCGCGTACAGCCAGCGGGTCGGCGCGGTGTCCGTCGTCATGCCGTTCCACGGCACCACCCGCCCGTCGGTGACCGACTGCGGAGTCCACATCCGGACCGAGGCCGGATGGCAGCGAGTCCGTCCCGAGACCGTCATCAAGATCATTCCCTCGGTCCTCGACTACAGGAGTACGACATGGGCACCGACGCCGGAACCCGCCCGGAGTGGCGGCATCTTCTACCAATTCCGGGCATGGGCGAGGGCCGCGTGGAAGCGTCCCGCCCGCTCCGCGTCGTCGTTGACGTAGACGCCGACCTGGTCGACCAGCCCGCGGGCCAGCACCTCACCTGGCTGCTAGTGACCCTGCTGGTGCGCTCCACGCGCACGGTGATCGAGACCATCGCCGTGCGCGCCGTCGACTCCCCGCTGCTGGCTGGCGTCGACCCGGCTGAGCCGGACGGCGGACCGTCATACCTAGCGTCGCTCAAGGCGGCCGCCCAGGCGTTCGGGCCCGAGTCGGCGCTGGTCGTCGACGCCTGCAGCCTCGACGACGTGGACCTGATCCTGCGGGTCGGCGAGACCCGCCAAGATGACCGGCCGGGAGCCGAGGTCCTGTACGTGTCGGCGGCCGGATGGACCGGCTCCGTATCGCCGGCCGCGAGCGACCTGCCGCCGTTTGACGCGACCAACCAGAACCCGTTCGGGCCATACGTTGCGGCCTGCCTCGCCGCCGGCCAGACGTTCATGTACGCCCGGGTCCACGACCACCGCCTCCAAATGGCGGTGCTGAACGCCTGGACCCTTGCCCAGAGCACCACCGACCTGGCCGCCGTCGCAGCCGTCGACCCCGGCGAACCCGCGGTCGAGCTGGACCACGTCCTCGCAGGAGTCGGCGCGGTCGGCAGCGCACTCTTGCAGATAATGTGGGCCTACCGCCCAGCCGCCGGCACGATCCGCGCCGCCGACGCCGACTCCAAGGGCATCGACAACACCAACCTGAACCGCTGCGTGCCGTTCTGGTGGTCCGACATCGGCAACCCCAAGGCAACCGTCGCCGCCGAACGCCTCAGCGGACACCACGGCCTCGTCGTCGACCCGACCGTCGGAAACGCGGAGAACCTCGTCGACCGGGACAGCCACCTGATCAGTGCGGTCGACACCCCCGAGGCCCGGCAGGCGCTGCAAGACAAGTACCCGGCGTCTGCCGTCCAAGCCTCGACGGCCGGACTCCGTGTGGAGGCGCTGCGGGTCGACCCGACTGCGGGCACCGCGTGCCTTCGCTGCTTCAACCCGCCGCGGACGAAGGCGTCCGATGCGGAAATCCGAGCGAGCGTCGCTGACATGGACTCCGACACCATCGCCACGCACGCCGACGCCATCGGCACCGACCCGGAACAAGTCCGCAAATGGGGGCGGGTCGGCGGGTGCGGACAGGTCGGCGATGCCCTCCTCCACTTGCTGCGGCCCTCGGACAACAGTGCTGCCCAGTTCTCCGTCGGGTTCATGTCCGTACTCGCCGGAGTCCTCCTCGCCGCGCAAGTGATCAAGGACGCGGTACGCCGCGCCGGCGTCCCGGTCGGCATCATTGACGGCGTGCCGTTGGTTGGACCGAACGCCCGGTTCGTCGCCAACCTTCTCGAGCCGGCCAATGCGCTCGCTGGGGTCCGACGCTACGGCCGCGACAAGGCATGTCCGGCATGCCGGGGTGTCCGCGCGAAGATCTGGACCAAGCGATGGACAGGTTGACCAGGAGCACCTCTGGCCGCGCCAGTCTTGGCCTGACCAGGAGCGCTGGGCCGACCAGGGAGCGAGATGCCGCAAGCGTCCGAGGGTCTCCGAATAGGGAATGCGCGGCGGGCACTTACAGGTCAGTGCGGGTGCCTGGTGAAAGGCGTTCCGGTTGACCTGCCCGAGAAGAAGCCCGGTGATGGGGCGTCATGCGGGGGACACCAACGCCGTCCTCGACGCCACATTGACGGCGAAGCGGGTCTGCCACGCGGGCAGTCCCAGCCCTCGCGATCGTCGGCATCCTTCACGACGCAACAGTCCCGCAACCAATCCTGTACGGGTGACACAGCTATAGCGTCGGTCCCGGATGCTGAGGCTGTTGCGCCGGCGGCGCTGACGGTGACCGTGTGGTCCTTCCTGAGCGGCTCGCGCCGAGCTGCACCGAGGAGCTGAGCGCGGCCAGTTGTGCCACCGTCAGTGGTCCCCTGCGCTCGGTGGGTGGCATCAGATTCGGCACTGGGCACCGCGCGAGAACCGGATCGACCGTCGAGTACCGCTCCGTCCACGCGGCCGCTTCCGGGTGGAGCATCCGAAACAGTGTGGCCACGTCGTCCATCCGGTGCGGCAAACCTGTCTGCGTTGAGAACACCCGCTCACCATGCGCCAACCGATTACGGAACCCCACTACATTCTGCACCAAGTCGTGCACGTGACGGACCTGGGCGCTGACCACCGCTGGGTAGGCATGGCGGATCATCGGAACCCAGAACGTCGACGTGCGCGCCCGCGCGGACATCTGCGCCCAGAACCCGAAGCTCAGACTCGCCAACACCTGCCCGTGGGACGGTCGCGAACCAAGGCCGCGTCGAGCCTGGGTCAGATCGCGCAGCGACCGCTCATTCATCCGCCGCTGCTCCGCGACCGCCGCCGGGTGACCCTGCGTCCTGGTGAACAACGCAGACCTCGGATCGATCGTCCAGTTCGGGAACCAGGAACTCAGCTGCCGGTCATAAGCATTACGCAGCGCCACCTCGAAATGCCCGACATCAACCAACGCTGCCGCCGCCACTTGGGAGTTCCACTGATACAACCGCAGCGCCAAACCCTCATCCCCACCCGACGCGGCTCTGTAACGAGCAAACCGGGCCGGCCCTAACCAAGCCCGCACCTGAGCCGGCGTCAGCTCAGGCTGGTTCGTGTCGGGCATGGGCTGTAGACTAGGACTCATCGCCCCGTGGGTAACCGTCCGCTGTCTGACCTCGGTCAGTTAGGCACCACGGGGCTTTGTCATGCCCGCTTGAGCAATCCGTCGCGTAACCAGCTGGTGGCCGTGACCGCGGCATAGACGGCAGCAGCGGCGTCCTTGTCGGTTGCGGGCTGCTGAGTCGGATCGCCTCCGTGCCGTTTAGGGTCAGGCCAAACACTGCCGAGCAGCACCGTCAGCGTGTTCACCGTGATGTTCGGATGCTCAATGTTCCAGCGTTCAGGGCTCCGCTTCAAGCTCGCGAGGGCACTACCGAGTGTCGCCTTCGTGTTGCGTGGCTCGATGATGGGGACAAGTAGTTCCTCCACGGCCCTGATTGCATGCCGCCAAGCCTGCTCGGCGTTGGGGTTCCGACCGAACGCCGACACCCACGCCTGGGCCAGCTCGTGCGCAGCCGGGTCGGCCGCGGCCACCGCCGCAGCAGCGGCCGCATGCGCGGTCGGGTCCGTGCGCACGACAAGCGACCGGCCATCTGGTCCGATGGCATACGCGGAGCCACTGTCCTGCAACAGCCGCGCAAGGTCAGTGGACAACTGAGCCTCCTCCCACGGGTCCGCCATCCACTCATCGAAGGAACGAAGCGCGTAATCCACCGCGTCTAGACGGGTGGCCGCGCCGTAACACCCGTCAATCAACGCTCGCGAGAGGGGCCGATCTTCTGTGAAGAGTAGGTGCGTGCTGCGGAGGGCTGAGTCCGACAGCGGCACGCGGAGTTTCAGGGCGATCCGGCGCAGCGCTGGCTCATCTTGGGTGGCGTAGGCAGCGATCAGCCAGTGGCGAAGCAAAGGCCATAGGTGGTTGGGCACGCCGTCATACGGTGCTGGTACCGACGCGCCCATCAAACGGACACTGGCGGGAACCCACTCAGTCACACCGGTTCCGCCGTTCCCAAGTGGGTGTACAGCGTGGGCCGTGAGACTCCGATGGTCTTGGCGATAGCGGCCTTGGGCTTCCCCTCGGCGAGCATCCGCCGGGCGACCGCCAGCTTGTCCGGCGTCATGATCGGGGGCCGGCCGCCGATCATGCCACGAGCCCGGGCCGCGGCCAGGCCTGCGATCGTGCGCTCCCGGATCAAGTCCCGCTCGAAGGCGGCCAAACTGGCCAAAATACCGAACAGCAACCGCCCGGCCGGAGTGGTGGTGTCGATGGCCTCGGTGAGCGAGCAGAAACCGATGCCCCGCTCCCCCAACTCGCTCACCGTTTGGAATAAATGCGAAGTCGAGCGACCCAACCGATCCAGCCGCCAGACCACCAACGTATCCCCAGGTCGAAGCTGATTCAGCAGCTTGCTCAGTTCCGGCCGCTCAGGCAGCGCGCCGGAGGCATAGTCGATGAACACCTGGTCGACGGCGGCCTTGGCCAACTCATCGAGCTGTGAAGCCGGGTCCTGTTCCAGCGTGGAGACTCGGGCGTAGCCAAGCCGGTAGTTCGTCACGCCCCGGACTGTAAGGGAACTCAACGACAAGCCAGACTCGATGCAGAGGGTTTCTGACACGTGTTTCCGACGATTCTGGCCGGGCATGTCGGACTGCCCATCCTGACGTCAAGAAAACGATCGTTAAAAACGCAGTGCTCCAGCCGCGCAGTGCGCCACTGCGGACATCGACCTGCTCGTCCTCGACCATGCGAACCTACGGCCCCGTGCCTAGCGGTAATGCCGCCCTCTGCCGGGGACCTCCTGCGGTGGCCCTAAATCTCAGCGTGTAGACCCCACAACCGCAGCCGCCAGAATCGCGATGGCCCCCACTTGGATGATCACCGACCGCTTCAGCCATCGGGCCTTGATGTTGTTTCCCTCTCGGAGCGCTTCGATCGAGGTCACCTGCGCCCTGGCGACGAAGTTTCTTGCAGTCGCCGCACTGTCAGTCCAATGATCAGATAGCATCCGGCGAAGCGTTTCCGGAGCTGCGACCGCGGTCTTGTGGCTGCGGGACGCGACTAGGCCAAGGGCGACCGAAAGTAGGTACAGCACCAAGGCCGTACCGAACAGCCACGACCATGTGTGATCGGGCAAGTAATTTTTGCCGCGAACGAAGACAACCAAGCCCGTGGTCAAGCCGAACTGCGCACCGGACGCTGTCACTACCGCACGGGCCTGCACGTTGAGTTCTGCTCGCCGTGTCTGTTCGCTCAGGAGCTCAGACTCAACGAATGAGCCGTAAAACTCACCTTGATCGCTCAATCTCCGCTTCGACGCTCCTGGTCTGGGTCGTTGCGGGACAGCTCGATAAGGTCCATCTTCAGCCAGCTGTCGTCAGTAGGGGCGGAGACCATTGGCTCAGGTGGCGGATCGGCCTGTGGCTGTTCCTGGTCGTCCGGCATGGCGTCCCCTCGTCTGGTGCCTCAATCGTAGTGCGGCTCGCTACCTTGCGAAAGCAAAGACGTCTTCAATCGAGGACCGGCTGAGCCACGAGTGTCTCAGGCCGTACCGCGCCGCTGTCGGCGGAGACCTCGACCTCGCGATCGGTCTCTACGAGTGGAACAGCGCCGCTGGCGGTGCCTTCTTCGAGACCCTCGGCCACTTCGAAGTCCTGCTACGCAACGTGCTGTACGACCAGCTCTCGGCCTGGCACACCGCCGCCGGCCGCCCAAGCCACTGGTATGACGACCCAGCCGGGGTGCTCGACGCACGCTGACATGCCGATGTCGCGGCCGCGCGGGACCGCATCCGCCGCGAACGCAAGACCGAGACGCCCGGCAAGGTCGTCGCCGAACTGAACTTCGGCTTCTGGCGTTTCCTCCTCGACCGCCGCTATCAGACCATCCTGTGGGCACCGGCGCTGCGCCGTGCGTTTCCCCACCTGCAGCCCCAACGGCGCGACCTCGTCTACCCCCCGTCTATGAGCTCAACCGGCTGCGCAGGGCAACGGGCAAACGCTCAAAGCGGCTCAGGACCAAATACCAGGTCAGCCCTCTCATGACGGACAGCATCGAGGTGCATCCGCCCTGGCGTGCTGGTGCGATTTCCGAGGACCCCTCAAGCCTGCCGCACCCCCTGGGGGGCTGTGTCATCCTGTGCGCGACGAGGAAGTCCTGTGCTGTGGCCGTTGGGGGTGTGGGAGTTTCCGGGTGCATCACGGTGGTGCACGTCCAGTCGCTGCGCAGCGTGGGCCTGGACTTCGACATCCAAATCGACGGCACCACCATCGGCAGGCTCAAACGCGGCGAGTCGCTGACCCAGGACGTGGTACCCGGTGAACACACCGTCCAGGCGTTTTTCGCCCATCCCCTCGGTGACCCAGGATTCAACACACACAAGCACAGCTGGGCATTCGACGTCGATCTCCAAGACGGTGAAACCGTGGTGCTAAATACCGCCCTCGGCTCGGCGACAGTCCCGATCGCCCAACACGGCATGCTCCCGGAAAACCCCTACGCCACCGAGCAGGACTGGGTCCTGCTCACCCTGCAGGGCTACTACGACGCTGCCCACCCACTCCCCGACCAGGGCCCCCGGTTCCCCGCCGAAGCCATCGCCCGCCTCATGCTCACCATCGTGATTATCGCGGGACTCGCGACCAGCCTCGTCCCCCAGCTCGGCACACCGCTACACACCGGCAGTCAGGTGATCATCGGTATCGCCGTCCTCGCCCTCACCATCCTGCTGTACCGCCACGCCCGCAGCACCCGATAACACACCCCGACCCCCCCACCGACCAGACCACACCAGACCCGAACCGCCGAATAGCCGTGACATCCTCCGCAGGGCTCGCTGCCCGTACAACCGACGACATCCCTTCTTCGAACAACCCAGAGTCCACACACCTCTTGCATCATTGATGCCTACAGGGACTTCTTTTCGGGCGACGTAATGCCCCTGCCACCACGGCTGCGGGGAGCACCGACGCCGCAGCGTTGGCCCGGCGCACCGGGCTGACCGACCCGCGGGGCCGATCCGCCGGGGTCACCCGACTCCGGCGGTCACCGCTCAGATGTGTCTATCGTGCGGCGTGACCCAAGCGCTGCTCGTCGTCATCGGGCTGCTCCTCATCGGGCTGCCGCTGCTGGCCCTCGCCGTAGATCGGGTCCTGCCAGCGCCGCGACGACGTCGCAAAAGACGGTCCGAATCCGGCGCGCCGTACCCGGTGAGCACGCCGAGTTCTGCAACGCTCATGGCATGGCGGTCATCGGATACGTACGAGTCTCCACCGACCACCAATCCCTCGAAGCTCAGCACGACGCCCTGACCGCCGCCGGCTGCGAACGCATCTTCACCGACAAACTCTCCGGGGCCCGCGAGGACCGGCCCGGCCTGGTCGCAGTCTTGGACTACGTGCGCGCCGGCGACACCGTCACAGTGGTCGCGTTGGATCTCGCCTCGGCCGCTCCCTGTCCGCCGTGATCCGCACCATCGAACGGCTCACCGAAGACGAAGTGCTGCTGCGCTCCCTGCGCGAAGGCTTCGACTACTCCACCTCCACCGGGCGGATGCTCGCCGGAATCTTCGCCGCCCTCGCCGAATACGAACGAGAACTCATCCACGAACGCGCCGCCGCCGCCCGCCTGCGCGGGCGCCACACCGGCCGACCACCCCGACTCACTCCCACCCAAACCCACCAAGTCCAATCGCTGCGTACCGGCAGGGAGACCATCAGCGAACTCGTCCGCACCTTCGGGGTATCCCGCGCCACGATCTACCGGGCAATGCACGCCACCGAGTCAATCGACGGCGCTCCCGAGGGGGCCATAGACGTGGCCACATCCTGACCAAGCGGTCCGGCAGGAGGCTCGATGGGCCGCGTCAGGCGAGGTTATGTACTTCCACCCAGTGTTCGCCTGGTGGCGCGCTGTGCGGGTGGAATGACTGCCCGCACACACCTTCCGTGCAGTAGCCAGGCAGCAGGCCGAGGCAGATGGTCCAACTGCGATTCGCGCAGGCCGATGGTGATGCGTGACCGGCGTCGATCTCAGCGACATGCAGATCCACCGCGCCTGAACCCTCGTGCCCACCGCCCACTTCGTACGCGGCGACGCCACCACACTTGACTGGCCGGCTAGCACGTTCGACACGATCGTCGCCCTGTACTCCCTCATCCACATTCCCTGACCAAACCGCTTGACAACGGAAGCCCTCAAATCCTAATGTGATGCATGTCAGAACGTTATTTTGCATTGCAGAACGGCGCTGGGGCCAGTCAAGGACGGAACAACTCCTCGTCGCTTCGTCGAGCCCTGTCGATCCTCGACGTCCTCGTCTGCGATGAGGTGGCTAGCCCGGGGGTCTCGCTCACCGCGCTCTCTCTGAAGGTCGGCACGTCCAAGAGCACCGTGCTCCGCCTCCTGGCACCTCTGCTCGAGGCGGGTCTCGTCGAGCAGCATGCCGACGGGACCTATGCCATCGGGGTCGGTGCGGTGACTCTCGGGAGCGCCTACTTGAACAGGCTCGACCTGCGATTGGTCGCACACCCCGTCCTCGCCGAACTGGCCTCGGTGACGGGGGAGACGGTGCACCTGATGGTCTACAGCGAGGGGCAGATCGTCTATGTCGACAAGATCGCTGGTCCCTCCTCCATCCAGATGGCGTCGAGGGTGGGGGACCGGGCTGCGGTGCACTCGACGGCGTCGGGTAAGGCGATCCTGGCGCACCTGCCGGGTACGGAGTTCGACCGCGTCGTGCAGGCTGGACTCCCGGCCCGCACCGAGCGCACCCTGACGACCCCGGACCAGCTCTCGGCGAACCTGGCCCTGATCCGGTCGCAGGGCTTCAGCCTGGACGACATCGAAAACGAGGACGGAATCCGTTGCCTGGCGGCGCCCGTCTTCGACCACTCCGACTCGGTTGTCGCTGCGGTGAGCACATCTGGTCCCGCCGAGCGGGTCGGACGGGGCTTGACCCAGCTGTCGCCGTTGATCGTCTCAGCCGCTCAACAGATATCTACCCGAATGGGCGCCCGTGCGAGCGGCGTTCCTGCCCGATCAGCGTCGCTCACAACCACTAAGGACTCATCATGAGACTGACCAAGACACGCTTTGCCGCCATCGCAGGAGTGCTCACCGTCGCACTGGTGGGCTGCACCCCGAGTCCGAGCGGGCAGAGCTCGAGCGCTACGGCCGGCGGCGCGGCCGCATCCTCGGCACTGCAAACGGTCCTGCAGCGTGGCACCCTTCGCGTTGGCGACTGCCTCTCCTTCGCACCGTTCGGCTTCAAGGACAAGAACGCCAATCCGGCTGGGTACGACGTCGACATCGCCAACAGGCTCGCGACGGACCTGGGGGTGAAGCTCGACGTCGTCGACACCACCTCGGCCAACAGGATCCCGAATTTGAAGACCGACAAGGTCGACGTGGTCTTCTGCAACTTCACCCGAAACGGCGAGCGGCAACGCGAGATCAACTTTACCGACCCCTATGTCGTGGCCAGTGAGGCCCTGCTCGTCCGTAAGGACAGCGGGATCGCGAGCGCGAAGGACCTGCCCGGCAAGACGGTCGCCACCGTGAAGGGTTCGACGAACGCTGACGTGCTCAAGGAGAAGGGCATCAACGTCAAGACCCAGGAGTACGACAGCTCTCAGGCCGCCATCCTCGCAGTCAAGCAGGGCCAGGCGGACACGATGATCGAGGACTCGAACTTCCTCGCCTACCAGGCCAAGCTCGATCCCCAGCTGAAGGTCACCTCTGATGCCTTGGTCCCCTTGGAGTACAACGCCTTCGGAGTGAAGCAGGGTGACCAGGTCTGGACCAACTACCTCAACGGTTTCCTGTTCCGGCTCAATGCTTCTGGCGGGAACAAGGCGCTCTACCACCAATGGTTCGGGGTGGACCCCCAGTATCCGCTCAACCCCCAGTTCTGAGCTCGTGATCCTGAGTCCTTGGGCGCAGGGAGGAGGAGAAGACATTGTTTTATCAGTGGCGCACGGTACTGGCGTATCTGCCTGACTTCCTCGGCGCGATGTGGCTGACCCTGTGGATGACACTGGTCGCGTTCGCCCTTGCCGTGGCGTGCGGGCTGGTTGCCGCGCTGGCTCGCAACTCCGGCTTCCTGTCGATTCGACTCTTGGCCGGGGCGTACGTGGAAGTGATCCGCAACACGCCAGTTCTGCTGCAGATCTTCGTGGTGTTCTTCGCCCTGCCGTCCCTGGGTCTGGTCCTCGCCGCGGTGACGGCCGGCATCGTCGCGATCGGGGTGAACGTGGGCGCCTACCTGTGTGAGGTGTTCCGCGCCGGCATCTCCTCGGTCAGCCGAAGCCAGAGTGAGGCCGCACAGGTGCTGGGCCTGTCGTCGCGACAGACCTTCATCTCGGTGATAGCACCCCAGGCCCTGCGCAACGTGTACCCGGCGACCGTCAACAACCTCATCCAGGTGCTGCTGGGCACCTCGCTGCTGACCGCCATCGCCGTACCGGAGCTCACCGGCGTCGCCACCGTGATCAACGCGCGCACCCTGTTGTTTGTCCAGGTCTTCGCGATCGCCATTGTCCTATACCTCATCCTGAGCAACGCGCTGTCGCTGCTGGCGGGACTGCTGGGCCGCGTCCTCTTCAAGCCGGCTATCACGCTGACGCGGCCGGGGTTCTGGCCCCGTCGAACCAGCCGAGTGGTCGGCAGCTCTCCGGAGACCGTGACATGAACACCGACCTGATTGTCCAGAGCCTGCCCCAGCTGTTGCGGGCCTTCCTGTTGACGCTCGAGCTCGCCGCGACCGCGATCGTCGCGAGCACAGCACTGGGTCTGATTGTCGCCGCCATGCGCACGTCGAGGCTCCCCGTCGTGGCCCAGGTCGCGCGGATCTACGTCGAGATCTTCCGCGGTTCACCATTGCCGATCACGCTACTGTTCGTCTACTTCGGGGGGGCCCTGTACTTGGGTTACAGCGTCGATGTCTTCGTGGCGGCGGCGATAGGGCTGAGCATCTACCATGGTGCCTACATCGCCGAGATCTTCCGGTCCGGCATCGACGCCGTCCCGGTCGGGCAACGGGAAGCGTCGCGGATCCTGGGCCTTACCTCGGCGCAGACCTTCCGCTTCGTCGTTCTCCCGCAGACCACCCGCATCGTGTTCCCGCCGATGATCGGCCAGTACCTCTCGCTGATCAAGGACACCTCCATCGCTTTCGTCATCGGCCTAGTGGAGCTCATGAAGGCCGGCCAGTCGATCGTCGACCGCACCGGTGATCCCATCCCCATCTACATCACCATCGCTGCCCTCTACTTCGTGGTCTGCTACCCACTCTCGCTGTGGGTGCGCCGGAACGAGAAAAGGATCGTGCCCGCATGACATCCCCTCTACCTGCGACGTCCATCGCGAGCGACATCCGGCTTCGCTCGGTCAGCAAGTCGTTCGGGTCCACCCAGGTGTTGAAGAACATCGACTTGGACGTAGCCGGCGGAGAGGTGGTCGTCCTGATCGGCGCCTCGGGGTCGGGCAAGAGCACGGTCCTGCGGATCATGAGTGGCTTGGAGACCGCTGACTCTGGCGAGGTCAATGTCGGCGGGGTGCCGATGCACGATCCGAGGCGGGCGCGCGAGATTCGTGGCCATGTCGGCATGGTGTTCCAGCAGTTCAACCTCTTCCCGCACCTCGATGCGCTGGGCAACGTGACGCTGGCGCTGCGCAAGGCGGTCAAACTCAAGCCCGCGGAGGCCCGCGCAGTCGGCATGACCGCGCTGGCGCGGGTGGGCATGCAGGACCGCAGCGCGAACTACCCGTCACAGTTGTCCGGCGGTCAACAGCAACGGGTGGCAATCGCCCGGGGCCTCGCCGTGAACCCGCGCATCATGTTCTTCGACGAGGCCACCTCTGCCCTTGACCCCGAGCTTGTCGGTGAGGTGACCTCGGTCATGCGCAACCTCGCAGAGGAGGGAATGACCATGGTCGTGGTCACGCACGAGATGGGCTTCGCGCGGCGCACGGCCGACCGGGTCGTGTTCATGTCAGACGGTGTCGTCGCCGAAGAGGGACCACCCGAGCAAATTCTGCTGAACCCGGCGCACGACCGCACCCGGCAGTTCCTCGCCCGGGTCCTGGACGTCTGACCCTGGCCGTTCCTCACTCGGGTCCTGGACGCCTGACGCGACCCATCCCATTGCAGACCTGGAAGGCAAACAAGATGACCATCGCGGAAAATCTCACCGCACACGGGCTCGAGATCCCCCCCGTCCCAACCCCCGTGGCCAACTATGTCCCGGCCAGGAGGGTTGATGACCTCGTGTTCTCCTCCGGCCAAACCCCCACCCGCGACGGGAAGCTGGTGGTGGCGGGCAAGCTCGGACGAGAATTGAGTGTTGAGCAGGGGCAGGAGGCAGCTCGGCTGGCAATCCTGAACTGTCTGGCCGCGCTCGAGCAGGAGCTCGGCACCCTCGAGTCGGTCGACCAGGTCATCAAGCTGACCGGCTTCGTCGCCTCAGCCGAGGGATTCGGGGACCAGCCGACGGTAATCAACGGCGCCTCCGTGCTTCTGGAGCAGGTCTTCGGCGAGCGAGGCAAGCACGCACGATCGGCTCTGGGTTTGGCCGAGCTGCCCTATGGGGCGCCGGTCGAAGTAGAGCTCATCGTCAGCGTCAAGCCGGGCGCATGATGCAGCCAAGCCAGGCCTACGACCCCTACTTCAAGTCCGCGCCCGGAGCCGGCCACGACGCTATCCCCGTCGGGACGAACATCCTGGAGGACCAGAGCGTCTTCTCACCCGTGATGGTGCTCAAGGAGTCGGCGCTGAAACACAACATCAGCGAGTTGAGCCACTACTGCCGCGACGAGAACATCCGAGTCGCACCGCATGGGAAGACCACGATGTCGCCGGAGCTCACCCGGTTGCAGCTCGAGGCGGGAGCCTGGGCGATCAGCGCCGCAAACCCGTCACAGGTGCGAGCATTCTGGGAGTTCGGCGCGCGAAGGGTCCTGCTGGCCAACGAGCTCGTCGACCCGGCCGGGATCCGATGGATCGCCCAGCACCTGCTGCACTATCCGGACCACGAGTTCCTCTGCTACGTCGACTCTGTGCGCGGGGTCGAAATCCTCGAGCGGGCGCTCTCCGAGGTGGAGGGCGGCCCGATCCTTGACGTGCTCGTCGAGATCTCCGCGCCCGGTGGCCGTACCGGCCTTCGGACCGTCGATGGAGCGCTCGAGGTCGCCGACGCCGCGTCGAACTCGCCCTGCTTGGATCTGCGTGGAGTAGCCGGCTATGAGGGCGCCCTGGCCTCAGACCGGTCACCGGAGTCGGTCGAGCGAGTAGCGGAGTACTGCCGCCAAGTGCTGCGAACGGCCGCCGCCCTGGACCAGCACGAGGTCTTCCATGGCCCCGAGGTGATCCTCAGCGTCGGAGGGGGCGCCTTCTTCGAGGTCGTCGTGGACACGCTCAAGGAGCAGTCGCTGCCCCGATCAACCCCAGTCATCGTGATCCGGGCCGGCAGCTACATCTCCCACGACGACGGCCTCTACGCGAACATCGCGGCCTTCGCCCAGCCCGGCTCCGTTCACACTCTCCAACCCGCCCTGGAGATCTGGGGCCGCATCCTGTCGCACCCGGAACCCACCCTCGCGTTCGCCGACTTCGGCCGCCGGGACGTCCCCTTCGACCAAGGCCTGCCGATCGCCCGGCACCTGCGCAACCTCGGTGGCGATGAGCAACGACCCGCGGAGGGCGTCACGGTCACGGCGCTGAACGACCAGCACGCCTACCTCGAGGTTTCGCCGGACGACCCGCTCGCGCCGGGGGACTGGATCGGCTGCGGCATCTCCCACCCCTGCACCGCCTTCGACAAGTGGCGGCACATTCCGGTGGTTGACGACAACTACGTCGTCACCGGCTCCGTGACCACCTACTTCTGAGTCTTTCCCAAGGAGCACCTCAGCCACATGACCACCACCGATCAACGGCTTCCCCTTCCACCCGGCATCGCGAGAGATCGCATCATCGCGGTATTGAGGGCTCCCGACAGCACTCACCTGGTAGACGTCGCCCTCACCCTCCAGGAGGAGGGCATCGGCTGCATCGAGGTGACCCTCACGACCGGCGGCGCACTGGAGTCCATCCAGGCCCTGCGATCCCGACTCGATGCCTCCTCCGAGCTGGGCGCTGGAAGCGTCCTGAGCGTGAGTGACCTCGAGGCCGCCCACTCGGCCGGCGCCACCTACACCCTGGCCCCCTCGCTGGATCTCGACGTACTCTCCCGCGCGCATCGGCTCGGCATCCCGCACGTCCCCGGAGCAGCGACACCCACCGAGGTGCTGACCGCCTGGCGAGCAGGCGCCGCAGCCGTCAAGGTGTTCCCCGCCTCGCAACTCGGGGGCCCTGGCTACGTCAAGGCGCTGCGTGGACCGCTTCCGCAGGTCAAGCTCATCCCGACGGGAGGCGTCGGGGCGCAAGAGGTCGACGACTACCTACAGGCAGGGTCCGTCGCCGTGGGCATCGGTGGCCCCCTGATCGGCGACTCCCTCGTCAACGGCCCGAACGACGCGTTACGCAAACGAGTGCGTCAGTTCACCAAAGGCATGCGCGATGGGCTCTAGACACGCAGTAACGGGAGAGGCCGCAGACGCGGCAGAGCTCGTCACGATGGGTGAGACCATGGCGCTGCTCAGCCATCCGCACACCACGCCGCTCCGGCACGCGCAGACGCTGAACCTGGGGGTGGGCGGCTCCGAGTCGAACGTCGCCATTGCCGCTGCTCGGCTGGGGATCAGGACAGCCTGGGTCGGGCGCGTCGGCGCCGACGAGCTCGGCGAGATGGTCCTGCGGGAGTTGCGTGCTGAGGGCGTCCACACACTCTCGCGAGTGGACCCGACGCGCCCTACCGGGGTGATGCTGAAGGCGCGCCGCACCAGCCAGAGCGTTCACGTCACGTACTACCGGACCGATAGCGCTGGCTCGGCCCTCGACCCATCCGACGTCAACCCCCATGTGCTCAAGAAGGCGAGCGTCTTCCACACCAGCGCCATAACGTCGGGGATCAGCGCCAGTGCAGCGGACGCCGTCCACAAGAGCATCGAGGTATGCCGAGCATCAGGCACCCTCGTCTCGATCGACCTGAACTTCCGACGGGCATTGTGGAGCGAGACAGCCGCGCGTGAGGAGTTCCGTCACCTAGCCTCCCTAGCGGACATCGTGTTTGCGACCGAGGCAGAGGCCCGGATCGCCTGCGGCTCGGCTGAAGTGCATGACCTGTCCGAGAAACTCGCAGGGCTCGGAAAGGGCCGGGCCATCGTCAAGCTCGGGGAACGTGGCGCGGTGGCATCGATCGATGGGCAGACCTCTATGGTCGCCCCGATACCGGTGCTGGCCGTCGACTCAGTAGGCGCTGGCGACGCATTCGCGGCCGGGTATCTCGCCGCCACGATCCAGCGCCTCGACACGGAGACCGCCTTGCAGTGGGGTGCTCTGATGGGAGCTTGGTCGGTCGCGACACATGGCGACTGGCAGGGACTTCCCAGCCGAGCAGAACTGACCACCCTGCAGAACAGTGACGACGACGTACGACGCTGACTCAGAGGGGGCCGTCGGGTCACCCAGCGCCCAACGCACGTCGAGCCCTGCTGTTTCTCGTACGCAGTTGCACTGGGCGTGAGCACCAAAGTTGCCACAGCACTTGACGCGCGCCGCGGCGAAACACCGCCCTCGATCACCGACGACAACCGGTGATCCTCAACACCCCACCGCGGACAAGAACGCCCCCGGCACGGACCAAGCGGACACACTGATGCGCGTGCTGACCCGCCTCGAGACCCGCCCCCACGTGGGTGCAGTCCGTGACTCTCGGACTCGCCTTCGGCGGACTGTGGTCCCTGGGCCGAAGGCTCCTGTTCGACCACGGCTGGGGTGAAACCCTCGCCTCCGGTGTGCTTGCGTCCGCCGTCTACGGCATTGTCGTGGGCCCCGGCGCAGCGAAGAAGCGACGCCGGAGTCCCACAAGCGGGCCGCCTCGGAATGTTCCGGGCACTCTAATGGCCTATTGGCGAATTTCCTGTCAGCACACTCGGCGTGTCGCATGCTTCTTGTCGATTTGTCTGTCAGCCCCGAAAGCGTGTTCGAGATGAAACACCCGAACGGAGCGGAATCTCCGAGCCACAAGGTGGTGATGAAGCATGGCAAACAAGAAGACCAAGGTTCCGACCGTCCCCGCACCCGGTGGGGGACGCCGGGAGCGCGGCCGGAACAACAACGGCCGCTGGCGTGACAAGCGCAGCGACGCGAAGTAGTCGGGGCCGGGGAAGCTCCGACTCAGCACAAGGTATGAAGCGGGAACGGGACAATGTCCACTTGCCCCGTTCCCGCTTCGCAGATTATGGCTCGCTCGGCCGGGCTCGTCTCGCCCAAGCTGATCCCAAGCCTCCGTCCCGGAGCGGCTACGTCGGAGTTGTGAGCAGTTCAGCGACGGTCTGCTCAAGTTCGCCTGCGACGCCGTCGGCCTCCAGGGCCCGGCGTACGTGGCGACGCAGCGCTTGGAAGGCACTTCCGGGCGGCAGGTCGACATCAGCGGCGACCGTCTCGGCTCGCTTAGCGAGGTCGACGAGGCGCTGGTGGCAGTCAATGTTGGCTTCGTAAAGCGGAATGGGGGCTTGGAACACGTACTTGTCGAAGTCACGGGGATTGTGCTCGCCGCGGGCCTGCAGGGGGCGGATAAGTTGAAGCAGGGTGTCGCTGTTGAGGACTGCGGTGAGGAATCGGCCCTCGTCAGAGCCGCTGACAGTGGCCCAGTAAAGCTTGTGGTCGATGACGGCGATCGGGTCGTTGAGGTAGGCGGCTGCAAGGTACATGCCGCTCTTGGTGTAGACGACACGGTGCGGTGCGATTGGAAATTGCTCGCTGAGACCCCGCTGATAATCCAGTCGTTGGGGCATGGTGAGTTTGCTGTCCACAGTCCGATGCTCGAGCCAGATTGTTTCGGCGGAGCGGGTCCAGGCCGCGAGGCCGGGGTAGTCGTCAATGCGCTCGTCCACCCCGGTCAGCAGCCGGGTGCCGTCCCACGCGATAACACCGGAGCGGGGAATGAGGGGTCGAAAGGGCAGAATCGTGTCACCGAGGTGCACCGGGCGGATGAACTGCCGCTCCACGCTGCCGGTCAGGGCGGGCAGGGTCTTCCACGGCTTCTTCTCGTTCGCGGAGCGTTGGCTGCGAATGCTGCGCCGGCCAGCACCCGCTCCGAGCGGGCTAGCGGCTACGGCCTCGACCAAGACAAAGACCCTCGGCACGAGGGTGGCGCCTTGCGCGAAGCGAGCCGCCCACGGTGATGCGGCGGCGCGCTGGACGGCAACCCCCGCGACCTGGGTCAGGTGCTCGCGAGCCTCGGACAGGGACAAGTTGCGCCCACGCAGCCGTCCCGCCCACGCTGGTCCGGAGGATGGCAGCTCCTTCGCCTTCGGGGTTCTGGTGCCGAAGATGACAGCAGCGGGCACCGGGAAGAAGGAGGGCTTGATCGCGTGCAGGTCCCACGGTGCATCCAGAGCGGCGTTGACGCTTCCCCACTTGCCGGTGCGGAACCCCGCGAACTGTCGGCGCGACAAGACCGCGAGGGGCATGACGAAGCCGAACCGGCCACCTGAACGCAGGTAGAGCTCAACAGATCGGGCGACGAACAAGCCAGACAGATCCTGGCTAGTGGCCACAGCGGCTCCCGCCCACATCGAACGGTCATCACTCATGCTGCGAAAGTCGGCCTTCATCGCCGCGGTCATGAACCGGTAGGACAGCCACGGTGGATTGCCGACGAGGACATCGACCTGGTTGCCGGGTCGGGCCAGCCAGTTGGGTCGGGCCAAGTTGCGGACGTAGTAACCCCAGATGTGGTTACGTCCGCTATCTTGCAGCTCGCACATGTGCTTGAACGTGAGGCTAACGGTGCTCTGGTCGTCCGAGTGCACACCGTGACGGCGGAAGACCGCGTCGAGACTGGGCGGAGCAGTGTGCGGTGCTCGGTCGACGGCCTTTTGTGCAAGTTCGCTGACCAACTGGTCGAAGCGGCCAGCATCGTCGAGGAGCCTCTGGGGAAAGACGAGTTCGCCAGCGAAGAGGGTGAGTCCTTCTCCGGTGGCAACGGTAAGTGCGTCGGCGGCGGACAACAGGGTGTCGTTCTGACCCCATTGCACGCTGTCGCCGAGATAGACCGGCACAGCAAAGGGGGGTCGCTCCTCGCTGGCAAGCCGGTCACGACCCAGAGCGAGCAAGTAAGTGACACGGGCGAAGGTGACAGCGACAGGGTGAACGTCCATCCCGGTGACCGCGCGAGTGGCACCGACGATGGAATCGGCGATTCCCATGCCCGCCGCGTTGGCTGCCGTAAGGTAGCCACGCACAGCGTGGAACAGAAAGGTGCCTGACCCGCAGGAGGGGTCGAGAACCCGCTGGGCGAGGGGGTCAGTGACGACTTCGGTGACGATGGCCTCCGCGAGCCAGTCGGGTGTGTAGTACTCCCCCAGCTGGTGGCGGGTGGGTGCCGCGATAACGGACTCGTAGAGAACCTTCATGACGTCGTGTTCCACGGCATGCCAGCTGAAGCGGGTGAGCCGGCGTGCCACGGTCCGCACCCACGGCGCGCCGCCGGAAACCTCGATGGGCCAGTCGAAGAAGTCGGACTCCACCACGCCACCGATCCGAGCGGTGGCGAACAGCTGCCCGTTAAGCAGCGTGGCCGGGGTGATGCTGTCGTCAGTGGGATCGAAGCCGATGATGGCGTGCCCGATGATCTCCGCAGAAGCCACGAGCAGGGTGTGCTCGACGAACAGATCGTCCTCGGGCGTGAAGTTGTCACCGAGAGCGGTCGTGAGCAGTTGAGCCCACAGTTGCCGTTTAAGGGCGACTCCCGGGTCATCTCGGTGCGCGTGGTACAGCGCGGAAAGGTCCGCAAAATCCAATGCGTGGGAGGGGCTGGTGGCACCCAGCCGCCGCTCAATTTCAAGCGGGGTAGGCGTGATCTTCTCTGCGGTAGCGAGGACGCCTTCCAGCCAAATGCACAGTGCGTCGACGTCCGGGGAGGCTGGGTCGTTGTAGTGAGAGGAAACGAGCTGCAGGTTCGCGCCGATCAAGTGATAGAGGTGCCACTCGGCGCCGTCGGTAAGCACACCGACGTAACGCTGCTGCAGCTCCTGGGTGCGGCTGTGGACGTACCCGGCGAGCTGGACTACAGCGTCGCCGCGCACATTGCCGACCCGTAGGTCTCGTTTGACTTCAAAAACGGTGAACCCGACCTCGACGTCGATGCGCCGACGTTGACCTGCCGGCGACTCCAGCACGATCTCGTCAAGGTCGCGCTCGCCCAGCTCGAGCGGTGCGGCTGTGAGCAGCATATGCAGGTCAGACTGCACGTTGGCCTCGGTACGGCCCGTCCGGCGATCGGCTAGACCGCTCACAATCCGTCGCAAGTCCACGTTGCCCGACATTTGAGCACCGTAAGGGAGACGGCTTTCGCTCCGGCGGAGGCATCGATGTTCGGGAACGTCATACCGCAGTGGGTTCGCCCCAGCACTGCATACATTCCTAGGAATGTATGCAGTGCTGGGGAATCAGTTTTGCCGCCGGGTACGTCGTGAGGGCCTGTTCTGTACCTCGAATGGTTGGCCGCCGTTGTAGGTCTGTTCCCACTCTTCGACAGCATCGAGGATGACGTCAGCCCACCATTCGGTCTCTGAGGTGTACCCGTCGATACCCCCGTGGGCGAGGAAGGCGTTCTTTGCGCGTTGGCGGTCCTGGGCGCTGGGGAAGTAGACGGTCCCGGCCTTGCCTGCATAGGAGACTCGGCCATCCCGCAACCGCGGCGTACTACCTGTGGTGGGGGCACCGCTCTGATCGCGTTCATCTGGCGGGGCCTCAGCGGTCCGGGCGGCTTCGCCGGCCGCGCGTGCCGGATGGGCGGGGCGGCTGATGCTGGGGCGGCGTGTTGGTTGGCTGTTCACGACTGATGTGCCCTCTCGGTGCTGGCCTCGGTGGTGGTGATCCGTTGCTGCAGCTGAGTCCAGATGCCGTTGAGGACGCTGGATACGGCCAAGGCACCTTCCCCGGGCAGGTCGTGGACGGGCCGGCCACTGCTCGCGGCGTCGGCGACCGCAATGCGCTCGGGGATGCCCCCGGCGAACACCAGCTCGCCATAGGCCTCACGTAGTTCGGCGTCGCGGTAGGCGTGCTCACTGGCCCGCTTGACGCGGTTGAGGATGATGCCAAGCAGGGTCGGGTGGGGTTGACCGAAGCCCTCGCGGACCTCGGTCATCGACTCCTCGAGTCGTCCCACGCCGCGCAGCGCGTGGCCGCCGGGTTCGGTGACGATCACGACGTCGGTCGCGGCGACTAGGGCCGCGATGAGGACGCGTCCGAGGCTGGGTGGGCAATCCAGCAACACGAGGTCGTATCGCTCGGCAAGCAGTCCGGTGGCAGAGTTCATCGCCCGTTGCAGCCGCAGCGGCTGGGTGGGTCCGGTGTCGGTATCGACGTCGGATAGGGCGTCGATCGCTCCGACCAGGTCGACGCCGGACCAGGCCGATCCCGCGGGTTGGATCACCTCGCTCAGCGCCACTCCCCCGCCGCGTTTGGCATCGGCGAGCAGCCCGTAGCTGCCGAGGTAGTCCTCGCCCAGCACTCCGGCGAGGACGTCGGTGGCGTTGGCCTGCGGGTCAAGGTCTATGACCAGGGTGCGGGCACCGGCCGCTCGCCCGGCCGCGGCAAGGCCCAGTGTGGTGCTGGTCTTCCCGACGCCGCCTTTCTGGTTTCCAATCGCAATGATCCGGGTCACGGCATACCTCCCATTCCTCCGATCCACTGTATTCCTAGGTATCGCGGCAATGCTGGTAGTGACACGGCAGGTCGTCAGGTAAATAAACCGGTCGATGCCGGGGCTGAACACCTACATGGCGTTCCAAGGCCGCGACAGTGCTCGAGGTCGACTGCTGGCGCCCGACGGGCGCTACGAGCACGCACCGGTCACCTTCATCGACGTGGCCACCGACGACATCGCCACGATCGCCCGCCTGCCTGCCTCCTCGCATTCCCGTGCGGCCAGGCCCAGCAATACCTCCTCCGTCACGCGTAGGGGATCCAGCAGTTCACCGCCGAGGTCAGGAATTGCACATGTCCTTTGCGGCACTGGCGTCATGGTGACCACGATCCTTCGCGCGGTGTACAAGGCAACCACCCTGCAAGGTGGGTGGTCATCAAACCATTCGAATTCCTAGGAATATAGGCATACCTACGATGACGGTTATTACCGACGTCGTTGGCGGGCCACGAGTTCGGCGCGAGTCTCATACTCCGATTGTCGGAGCCCTGCACGTCGTTGCGCGGCTGTGGTGGCGGTGGTGGTCGCGATGTTCAGGGCGAGTGCTCGTCCGGGGCCGGTGAGCGCGGCGATCGCGGCTTGGCGGGCTTGGTCGTTTTCGGCGCGTTCGATCGACCGTTGTACGGCGGACTCGGCACGTTCGGCTTGGTGGGCGGTGTCGTGGAGGTCGCGGGTGAGGGTGGGGGGTTCGTGGAGGTCGACTTTGGTGAGCAGGGCGAGGAGGTAGCTGATGGGTCGGCGGGGGTGGGCGAGGATGTGATGGCCGGTGTTGGTGAGGTCGATGAGCAGTTGGGTGAGGTCGCGGGCGGTCCAGCCGGCTGCGGCGGCGGTGGTAAGGGCTCCGGCCCAGCGGTGGGCGCTGTAAGCCCGCGCCCAGCCGGGACAGGCCGGGGCGGTGCGCCAGGCCAGCATCAGGGCCGTTCCCGCCGCCCTGGTGGGTTCGGCACCCCGACCGGGCCAGCCGTTCCTGGTCGATGCGCGGCGCGGAGCGCCGTCCTCGTCCCCCGCAGGGGGTTCTTGGTCGTTGGCTCGGGTAGAAACCCTTTTCTCAGCTGACGCTGAGGGGGGAAGAGAACCACTGCGTGGTGGGGTGCCATCTGGTGTGTGACCGGCACGGATGATGCGTGGGTTATCCACAGGGTCGGGGTAGGTGGGGGAGGGGTGTAGGGCGTAGACGGCGGTCCAGCCGCGGGCCTTGTCGCCGCGTTCCCAGGAGGCGATGCGCTCGCGGTAGCTGCGGGTGCGGCCGGGTTGAATTTCGGTGGCGAGGCCGGCCAGTCGGAGGAACAGGCGGGCGCGTTGGATGGTGCGCCGCCCGCGTGCGGCGGTGGTGACCATGCCGGCGATGGAGGGGCGGCTGCCCCGGCCGGTGTGGTGGTCGGCGGCGGCGGCTTGGGCGGCGGCGTAGGCCAGCACGGTGGACAGGGATATCCCGCCACCGCTGGAGGCGACGAGTTGGGGGCGCAGCAGCAGGTAGCTTCGTTTGTAGACGCGGGCGACGTGTTCCATCCAGCGTTCAGCCGACCACCAACAGGGGATGCCGGCGTAGGCGTAGGGACTGACCTCGCGGCGCAACGGTGGCCGGAACGCGACGGGGGTGGTGGCATCCCGCCGGTTCGGTGGCCGGGTGGACGTGGGTGCGGTGCGCTGGCGCACCGGGGGGGTCACCGCGGGATGCGGCGCCGGCCACGCGCAATCAGTGAGGTGCAATCACGAGGGCGCACCGAAGACACGGCGGGTCCTGCGTGACCACCCCAGCAAGGGGGCGGTGTAATGTCTCCTCCAGTTCGGTTAACGAAGCCCTGTACCCATATGCACCGGCCAAAGTGACTTTCGGGTATGGGGCTTCGTGCTGTCCGGAGTCAGCCGGTCGACTTTCTCCGGTGGTGCGGTCTAGGCGGCGGTCGTCTCCATCCCGGGTAGGGGATCGGTGTGCGGTGTAGGTTCGGCCCACAGCGGGCGCCCGTCGGAGTCCAGCTCGTCACGGTCAATCAACGCGCCGAGATAGCGCGACACGCTGAGGCCGGCGCTTTCGGCCCGGTCCATCACATCGCTCCACGTCTCGCTCGACACATAGGTCTTCAAGATCCGCAGATCGGTGCTGGCGTTGGTCGGCCTGGGGAGCTGGCGCTGCGGCATGCCCTTGATCTTGGCGCGAGTAGCGCTAGCGCCATGGCATTCCGGTCATGGCGGCGTGTCGCGGCACTCACGCACCCGCGCGTGATCGGGGGCAAGGCAGCGCGCAGCGGTGGCGCGGCAGCACGGGGTCAACCGGTGCTCTTGTAGGAGCGGGCGGGTTCAGCGCCCGTATCCGCGGTCCCGGTCTTGGGTGCGGTTGATCGTGGGTGGGGGGCTGTAGCGGCTGGGCGCCAAACCGGTGGTGCGGGGTGTGGTCCGCACGGATGGTGGGGTGCGTTGGTGTTGGTAGGCGCTGATCACCTCCAGGTTCTCCTGCAGACGTTGCGCTCGGTGTTGCCGCCCTTGGGGGTGGGCGAGGTCGGTGAGGATGCCCGCCCCGGCCGGGTCGGGTTCCCGTTCGGGGTACACCAGGGGTGCGGGCAGTTCGGTGAGGTAGTCACGGTAGGCGCGGCGTGCGGGGGTGTCGCGGTCCGGGAAACTCAACATGGCCAGCCGCACGGCTGCGGACCCGTGTGCCCCGTCGTCGGGGCTGTCTGCCTGAATTCTTCCCCACACCGCGAGCTGGGTGCTGGCGTCGGCCTCCACTGTGGCCCACTGGGCGCGGTCGGCCAGGAGGTCCCCGTGGCGGGTGCTCAGGACCTGCTCGCAGATCGCGGCGTAGCTGCGTTGCCGCCCCTCACCGGTGGTGACCGGCACCCCCAGCTGGTCGCGGTATCCGGCAGCGAGGGTCTCGAAGCGGTGTTGCGCGCGGCGCCGCCCCAACCGCCCGGCGCCACTGACGGCCCGCTGCGCGGCGGCAAGCTGGGCCGCGGCAGCCCTCACCTGGCTTTCCACCGTGGCCCGGGCCGCGCCCAGTTGGGTGTCCAGCTCCTGCAGGTGGGTGCGGGCCTGGGTGCGGGTGATCCTGACCTCCTCCACCGGGGGATGCCCGGTCTCCGCCCACCGGGCGGCGTTCCGCGCCGCGGTGGCCTCGTGGGCCCGCCGGTCCAGCTCGGCGTCGTGTTCCTGTTCGCTCAGCACCGTGGGCAGGGGCTGCAGCACCATCGACAACTGTCGCCAGGCGAGTTTCTTGTCCAGCTGGCTCGCTTTGAACCACACCGGCTCACCACCGTCGTCGGTGTGCGCGGCGAACCGGTAGCCCGACACCGTCCCCGTGGTGGCTTGGTTGACGGCGAAGGTGATGCCGCGGTCGGTGAGTTCGGCTTCGAACGCCGCCCGACCCCGCCCGGCGGTGGTGTTCGCCGCCGCCAACACCGACTCCGCCAACACCACCCGCGGTGCGGGGTGCCCGGCGTGCTCATACATCCGGTGTTCCCCGGGTGTCACCTGGGTGATCGGAGTCCGTTCCGACGCCACGGTGCGGCGGGTGACGGTCTGGGCCAACCCGTAGGTCACCTCGAGGCCGCGGCGCGCGGCTTGGGCGTTGCGGTAGTCGTGGCGGCCCTGCCACACCCGCCCATCATGAGCAACCCTCGAGACGGCGAGGTGGATGTGATCGTCGGCGTGCCGGACCGCCACCCACGGATGCTCGGCGAACCCAAGGTGCTCGGCGAAGGACTGCGCGGCATCAGCCCACTCCGCATCGGAGAGCCGGCGGTCCCCGGGGGCGGTGCGCAGCGAGGCTTGCCACACCGGGCGGGACACATCATCACGACCCCGATACGCCCGGCGCATGTTCGCCACCCACTGCCCCGGCTTGCTCGGATCCGTCACGGCCACCGACCCGGCGATCACCATGCCGTGCACCCGGGTGTTGTAGGCGTGCTCGTTGTGCCGACCCGGCCCGTGCAGATACACCCCCAACGCCCCCGCGTCCTTGCCGCGGGTGATCGACGCAATCACCAGACACTCACCGTCGCGGTCATCGCAGACTCATCTCCTCCAGTCGGGTGTCCAACGCGGCGATCGTCGCCCGGGTTTGGTCGATCCCCGACACCACCCGGGCCATCGTCGACGCGTCCACCCCACCGCCGCGGGCCGCGGTGTGCGCCAGGCGGGTCACCTGGTTCAGCAGGTTGCCCACCCTGATCAGCTGCTGGTTCAACTCCCGCACCACCGACTCGTTCAACACCACCACCGCACCACCACCGGTGGGGTTCTCCGTAGCGGTGTCCGGGACATCCGCACCCTCGCGCCGGGCGATCTCCGCTCCCACCACCGACCTCGTCCATGCTCCGAGCTGCCCGCGTTTGTCCGCTGTTGCTTCCCGCCGCCACGCCAGGTGTTCGACTTCGGACAACCGCACCGCCACCACCCGCCGCCGCATCGAAAGCTCTGCCTCCACCTGCGCAGCGAGGGGGTCCCCACCCGACCGGGGGCGGCGGGACCGGCGTGGGCTGGTGTCCTCGGTGGGGGAGTCATCCGCATTCGCGGCCGGGCCAGTGGTGGCATCGGATGGCCCGAGCGGCTCGGCCGGTCCGGCCGCCAGCTCGGCGCCGTCCCGCGCCGGGCGGGGGTGGGTGGGGTCGGCCACGACGTCACCCCCTCTCTCTTCGGTCGGCGAGCCCCAGCGAGCCCGACTGCTTCTCCGCTCCCGCAGCGCAGCGAGGACAGCGGTGAGGTCCCGGTTGGCCGTGACGCGCTAGCGTTACGCTAACCATACCTCGCACTGGTTTCGACGGGCGGGCGTGGCCTCAGCGTAGCCGCGAGGAACGAGCGGCGAAAGAGGACACCACCACGCACGCACGCCGGGACCAGGTGGCGCGGGTGGGGACGGCCGTCGTCGGCGAAGCCCGGTCGCAGGCGCCCCCGGCGCCGGAGAACG
>JAABUZ0100002649.1_pt1 | contig 29009 bp, 35 predicted proteins | sample 5562091 | NCBI WGS metagenome assembly JAABUZ01 (sample SAMN12813069, study PRJNA571459) | rock metagenome | isolation source: Antarctica rocks | place: Antarctica: Victoria Land, Linnaeus Terrace sud | collected 2015-12-21 | reverse complement strand
GAGATATTTTCGACGTTCGGTGATCGTCATCTTCTCTTCTTGCGGCATTGGACGCTCCCCTCAGTAACATTTTCTTTTGAGGGAAGTGTACCCCGTTCAGTAACATTTTACATGAGGGAATGCGAAACCTTGACAAAGGTGATATACATAGATATACTACTAACAAAGCAATAGCACTTTACAATTCAATAGTAGCAATAACGTCTGTTCTCATCTCGAAGGGTGGAGGGAAACGGCCCGATGAAACCCGGCAACCCATCTGCACGATGCAGGAAGGGTGCCAATTCCGGCGGAGTGTCTATTACCGCAAGATGAGGGGAAAGCTTAAACGCTAAAACCCCCTGTATCGCAGGGGTTTTTTATTGCTACTAGCTCTTGTGTAGACAAGTATGTACAAAACAACAGTGAAGAGGACGAGTACGTGTGAGAAGCAGCTACAGAAAGTTGGTGCTGATGAGATGCCAACGCTGCTTACAGACTGAATGCACCTCGGAGTTGCAGGTCGAAAAACTGTTTAAGTTTGTAGACTGAGCCGATTGGTCCCGTTAACGGCCGGAGTCGGACACGAGCAAAAAAACCGTGCCGTGACTCAACAAGATTGACGTTGTGAAGCGTCGATAAATCAGGGTGGTACCGCGAAGACCTATTATTCCTCGCCCCTGTTAGGGGGAACGAGGAATTTTTTTGCTCATTTTCAGGATTGAAAATGCTATATGGAAGGATGCAGTAATGCCTGACGACGAAAAGGTGACGAACTCACTTACAACACTAGGGGTAGGTGTGGGCAGTAAAGTTGAACAAATTAAGCTTGAGAGTGATTATCTGCGTGGACAAATTGTTGAGGAATTGGAGCAAGGAGGAAGTCATTTTTCACAAGATGATATTCAACTTCTCAAATTTCACGGTACCTACCAACAGGAAAACCGTGATGCGCGTCAGGTACGAAAAGTGAGCGGGGAAGAAAAAGAGTATAGCTTTATGGTACGCTCACGTATCCCAGGTGGCTCTTTAACTGCCGAACAGTATCTTGCGGAAGATGCTGTGGCGGGGCAATATGCCAATGGGACGCTGCGTATTACAACGCGTCAAGGTTTGCAATTGCATGGCGTCCTCAAGGGGAATTTGCGTCCAACCATCAATGCTATCAACAAAAGCTTACTTTCAACATTAGCCGCATGTGGCGATGTGAACCGTAATGTGATGGCGTGTCCTGCGCCTGTAACAAGTCGTGTGCAAGCACAAATACAAGAGGTTGCGAACAGCATTGCTTTACACCTTGCCCCCCGTAGCCATGCCTACCATGAAATCTGGATTGACGGTGAGCAGGTCGAGACGGTAAGGCATCACGAAGACAAAAATGTCGAACCGATCTACGGAAAAACGTATCTACCGCGCAAATTCAAAGTTGGCGTTGCCTATCCCGGCGATAACTGTATTGACGTGTATACACAGGACGTTGGGCTGGTCGCATCTGTGAATGGTGATGGACTAGATGGCTTCACCGTGATAATTGGTGGTGGCATGGGAATGACGCATGGTAAAACTGAGACGTATCCTCGTTTAGCAACTTCGCTCTGCTTCGCATCGCCAGGCGAGGTATTGGAAATCGTGGAAACAATTGTTACTGTGCAGCGTGACTACGGTGACCGTAAAAACCGCAGGCATGCACGTATGAAATACGTCGTCGAAGAGCGTGGCATTGACTGGTTTCGTGCCGAGGTAGAAAGCAGGCTTGGTCGTAGTGTGCAAGACCCACGTGAGATCACATGGGAGGATGCACAAGATCATCTTGGCTGGCAATCTCAGGGTGATGGTCGCTGGACACTGGGCGTGTATGTTGAGAATGGACGCATCAAAGATAGTGGAGCTGAGCAATTACGTACAGGTCTGCGTCATGTCATAGCAACATTCACACCCGGTATTCGCTTGACTCCACAGCAGAACATTTTGTTGACCGATATTCAGGATACACAGCGCGACTTGCTCACAGAGGCTCTTGCAGTATATGGCATTCCAACAAATCCTGCTGACGTTGGTACACGCCGTTTCGCAATGGCATGTCCCGCGCTCCCAACATGTGGGCTAGCACTTGCCGAGTCTGAACGAGTGTTGCCAACGGTAATACGGCAGATAGAGGCAGATTTGCGTACACTAGGACTTGCCGATGAGCCACTAAGCGTGCGTATGACAGGCTGCCCAAATGGTTGTGCGCGCCCAGCCATGGGCGATATCGGCATTGTTGGTCGCACAAAAGATGTGTACAACCTCTATGTGGGAGGTGATCGCGTCAACACTCGCATGAATGCACTCTATGCATCTTCTATGCATCTGAATGATCTTGCTTCAACCATACGGCCACTCCTCACATTATGGCGTGAAGAGCGCACTGCGAACGAAGCCTTTGGAGATTTCTGCTATCGAGTTGGTCTTGCTTATCTCCACGCACAAACAGAGGTGTCAATAGTAAAGCTATAAAGTGATTTCTTATTGAGGAAACTAGAAGCAGAGGGTGAGAGGTAAAGGCAAAATGTCAAAATACTATCCGATTATGCTAGACATACGGGGACGTTTAGCCATCGTTGTAGGGGGAGATCGCATTGCGGCAGAGAAGGCAACGGCACTTTCTGCAAGTGGTGCTCATGTGACAATATTAAGTCCAAATTTTTGTGATGAATTATTGGTGCAAGCAGAACAAAAAGCTGTGACATTGTGGCAAAAAGCATACGAACCTGGCGATTTGGCAGGTGCTTTTATTGTGATTGCTGCAACGAACAATCAAAAGCTGATAGAGGCTCTCTGTGCAGAAACGCAGGAACGAGGCCAGTTGCTGAACATCGTTGATGTACCCGCGTTTTGCTCGTTTATCATTCCCTCCATTCTGCGCCGTGAACAGTTAACTATTGCAGTTTCTACCGAGGGAGCAAGTCCAGGGCTAGCTAAGCGTATCCGCTCCAATCTAGAGGACCTGTTTCCTCTTGTGTTTGGTGCCTATTTACGGCTAGCTTCCGTGGCCCGTACACATTTACGCCAGAACGGTGTGTCGTATGCTCAGCGCGACAACTTTTTTGGAGAGTACTACGCCTCTACCATACTAAAAAAGCTTGCCGAAGGGCATATTGAACAGGCTACAGCGGAAACAGCAGATCTCTTAAAAACTTACAACGTTACTGTTTCGGGTAGTGCTCTCGAAGCAGGACTTGAGGAGAAGAAAAATTATGTCAAGCAGTCTGCGTGAACGAGTGAGGAATGATAATGGTAGAGAGCCGATACACCTTCACGTTGTCGAGGAGACAAAAATACCCTCACAGGGGAAGGTGTTTCTCGTTGGTGCTGGCCCAGGCAATGCCGAATTAATTACGCTAAAAGGATTACGTGCTCTTCAGAAAGCCGATGTCGTTGTGTATGATCGCCTAGTCTGTCCCGATTTGCTTGATGAAGCACCAGTACACGCGGTGCAAGTCTTTGTTGGCAAAGAATCAGGACGGCATGCGGTAAAACAAGAGGATATCAATGCGTTACTGGTGAACTATGCCCAGCAGGGATACACGGTAGTGCGTCTAAAAGGCGGCGATCCCTTCGTCTTCGGACGAGGAGGCGAGGAAGCGTTAGCGCTTGTAAAGGCCGCTATTCCATTCGAGATTGTACCAGGTGTAAGTTCTGCAATTGCAGTTCCTGCATACGCTGGTATACCAGTAACGCATCGTGGTCTGGCTTCCTCTGTTATGTTTGTAACAGGACATGAAGACGATACTTCTACTGGCTCAATGGTAAACTGGGAGGCCGCCGCTCTATCAGTTGTATCAGGAGGTACGCTTGTCGTCTTAATGGGGGTGAAAGCATTGCCGCGTATCACGCAACAATTGCTACACTACAATCTCTTACCCTCTACTCCTACCGCAGTAATACAACAAGGCACAACTACATATCAACGTGTGATTACGGACACGCTTGCGAAGATTGCTGACCATGCAAAAGCTGAAAAGATTAAATCACCGGCTATTACAGTTATAGGGTCAGTCGTTGCCTTGAGTGAACCGTTGGCGTGGTTTGAAGATGTATCTGCTAGTATTCCTCAACTTGTAGCATACTAACGCATTTTCTGTCTAGCTTGCAGATTCTATTCGAAAATCTTGCTATAAGATAGAATAGAGGGAAAGGTGGGAAACATTCTTCGGAGGATAGCTCTATGGAAACAATTACTGATGAGCTCAAGCGACAGATGATATCCAATACCAGGAATTATTGCCTCGTTATTTTGAAGGCCGGACCAAACAAGCATGTGGATGGCGTCGAAAAAACCATTTGGGAACATGGACGAAGAAATTTCGCACTTCGTGCAGACGGAGTGTTATCTATTGTTTGTCCTATCTCTGATGACAGTGATGTAGCAGGTGTTGGAATTTTTAATGCGGGTATTGAAGAAGCAAAAAAGATCATGGACGAGGACCCAGGTGTGAAAGCAGGAGTTTTTATTTATGAAATTCATGCTTGTCGAAGTTTCCCTGGCGACTGCTTACATAGCTGATATCCCAATAATGGTGCTTGCATTGTACTCTCATTACGTGCATAATCTTGAGGTGAAAAAGCCAGTATAAAGGAGGAGTACACAAGCATGGCTTATCGTGCCATACACGTGAATAATGATCCGTTGAACTACTTTCTGCAAAAAAACGATGAGGGACCATTCCTGCGCGTGGCGGATATAGTATTACGAGAAAACAAAAACCCAAAAGAAGTGTTTGCACATATGATTCGTATCGCTACAGGGAGTAAGTGGAGCCATTCAGCTATGCTTTACCTGCTTAGCGACCCCGACAAAGGCTTTAACAACACCTTTTTAATTGAGGCGAAGACAAAGGGTGTACATATCGCTAGCTGGCGTAACGAGGTTGTTCCTTATGAGCAATTTACGGTAGGTATTAAACGGCCTAAGCTAGATTGGTACGCGGAGACACCCTATGAGCATTCGCGGCATGATCCCCATGACCCGGAGGATGTGTTTGGAATTGCCTATTTACGCCATGTACGCGGTATTGCAATGGACCAGATCAACGGGCTGTATGACCACAAAACCGTTGCTGAATTAACCGCGTTATATGCTGAGCGTGCAGCTAGACGCCACTTTGGAGAAATACCGCTCCTTGCAGATGCAGCTGGGAGTGTCGCTGATCTTTTCAAAAAATGGGACGAGGAACAATCAGATAAAACCTCAGTTCTACAATTTATCTGTAGTGGCATTGTGCAGTATAGTTACTTTGAAGCATTACGGCTACGTATTATGAGAGATATTGACATTTCAGAGTCTCGACACGCCGCGGAACATAATTTGAGGAATATGAGTAGTGTAATCTTCCGTCCAGACCCACGAGGATTAATACGCGACTACATTCACAAGGTGTAAGAGGGCGTGCTAGATATTCACGATACCGCTCCAGGTGATGTACTTGATCTACTCAAAACTGCAACACCTGCGGACTTTAACAACAGTCCTAATCTTGAATGGCGTTACATAATCCTTAAAGGGGGTGTTTGGAAAATTGAAGTAGCTCCTGACGATTACAAAGCACAGAATGAGGATGAAGAGGAAATTTTGGGCATGCTTACTCCTGAGCATCTTAGTTAGTCGAAAGTGTTTTTATGTATGCAGATAGCCGAGAACGAGCCGATTGTAGCCTTTACACTGGCACATTATCCAAAGCGAGGCAGCATGAGCGCGATGGCGCATCTAGGATTGGATCGCTTGCCTCTTATGCTTACTCCTGGTCTTCGTTTTTGGCGTCTACTTGGCGTAGGGAAGGGACGAGTATTCGATCCACATGCAGATGTACAACGCTATGCCATGTTTACTGTATGGAATTCATTTGCCTCTTTAAAACGTTTCGAGGCTTGCTCAGCAGTTATGCAGCGTATTCATCAACGGGCCGACGAAGTATGGACGGTGCATATGCGTCCTGTGCGTTGGCATGGGAAGTGGGGTGGCCGTGACCCGCTGGCAGGAATGACACCCGTGGAACCGCCAGAACCTGGCCCCTGGGTTATCTTGACACGTGCCACTCTTAATCCTACGAAGATACGCCCCTTTCTTGAAGCTGTACCTGCCGTTTCTCAACGCCTGTTACAGGAACCACACTTGCTCAATTCAGTGGGCGTAGGGGAGGCTCCACTTTTTTACCAAGCCACCGTTAGTATCTGGGCTACTCTCCCCTCTATTACCACGTTTGCGTATGGAGATACGCCACATATCGAAGTGGTACGACGTACAAGGCGTGAGCGCTGGTACCGCGAAGAGATGTTTGCTCGCTTTCGTCCTCTTGCATCAACTGGTACATGGGATGGAATGAATCCACTTACTGTAAACGCGTCCCCTACCAATGAAATTGATTTGTACTGAGGTCGAATGTCCCCGATGTCTTCGAGTCGGTGATTTTGAGTATGCTGTTCTGGACAGACAAGATAGTCAATGCCCCTTCTGGTTTTGGATCCTGATACATCTGTATCTGCAATTGCCCTGAGGTAAGGTCTTCTCGTAGTACACAAAGAATACCTGCTTGTGCATTCTGAGTCATCGAACCTGCATAGACAGAGACAATAGTGTTATTAAGCATGACACGGGCGATATTTGTTGGACGCAGGACACTCTCAGGAATAGGGAGAGGGCCACCCGAAGATAAGGGAAAAACTCCAAGTTGAGCCTGTTGTGGCGTTGATGGAATAAGCGTAGGTGTCGCTGCAACTGAATTGACAGGCGTTTCAGTAGGAACTACTTTCACTGGTGTCTTCGTAGGTACTTGGGGTGTCGCGGTAATGTTCGTGTGTCCCGACGTAGGAACAGGAGTTACACTTGCCGATAGTTGTGTATCAGTCGTAGCAACAAGGACTTGTTTTTGTGAAGACATTTTTGAAGATAGATCGGGATGAGATATAAACGTAAAAAATACACTGAATACTATAAGTACAAACGCGATTGCTGTAAGTAGTAAGGGCAAGCGGAACCGAATACTACGAGGAGATGAAGTTTTCTGCTTTGTTAAAACATGTTTTTGCATAATGTATATACCTCTTACTGATTTTTTATTGTGTAGAGAACTTTGGAGAGAGGGTTCATGCGTCTCAAAAGCGATTTGCAATGAACCCTCGACGATATGTGAAAGGAGTGTTACACCATATAGGTAGAGAATGTCATCCAAGGGAGAGTGCTCGCTGTACATCCATTGGATGCCGTAGCTCGATACATCGCTGTCCATGCCTGAGCAGGCGTGTTACCGATGAATGTGGACATTACTCCTCTGATATACATAGGACCACCCATATATCTACAGGCCCATACGTTCAATGCTTGCCAGTCATATGTTGCGTCTGCGTTGTAGTAGATTTCAGGTAAAGGTAAATTGTCTTTTGCACCATAGGCAATGTACCATGTCTGGTAGTTTGTCCAGTTTCCAGGTGCATCGTCTCCAAAGTCAAAGTAGACACGTGAAGAGGTGTTATTATAGCCATTTACCATACTGCTTGTTAGCGCGAAATTCTGCCATCCTGTCTCAAGATCACCTGCACCATAGATACCCAGGTTGGTGAAATGGTTATTGACCACAAAGCTATTGAGATTATTTACAAGATTTCCCCACTGCTGACCATCAGCATACCAGGCCGCAGTCGTGAGTGGTAGAGCATTGCCTGAGTAGTAATTGCTCTCGCCAATTGCCAGAGCAATGTTTGTGGAGGCTGTACGACATGACCAGACACCTAACGCGAAATTCGCAGATGCATGCAGGATGTCGTTGTCTGAGTCATCGTGTCCGCCGAAATCATAGGTACCGTATTGTCCATTTCCTAGATATACAGGCTGTCCCCAATCAAGGATAATAAGACCCTCTGATGCGTGTGCTGCATTACACCCTTGCATATACATCGTGTGTGCATCGGTAGTGGCTTCATAGAGTGAAGTCGTCGTTGGCATTACACTCCACGAATTTCTTGCTGTAAGAGCCAAACTTCGCCGAAAAGCCAACCGCTTAGGCAGAATTTGTAGCATCCCTTTTGTGGGTTTCATGTTTTGGGATGCCGCGTGTGTTACAGACGAAGGCAAGAACGTGTGACTAGCTAGAATGCTCAAGCCTACAAGAAAGATTAAGAAGAGACTTGAGAGATATTTGATTCGCATTACTTCAATCCTCATTTGTTCTAAAAATGTGCTATAGTTTGTTTGTGCCGCTACACTGATGCAGCGTTCTACTATGTCCTATCGGCATCATGAGTGAAAGAAAAGAGGAAATGCGTGTATAAATGGTAATTCAGTGTATTTGTATGTGTCTATATTGCTCAAAACGCACAATTTGAATTCACTTTTACTGTTTTGTGCATAAGTTGTTAGTGATCCGTCACATTTGTACGGTATAATATCAGCAGCAAAATGATTTTGTTGAACGAAAATAAACCGTTATGATAGGCGCATACCTAACAATGTCAGTGAACCAAATAAAGGTTTTTTATATATAGATGTTTGTAAAGAGTAGCAGACAAAGGCTAAAACAGAGCATGATAGAAGAATATGATGTATTAATTGTGGGTGGTGGACCTGCTGGACTAGCGGCTGCTGAGGCTGCGGCGAAGCAAGGTGTACGCACGCTTGTGTTAGAACGACAGAATGAGATTGGCTATCCAGTGCATACCAGTGGTGGTAGCTGGGTTAGTGATATGAAGGCACTCAATATTCCAGAGCATCTTTACCACCCTATCACAAAGGTTGTATTTCTCTCGCCTAAGCGCGAGGTTCCTTTACAGTACAATCCAGCCGTAGCATGTGTAATCGATGTGCGAGGCGTCTATCAACATTTGGCGGGCCGTGCCATCGCGGCTGGAGCGGAACTACGCATGCGTCATACTGTTGAGCAAACGCTGCTTGAGAATGATCAGGTTGTGGGCGTTACTGCGAAAAATCATGTGAGTGAGCGTCTCACTTTCAAAGCGCCAATCACAATTGATGCCAGCGGTTTTTCGCGCCATATTGGTGTGCGTACCGAGATGGGCAAGGCGTTTCACCGTTATGGCTATGGTGCTGAATATGACATGTACGCCCCGAACTATCCACAGGATGAACTCTACCTCATTATGGGGAGTGCCTTTGCCCCACGCGGCTATGCATGGGTCTTTCCACGTGGCAATGGACGTGTACGTCTTGGTGTTGGCGTCCTGCATCCTGATAGCGACGATGATGCCCGTGTTTATCTTGATAGTATTGTGCGCGACATTCCACAACTGACCGAGAAATTCAAGGGTGCTAGTCCTGTTGAATATCATACAGGGCTCTTTCCTTCCGAGGGAGCGTTGGAACGCTTCTCACGGAATGGGCTTCTGCTGGCAGGCGATTCAGGTGGTCACGGCTCAACGCTTGTTGGTGAAGGCATCCGTTTCGCCATTTACTCCGGCCAAATGGCTGGCAAGGTAGCCGCAGATGCGGTGAAAGTTGGTGATACATCGACATCATTTCTGCAACGTTTTGATAAGCAGTGGCGGACACGTTTCGGACGAGATATGGATATCTCGTATATGATTAACAAACGTATTGCCAATTATAGTGATGAGCAGTGGGACAATTCGCTTGATTTGATGAAACGGTTGACTCCTGCTCAAATGGCACAGGCACTACGAGGAGACTTTAACGCAGGTCTCGTGATGGGTATTCTTGCTCGTAATCCAGGTCTTGTCGCGACAGGGGGCAAGAAATTCCTCGACATACTGCTCGAACGTATTAATAAACCAGCACTCGTCCCGGCAGAAGGGTAATGCGATTGTAGAGATTGTAGCATCGATATATTGTTATGATGTGGGAATACGGTGGGGCTTCTACGTGTTAGAGTCTATAGAGAACTTATCTAAAATACTTGTGCTTGAAACACATCAGGAGTTACCCGTGACCGAATCTACAATACAAACACCAAAAACTGGGGAAAAAGTTGTTATGTACGCCACCACTTGGTGTGGCGATTGCCGTATGGCGAAACGCTGGCTCGATTCGCATGGCATCCCTTATGACTACATAAACATCGAGGAAGATGATAACGCCGCTGAGTACGTTGTAAAAATCAATAATGGTTCACGTACCGTGCCGACAATAGTTTGCGCGGATGGTTCAGTTCTTGTTGAGCCAAACGCACGCGAACTTGCCGCCAAGTTTTCTGCGTAAATTTCTTTCCTACCACGACGTTATAAACGTGTAAGAGCAGTAGAACAGAGGGAACACTTGTTTTAATAGTAAGTGTTCCCTCTGTTCTACTGCTCTTGAGTGTACAATGCTATTGATTGAAGAATGAACACTGGCAGCAGGAGATGAACAATGCTTCCAAAACCAAGGCATCTTGCTACTGAATATGGCGAACAATTCAAAGATTGTAGTATTGCAGAAGCTTATAAGTATCGTCCTCCTTACCCTGATGAAGTTTTTGATATTTTGAACACGCTCATTACTGACCTTCCTCGTCACGTCCTTGATATCGGTTGCGGAATTGGCTATATTGCTCGTCAAATGGTTAACTATGTTGACAGACTTGATGCAGTAGATTTCTCTTTAAACATGTTAGAGCATGGGAAAAACCTCCCAAACGGAAACAATTCGCATCTACATTGGCACTATGGACGTGTTGAAGATGTCGCTCTTGAACCTCCATACACATTAGTTACGGCAGGAGAAAGTCTTCATTGGATGGATTGGGATATAGTTTTGCCACGTTTACGAGAGGTATTGACGCCAAATGGCTATCTTGCTATCATCGAACATGATACTTTGCCTAAGCCATGCCATGTTACATTAGCGGAAATTATCCCACGGTTCTCGACGAATGTGAAATATCAACCTTACAACCTCATTGATGAGCTAGAAATGAGGGGTCTCTTTCAAAAAATTAATGAGGAAGCAACGAAGCCTGTCCCGTTTGTACAGTCTGTGGATGATTATATCGAATCGTTTCATTCTCGAAACGGGTTTTCCAGAGAACGTATGAAATCGGAGATGGCTATGGCGTTTGACCGTGAGGCGAAGAAGATACTTCTGAAAGAATACCCTGATGGGATAATGCTGCTTCAGGTTGTAGGAAAAGTGATATGGGGTATTCCAAAGCACTCTTGAACTGAATAAGCGAGAGGAAATGATTATGACAACACATCCAGGACTGCAAAACGGTCCTATTTACCTTGATTACAATGCGACCACGCCTGTTGATCCTGCTGTGGTTGAGGCGATAGTGCCGTACCTCTCCACCCATTTTGGCAATCCTTCCAGTGGGCATGCATACGCTGCTTCTACTCGCCAAGCGGCTAGCGTCGCGAGAGAGCAGGTCGCGCAACTGTTGCATTGTCAGCCGTCAGAAATTGTATTTACTGGCTGTGGTTCTGAGAGCGATACGCTGGCAATTCGTGGTGCCGCGCTTATGCAAAGGTCACGTGGAAACCACATTATCACACAAGTAACTGAGCATCCTGCCGTCTTGAATATCTGTAATGCCCTTGAACGTTTACATGGTTTTCGTGTAACCTATCTTCCAGTTGATGCACAAGGACGCGTAAGCTTGACAGATGTAGAAGCGGCCATGGATGATCAGACCACACTGATAACGATCATGCATGCAAATAACGAAACAGGAACACTTCAACCTATTGCCGAGATCGCTGAAATTGCTCATCAGCATGGAGTGCTAGTTCACACGGATGCATCACAGTCAGTTGGGAAAATTTCAACGCGCATAGATGATCTTGGTGTTGATTTGCTCACGGTGGCAGGCCACAAGTTATATGCACCTAAAGGAATAGGCGCACTGTATGTACGAGACGGGCTACAGCTTGAGCCAGCTATCTATGGTGGTGGACAAGAGCATGGGCGTAGGGCTGGTACGGAAAATGTTGCGTATATGGTAGGTTTAGGAGTTGCATGTACACTTGCATTTGAGCAACTTACTGCAAGCAAGTCACGCCTACAGCGTCTTCGAGACCTACTTCAGCACAAACTCGAACAACATCTACCCAACGCTGTTCATCTCAATGGACATCTTACAGAACGGCTACCCAACACGTTAAACGTGAGTATTGATGATGTAATCGGTGAAGAGGTTCTTGCGGCAATACCAGGAATTGCTAGTTCGACTGGCTCCGCTTGTCATGAAGGTAGTACAGAGCCTTCGTCGGTGCTTATGGCTATAGGATTATCACGTGAGCGTGCGCTTGGAGCCTTGCGCCTGACACTCGGGCGTTGGTCTACCGAAGAGGAAATGGAACTGGCGTCTGTATTACTGATAAAAAGTATAGACGCCTTACGTCAAAAGCGTTACAATAGGGTATAACAAACATATATTGTGCCTTGTGGCAAATGAAGAGAATGCTATTGTAGTTGATACTCTTGTAAAGAGTATTGAATGAAGGCCGAGAGAAACAGAAGTGATTCTTTAACTTATGGAGGAGAATTTGTATGAAGTGTCCTGAATGTCAAGCTATAATTACCAAAAATGATATCTACTGTAGCCAATGTGGAGCGGACCTTACTGTTCCTTCAATGGGCCTTATCCCAATGCAGAAAAATCTTCCCGCTTTACTTTACAATTTGCCTGTACCGCGTGGTGTTGCGGCAAGTGTGGGCGCGGTAGTTGCTGGTGTGGGACTAGAATTGTTGCGTCGTGGTTTGCTTGCGCGCCTGGCGAAACCATCAAGATCAGTTGAGGGTGCATTGCCTGCCCTTACAGGCATAAAAGATTTGCTGATGCCACAGCAAAATAATAAGAAACTGCCCAAAGGTTATGAGGTTCACGAGACAGTTGTCTATATGCGTCGTGTGATCCGTCGCGAGGATTAGTGACGCAAGAAATGCAGAGTGTTTGGTATGGCGTTGATCGTGCGTGAAAAACATGTTCGTGCGTTGCTAAGTATGCGCGATACCGTGACTGTGCTAGAGGATGCATTCAACGCTCAAGCACAAGGGCTGGTGAAAAATCAACCTCGTACTAGACTAACATTTGCCAATGGTGTGTTAACTCTTCTTGCCGCCGCCGCTCCTACATTTGGTGTTTTTGGCTTTAAGACATATACCGCCTTTCGTGAGGGTGTGCGCTTTGTTGTCATGCTTTTTAATGCCAACAACGGCGAATTACTGGCGATCATTGAAGCTGACCGCTTGGGAGCAATGCGTACAGGTGGTACAAGCGCCGTGGCTACAAGCTATCTCGCACGAACAAACGCACAAACTGTTGGCCTCATTGGAGCCGGACAACAAGCTGTGACACAGCTTATGGGGGTTTGCACGGTACGTCCTATTACCTCAGTTGGCGTATATAGTCGACGACAGCCCGAATGTGAGTTGTTTTGTCATGAAATGTCACGCTTGCTAAAAATTGAGGTTACTCCTGTTGCTGATGCGCGTAAAGTGGTTGAAGATGCGGATATCCTGATTACAGCCACCTCTGCGCGAGACCCGGTGTTACACGGTGAATGGCTCAAGCCTGGATGCCACATCAATGCGATTGGCTCGAACTGGCCGCAGAAACGAGAACTAGACCTCTCGACCCTTCAACGTAGTACGCTCATCGTCACCGACTCTCTCGAACAAGCTTACACTGAGGCTGGCGATTTTATTATTCCCATAAACGAAGGGCTGTTTCAATGGGAACATGTGCATGAATTATATGAAGTCGTTGGTGGCTCAGGGCTACAACGTGAGTCACCTGAAGAGATTACACTTTATAAAGGGTTGGGGATAGCACTCGAAGATGTTGTAGTTGCAGCGCATGTCTACTATCTTGCGAAAAAACAAGGTGTTGGAGAAGAGCTAGATTTGCTTTTCTAATGCTCTCTGATGCTCTAAGAATAGTATAGGGAAAAAGACGACTTTGTATCTCGATTTGATCAATAGAACAACGTGGGCAGTTGGTAGACGGTTCAGAAAATATAATTCTTTTGTGCTTCTTCTTATGTTGTTAAGCTTTCTTTCTGCTTGTACGCCTGATACGAATCTTTTGGGAAGCGGAAGTTGGCAAGCATCTACGCTAGCAAACCAACATATTCGCACGCTCGCCGTAGACCCTACTTCGTCTCAAACGCTTTACGCTGGCAATGCAGATGGTACAACGTTTCGGAGTACTGATGCTGGACAACACTGGACAAAGCGAGGAAATATTTCAGTTGCTCCGCTCTCGCTTTCTATGCTCACAGTGGCTCCTTCTGGCAAAATGTTGTATGCATTGACGGATGCCGGACTCTTTGCCAGTACTGATGCCGCCCAAACCTGGCGTACTGTCAACACCTCGAATTCAGGCTTACCAATTGACGGCTACACCACTTTGACCTTCGATGAACAAAAAAATATGTATGTTGGAACGTCTCGTCATGGTGTGTTTATGAGTAGTGATAGCACTGGAACACACTGGAAAGCCAGTAATGGCACGCTCCCTCAAGAAATTGTTATTCACGAGCTTGCATTTGACGGGACACAACATCGCTTATGGGCCGCGACATCATCAGGTGTGTATCGTTCTGATAATAATGGAAAGAACTGGAATGCTCTAAATAATGGCTTGCCAGTGATTGATGGCGTTACTACTATACAACCTGCTGCTAGTGCAGGTGGAGCGCTTGGGCTTGTGTATGCAGGAACCAGGAAGGGTATTTTTCGTTCAACGGAGGGGGGAACACATTGGGTCGAGAGTGGGCAATTATTACAGGGAGTCCCAATCCTCAGTATTCTGGTTGATTTTCGTAGCACAAATGCATCTACTATCTATGTTGGTACAAAATTTGGTGCTTTTCGTAGCGATGATAATGGGCAAAATTGGCGTGGAATTGCTGGAGGACTGCCTGAAAATACTCCTGTATACGCGCTTGCAATTGGTGACAACAAAGCCTCCCAATTGTATGCTACTGCAAATAACGTCTATCTTTTTCCCGGAAGCAATAATGGTATTAATTCAACACGCGTTGTTTCGCTTTTGCTCATCCTTCTTTTGTTTGTCCTGCTCTTTTTTATTGCTCAACGAGGCACAAGGAGGCGTAAAGCGCTTCTCAAACCACCGCCAAATATCGAAACGCCACCTTCTGAGTAGTGTATCAATGTTTCACTGTTGGCTCAGCAAAAACCTGTGCAAAGTATACGGTAAGTTGGTTTCCACATATATATTTCTGTTCGTCGACTACCAGTACTGCCGTCTCCTCCTCTCCCAAAGTGCCAGTTGGAACAAACTCAGATGGTCTTCTCCACCTTGTCCTGAACTCTGTTGGATTCGAGGGTCGAGTATGAGGTATACTCGACCCCTATACGTCATGGTTATCCAAGAACATTTGCTCCCCTCTACTCCAAACCTCGCCAGTTGGTGAGGTCTACTCTGCTCTATAACAGAGCAAATTCCTCCTGTGGAGGCGTCTCTTGTGGATAGTGTGCCTGCGGTTGCTCATCAGCGAACTGTGAGGAATAATACTCTTGTTCACCTTGCTGAGTCTTTTCTTTCTGCGTCACGTTCTCTTGTGCATAGCGCTCTAGCAACAGAAGCTGAGAGCGTTGTTCATCTGAACGAGACGAGAGAGGTGTATAGAATGATGCATCCTTCGGCATTGCCGGAGCTTCTCGGTGATGGACCCTGCAGGATGCTGATTTCATATCCGGTGCGAGCCAGATGAGTGGAACAAACCAGAAGAGGAAGCCAATGGCGTGCCACGCGTGAAATGCAAAGAAGAGAAAAAACAGCAATGGAAAGAGGAACCACTTGCATGACCAAGCGTAGCCCTTCGGTCAGGGAGGTAGGTGCATAGACAAGGAAGCCAAGTGCGCTGCCAATCACGAGGTGAATGAGACGGACAAGCTGACGTTGTTGTTTGTTCGAGAGATGCATAGTTGTTCCTCCTCAAGAGAGTTTACAGTGGAAACGACGAACGCCACTCCATCACTCTAAGTCGCTCAATCTTTACGTTGGTAAAATTGTATCTATTCAGAGTATATGGTATAATCTTTCTATTGTCAAGATGTAAAGTGACCAATTTTTCAAAAAGAAGGAAAAACGATGGAGAGTCAGAAGCAAGGACCCTATCATCATGGGCAGTTACGCCAAGCATTGCTTGACGCCGCCCTTCAACTCATTACTCAACATGGTATTGACAGCTTAACGCTGCGAGAGGTAGCTCGGCAGGCGGGAGTCAGTCATGCCGCTCCCTACCACCATTTCGCTGATAAATCAACACTCGTCGAAGCGGTAGCTGTGGAAAGCTTTCACGCATTTGCCACAGCATTACGCGAGGCACCAACACCTTCTGGAACCGCCTTAGAACATCTCATTGCTCTTGGGAGAGCCTATGTTCGCTTTGCAGTAGAGCATTCAGCATCCTTTCGATTGATGTATCGGCCTGAACTTCGTCGTTCGCCCTTTCCAGAAGGGCAAGAGCATCCAGCGACTTCCTCAGTGATCGATGAGGCGGCGCTTGAAGGATACCAAATTCTTGCCAATTGTATCATCGCATGCCAGAGTGCGGGATACATTCCCGCTGGGGACCTCAAACCACTCACTCTTACAGCATGGAGTACTGTTCATGGATTGGCTGTGTTGTTACTTGACGGTTCACTTGGAAATCTCACGCGAGGAGGGCTGAGCGTAGAGGAAGCAGATAATCTTGCGGAGAGCGTGATACAACGACTACTTCATGGGTTACTTGTTCGCTAGGCTATGTTCTACGATAGGCCAAAAAACACGTCTAGAGACTCCGAAGAGAGGGAGGTCCGTATGACAATGCTTGCCCTGCACGATTGGCAAAACTTCTATATGCTTGTGGGAACAGCGTCCGCGACACTGATTGGCTTGCTCTTCGTCGCGATTTCGGCAGGCCGCTATATTCCTGCACAACAGGCCAAAGAGTACACTCGTACCTTTGTCAATCCTATTCTCTTTGTCTATGCACAGGTGTTCTTCGTCTCATGCCTGGCACTTATACCTTTACGCAGCGTGCTACTCTTGAGCAGTGTGCTGGTCGTACTCGGAGTTTTCAACCTCTTTTTCACAGGCAAAGTCATGTGGCGTATTCGCGTGGTGCATCACGATGATGTGGACATTGGACATGATCATTGGCTCTGGTATACGCTGCTACCGGGAATGGTGAGTCTCCTGTTGATCGCCTGTGCGCTTGGCCTCTATTTTGAAGAACCACTGACGGTACCAATTATCGCAGTCATTGTGCTGCTGAGCCTTGCTATCGGCCTGCGTAATACGTGGAATCTCATGCTTTGGCTGACTATGCGTCGTGGCGTGTCTCACGCTGAAAGTGAGCGTCTCAGGCAAGAAGAGAGAATGCACTAGCATTGTCAAACACAAGGGATGGAACAGTGCAAATTTCGCCAGATGCACCTATTCTGATTGAGAGAAAATAACACCTTTAGGATTTCTCATCAGGACTCTTCACAAGAAGTACCACTCGCTTTCACTGTGGTCTGTTCTATAACAAGTGTTGCCAGGTGTAGGAAAGAGAGCATGAAATTTCCTTGTAGAGGATGAGAACACGAGATACGAACCACCACCTGTCACGTCACACGCAGCGCTGGGAGCAGAACTCCGTCGATGACGCGGAGGACGAGATGCTCATCGATGGGAAATCCCAGCGCTGCGACATAATGAAATGCAATTGCAGGAAAGACTTCACTTACGATGTCGATGCTTTTCGCGATCACACCTTGTGAGAATGCGCGAGTAAGAACGTGTTCAAACAGTTCGTTGACGGGAGAACCTATCGCGTCGCGTGCAGCGGTGAGTAGAGCTGGGTCGTGTCGTGCAGCGGTGAGTAGATTTGTGAGGACGGCTATCCGGCCGTCTTCGTAGATATATGCACGTCCACAAGCTAAGAGGTCTTCTCGAAGGTCTCCGGTGTTCGGCACCTCAGGCACCGAGAAGAGTGCTGCAGTTGCGGCGACGGCGAGTGCTACTTTGCTCGGCCAGCGCCGATAGATCGTGGCTTTGCTTGCGCTGCACCGTTTGGCGACCGCATCCACAGTTAAACGCTCGAAGCCTTTCTTGATCAATAGGTCCTGAGTGGCACGAAGCAGTTCCGCTTCAATGTGGGCATCGAAGGGGCGGCCTGGTGTGCGTTGAGATGAAGTCATACGCTTACTCATCAGAGAGATACTAGACAGTTTCGTTTCTATCTTCTATAATGGAAACGAAACGGTACGGTTTCGAATTTGCGTGATATCGTGTACTCAGTACTGTACTGTATGGATGACGCAATGTCAATGGAAAATCCTGAACACAGTTCTCCTGGAGACAAGGAGAGCACAGTCACAAGGAGGAAATCAATGGACCCTGTTCGTCTTTTTGCGATTCTTTCCTGGATTCTTCTTCCAACCGTTATGTATGGAGGATACTCGCTGCTGGACCTGACGGTACAACAGAATCCCTTTCTCACCGAGTTTCGAGAGAAGTCCTTCCGAGCCGGACATGCCATGCCGGAGTGTTACTCATCATATCACTGGTCTACTACGTCTTTTTAGGGCAGACCACGTTTGCGTCTGGTCTCAAACTCGTACTTTGCATCATCTTATTGGTCGGCATTCTGGCTTAGTCAGGTGGATTTTTCTTGCATATGATGGTCGGCAAACCCGGACGCCGTTCAACAGGAACGCTAGTCACCACGCTGGGGGCGGTTCTGCTTGCATTCTCGACCCTGTTTCTTGCCTATGGATTAGCTGCTGCTCGTGTGTGAAGCACACCGTATAGACTCAGGAAAGGAAATCTTCAATGACGCTCGGACTCTACAAGGAAATCAGGAAAAGGAGGAGATATGAAACAAGAGACACGCATGTATTGGCCCAACACCCTTTCGCCAGATCATTGCTTCATGTATGCGTATAATGACATCGTTATTCCCGCACCTCCTGAGCAGGTCTGGAAATGGTTAATCCAGGTCGCCCAGTGGCCGGAGTGGTATCCTAATTGTGCCTGGACACGACCTACCGCACCAGAACTGGCATTAGGGACCGCCTTCACCTGGAAGACCTTTGGGGTGGTTGTGCGGAGCCAAGTCACCGTTTTTGAACCCGCTCATCGCATCGAGTGGAACGCTGAGGGGCGAGGAATCAGTGCCTATCACGGATGGCTCATTGAGTATGATGGACAGCAGAGCCATGTGATCACCGAAGAGGCTCAGGGAGGGTTCTTCGCCTGGCTGAGCAGGTTCCTCTTTCCTCAACGGCTCTGGCGCGGTCATCAACTATGGGTTGAGAGTCTCAAAAACGCGGTAATGACTGAACAGAAGTAGAACGTGCAGGAGCAGAGAGCATCTTCTCGTCGCTTCCATCATTCAAGAAAGGAAACTTCTCATGACTTCATACACCGGAAAAACAGCATTGATCACCGGAGCCTCGTCGGGCATCGGGGCTGCATTCGCCCACGCACTCGCTGAGCAGGGTGCGCATCTGATCCTCGTCGCCCGCTCTGAAGACAAACTGCGCGATCTGGCGACGACCCTCGCCACCCAGCACACCATTCGTGCGGAGGTTCTTTCGGTCGATCTCAGTCGTCCCGAGGCAGGACAGCAGCTGTTCGCGAGCACTCAGCAACTCGGCCTTCCTGTCGATATCCTGATCAACAATGCTGGCTTTGCCACGTACGGCTCCTTCGACACCCTCAGTGCTGAGCAAGAGCAGCAGGAAATTCTGCTCAATGTGGCTGCCGTGGTGGACCTCACGCACCGCTTCCTCCCCGCCATGCTCGCCCGTCGCAGTGGTTCTATCATCAACGTCGCCTCCACCGCAGCTTTCCAGCCCATCCCCTACATGGCCGTCTACGGCGCGAGCAAGGCATTTGTACTCTCGTTCAGTGAAGCACTGTGGGCCGAGTATCGCAGCAAAGGCATCCGCGTGCTCGCCCTGTGTCCAGGTGCGACAAGCACCGACTTCTTCAACGTCGTGGGAACGGAGGATGCGGCTCTGGGCTCGAGAGAGACGCCAGAGAAGGTGGTGCAGGTCGCGTTACAAGCACTGAAGCGGGGCCGCCCATCAGTGATTTCGGGCCGCCGGAATGCTCTGATGGCCAACTCGGTCCGGTTCGCTCCACGGGGAATGGTAGCCCGCATGGGAGCAGGAGCAATGCGGCCCGGTCATGCAGGCAAATAGGGGTAGCGTCTGATATGCATCACGTGAAGGACCAGGAATGTCTTTCCTCGCTGGAAATAGGGAAAGACGTTCCTGCTCTCGTCTTCCCTTCCCCATCATTCAAGGTTTTGGTTTGTACATTGGGTCTTTTGCCTAACACTCGGAATTGCGGTGGATAGAATTACGCTGCACATGCTCACGAGCGCAGCTTCGTATAACCTCTTCTCAGGAATTTTACTGGCTGATTTTTCTTGTTCTGTTACTCGATGGATGCATGAACAGTTTTCCTGGTTATATGGCTATGGTATATACCTACAAGAAGAAGGGAAACGTCTGCTCCTCCGTGATCTCAACTACTGGCTGATCGAGTATATGTTGCGCTCGATTGTACATCCAGATGGAACAGATCATTGCAGTTTTTCCAAAGAATCTGTTCCATCTCAATCGGATTCAGGTCCAGCTGTTTCACGATCGTGAATTGCTTGTCTAAAGGACCTGCAGGATAATCTGTCCCGAAGAGCACGTGGTCACTTCCGATGATATTGATGGCTTGTTGAATGGTCGTCGGTGAGAAAGACAACCCCAGTTCGACATACATATTCGTTCCCATGTATGTACTGGGCAGGCGCTGACACGTTCTCGCATCTCCTATAGTCGAATCGGTGAAACCGATCCGATAGGAACGATCGAGGTGGCCAAGTAGATTCATGATACCTGCACCAGCGAACGGTAACACTATTTTTAGCCGCGGATAGCGATCAAAGATTCCCGAGAAGATCATACGTGTCGTAGTCGTCATGACATCAAAAGGGCAATAAAGCATCTCTTGCAGAGGATAGCGATCATTGAGGGAAGCCAGACAGGTGTAATTGTAATAGGCGGATGGAGAAAAATGGCACCATCACGTTGCTGAACATGCTCCCAGAAAGGTTCGAGGGTTGGATCATCTAACCAACGACCAGCATAGCTTGTCGTCAGTGTCAGACCTTTTGCCTCTGCAGAATATCTTTTCTCAATCCTTGACGAATTTTCCAGTCAATCGGGTTCACCCCTGCGGCCTGCACCTGTACCAGTACCTCGCCCACTTGAGGCTCGGGACGCTGTATGTGTTCAAGCTGAAGCTGATCTGCATCTCCGTAGCCATGAACTCGTATCGCCCGCATAGATTGTGTAGACATAAGTACTACCTCCGTTTTCTGTAACTTAATAGAGCGGAATGTCTTTTTTCAGAGCTTCATCTTACTTCTTTCTTAATGGTGCGCACCAACATAAGCGACTACGAAGTAGAGAATCGAGAGGAAGGCACAAATGAGAAGGAACGAGCCATAACAGGTGATCGTCCATGCTCGTTTTGTGTTTAACGCTTGTCGCAGTTGTTCGCCCATATCTGGTGGGTCAAGTTGTATTTCTGGCTGTAGTTCGAGTAAGCGCGGTAACATAGCACGAAAATCACGGGCATTGCTCATTCCCTCCACCAGGATGATGGTGTTTCCGTCGTCCAGGTCTGCCATAAGCACGAGCTTTCCAGGATTTGGGTCGCCGGGAATAAGTGTAAGTTGCTTGATCGCAGAAAGCTGTACACGTGTTTCCTGATCTTCCTCTTGTCCTGTTACGACTAACTCATTCTCAAAGAGTTGTATTTCTTTCCCCATGCCAAAACGAACAACGCTCACAGGGTATTTTCTCACGGCTTCATTATCGCTCATAAAGGTGTCCATCTTTTTATGTAGTAATCTTATATCAATGTATATATTGTACGGCATTCCTCACCAGGCGTCGAGGATAAGCTGCATCGAAATAGTGTGCTTGACATTCGTCATGATGAAACCTTACAATGCTGATGAGGATATCATACATATAGGTAAGAAAAGAGTAGTATATGGCGTGGGTAGGTTTACTCGAAGATAATGCGCGAATTGCAAAACTTTGTGCAACAATGTTACAATTTGCAGGGCATTCAGTGGAGATATACGAACATCCACGAACATGTTTGAACGCCTTGCTACTCCCCATAATGAAAAGCGATGGGAAAACTTTTTCTCGACTAATGACCCTTCCGGCCATACCAATCGAAGTATTAATTCTCGATCTACAATTGCCGGAGATATCGGGTATCGAGGTATTGCGGCATCTTCAAGCATATCCTCAAACACGAACGCTTCCTCTCATTTTCTGTACTGCATCGAATGCTAGTGACATTGCCCATGCCCTTCGTATTGCGCCCTATGCTCACGTTGTTGAGAAGCCATTCAAACTTGATGCGCTCCTTTCTGCAGTCTCATCTGCTTTACATGCATAACGAAGGTCGTCTTTCTCTTCGTAGTCTCTACAATAGCTTTTCATGTTTATTTGTGATAGAATAACTATCAACCTCATTGAGTCGTAGCCTCGCAAGCAACTACAATCTAAGAGGTTCCACAAGAAAGCACGATACAAACTATGAGTACATACGAAAAAGACGCGCAGGCGTTAGATGCGTACTCCAACGCAGTCATGACTGCGGCAGAGCGCGTAGGACCATCGGTTGTACGTATTGATATAGAGCGAGAAGGCGCGCGTTCCCGTCGTTACAACGGACCTACACCTGAGTTCAATGGTGGCCTCGGTTCTGGCTTCATTTTTGCCTCAGATGGACAAATTCTTACTAACGCTCATGTTATCGAACGCGCCAAAAGAATTCAGGTGACGCTTGCAGATGGTCGTAAGTTTGATGCAGGGCTTATGGGAAGTGATCCTCACGTAGATGTCGCTGTATTGCGTATCGGAGCAGATCACCTGCCTGTCGCGGAACTTGGTCGAACACCCTTACGCGTGGGACAATTGGTGCTTGCAGTAGGTAATCCCTACGGTCTGAACTGGACAGTAACCGCAGGGGTAGTTAGTGCTTTAGGGCGTTCCCTGGAAGCACCAGGCATTCACAAGATGACAAATCTTATCCAGACTGATACACCGATCAACCCAGGCAATTCGGGTGGACCTCTGGTAGATAGCGCGGGACGTGTAATAGGTATCACTACTGCTATGATGCCAATGGCGCAAGGACTTGGCTTTTCTGTTCCACTTGATACCGTTAAAACCGTTATCGCGCAAATCGCGTCGAAAAAACGCGAAACTCAGATTTCTGGAGTATCATTAGGTGTCGGCGGAATGCGGGTTAAGCTCGACTCAGCTTTACGACGTAGTCTCGACCTTGTTCAGCAATTTGGTATGGAGGTGCTAGAGGTACGTGCTAGTGGTCCTGCTGATCTTGCGGAGTTGAAACGTCAGGATGTGATTATTACTGCCGACGAAGAGTCGATTACAGAGCCGAGTGATTTACAGCGTGTGGTTCGTCGACACCAGATAGGGGAGAAAATCGCATTGAGTTTCTTACGAAGTGGCAAGAAGAGGAAAGTAACGGTTGTGCTGTAGGGCAACGAGGTACACTTATTGCTGCTTTGCATCTTTAAGTGTACCTCGTCCGTGTATTGTTACAGGTGACTCATTAATTTAATAATTGTCAGTGTTCTACGTCTTCTTTAAAAGAGTGGTAGTTGATTGGTGAGGGCGATACTGCCCTGTAGACAAAGGAACGATCTATCATGGCAGCATTTCTTGTGATGATGACAATTATTGGTGGGCTTATTGTGCTTGGTCTACTTGTAAATGTTTACCTCTATTCTCAAGGTGTTTTCAAAAGGAGACGTGTAAAGCGTCAACAGCAGGAACAAGAAAAGCGTGTAACGACTGCTGGGCTGGCAGAACAATTTTATACAAGTATAGGTATCGGACCGAATGAGCCTGTAGAATGAGGTAACAACCTTTATTGCTAGTCCTGTTGCAAATGTGATACAACATTTGCAACAGGATACTTTTTTCTAGTCTGTTCGTCCATCTACTCACTTGTCGTATGGTGTGGTGCAGTGACGCACTACCACTAAAGGAGGAAACGATGTCAAACATCCATTTGCGCTTCTTCGTGCGCATTGGAGGCACCACTGTTGTTGCTATGCTGTTGCTTGTGCTCCTATCGCCAGTGACCAATGCAGCCGCTAAAGAAGAGAGCGATTTACACATCCAAACCGTCTGCTTTACAGTGCATAACACAGGAGATCCTCTGCCTAGCACCTTGTACGGACTCCGCTACAGCTATGGACATCCTACGGACTCAACACCTGCTATTGTCTTAGTACATGGCGTTGCCTCCTCGACAGCAAATTGGGACTTTACTCCAAGTTGGTCAGTTGCACGTCGGCTTGCTAGGGCGGGCTTTGTTGTTATTTCCTATGACCGACTGGGTTTTGCGAAGAGTTACTATGATAGACCAAAAGGTGGAAACCTTCTCCTCATCACGAATCAGCGAGATATGCTACATCAGTTGGTGGGGGAGGTGAAGAGCGGAAACTATACAACTGCCCAGGGAGACGATTGCTCAGCACCGCAGCTTCCGAGCCATTTAGCCAACTCCACAGTGGTCATTGCTGGTCATAGTGCAGGTGGAGCAATTGTCCAGGGATATCCAGGTGAGTATCACGATGTCGCTGCGATGGTGCAAGCAAACTACTCTAATCAAGGGTCTGGTGCCGTTGTCTCGCAGCAGATTACCAAAGTCGTTGCGCCCGCACTGGCTGCTGGAGACGACTACGTTCCGTTTTTTGCTAATCGTCAGCAATGTGTTCAATTCAACATCTATCCGCCAGGTCAGGTGAAGCGTGTCGTGAATATTGCGTGTAACCCCTCGAAATTTATTCTGACACCAGCAGGTGAGTTCACAGGATTCACTGCCCTCCAGCAGGAGAACAATCAATTTATCAAGACGACCGGTACAACTCCGGTGCTTCTCACCTATGGTGACCACGACGCTGCATTTCCACCGAGTACGACGCAGGCCGACTACCAATACTGGCGCTCAAATTGCCCAGGCTGTGATCTAACCGAGTGGTATGAGCCTAATAGTGGGCATTTATTCATGGCTCACAAATCTATGCCACAATGGGTACATGAAGTAGTCACTTGGCTCGCCTCACGTGGCATTAGCCCTAAATGTGATGGAGATCGCCATTCAAGGTGTTCCTGATAGGTGGGTAAGATCGTAAGTAACATAGAATACTTTCGTCTGTCCTCGTGCTTGTCATAATTTGCACAGTCGATTGTTGATTAAGAGCATCAAGTATCACTTTATTACAAGATGTAGCGCGGTCCTCACATGCGGGGATCGCGCTTTTCCTCTATCTTTTACACAAAATTTTGACATACTGTCTTGACAACATACTATACATAGTTTGAGTATCAACCTCTCTCTTCTCATCAATAAACACCACCTAACTTTCGGTGATCCCACGAAACTATTTCTTTGGGTTCCACAAAGACTACCACTCGTTTCACTGCCTGGGCTATAACCATTTGGCGTGTAGTATCATTCAAGGGGCCGGTGTAACGTTTGTAGATGACTTCACCTATGCTCTGGATGGTGTCTCGGTCATCACCGATGATTGCCCGCCCTTTAATCTGGACTCCCCGCAGTTCTTCATATCGCTCACCAGCCTCTACAAGACAGGTAAGCTTGGCATCTCGCCGCAGGTTAGCAGTTTTTTGAGACTTCGCATACGTCCAGAAAACTATCTGGCCATTTATCAACGCATACCACATCGCTACAAGGTGCGGCCATCCATCGTGGTCATTTGTGGCTATCTGTACTGTGCGCTGTTCCTCAAGAAACGCGCGTATTTCTTCGTCATTCATGTGGATCAAGTCTCGACGATTCATTTATCCCTCCTTCTTTCACTTTCCTAAATATGAAATGTAAGTTGGTAATGCATACAGTATCGTTTATAGTCGTAGCATTGGCAATTGCTTAGAGCTGAGCTTGCTGTTTCACTTTCATTAGGATCGGAAGGAGTCGAACTGGAAACGCGTTTTGTCGCGGTACGCGAGAGCTACGCGTACCCAACTTATCAACAAGCATTAATTGAGGCACAAGAGGCTGATACTATCATTGTTGAACGCTCAATTTGAAGACCTGCACGACATCGACTCACATCAGTGTTGACATATATTGCAAGTACCCGTTGCGATAAAAATTGACCCATATACCTCAGACTGTAGATCCCAACATGAAGCAGTTTTGCGTGCAGCAAGATGCTGCTGTGCTGTACATAGACATGGTAGCCGCTCTTGCTGCGAGAAACCGGTGGCAGCAGAGCAAAGGCTTCATAGTTACGCACCCGGCTTGACGCTCATTCCAGCAGCCTGGGAAGACTCGATAGTGCGTACAGTGGTTGCTAAGCTTCATGTAAAACTCTCAAGTCCAAGGTTGAGGCTTTTTTGCGAGGACTCCTCGTTCTCTCACAGAAATCCAAGCATATTGAGCCTGCTCTGATCCATTTCCGTCCATACGCACGCTCCTGGCTCTCTTTGTACCCTCCATTCTTGCATCAGTGTTGTACAGTAGAGACGTGATCCAGAAAAAGCCTGGCCAGCTTGGATCGGAGATGCATGCATGCAACCGAATGCTCGATCTGCTGAAGCCTGGAGCGTGTTCTCACTTGTCCAGGCTCCCATGCTTGCAAGAGCGATAGACAAGAGCATGGAAGAGAGAAGCGGCAGAAAGAGAAGATTTCTCCTTGGATAAATGGTACAGTGAAAACAATAGAGGGTAGACTCATGACGAACGCAACAAGAGTATATACGACACTTGACGACTGGATAGCACACGAGGCGATCCCATGCTCTCTCGCTTCTCGCCCGGACTTCAACGCCGCCGTTGATCAGGTGATCGACTCACTTGGTGATGAGGTAGCATTGCTTGGCTTTGGAGAAGCACTCCATGGAGGGGAAGAGCTGCTTGTCCTTCGCAACCAGCTCTTCCAACGCCTTGTCGAAGCCCATGGCTACAGCGCCATTGCCATTGAGAGCAGTTTTCCTCGGGGACCCATCATCAACGAATACGTGCTTGGCCGCGGTCCGGCATCCTATGAGGCGTTGCAGGATACTGGCTTTAGCCACGGTTTTGGAAAGTTCGAAGCGAATCGCGAGCTGGTCGAGTGGATGAGACAATATAATGCTGATCCAGCGCACCAGATGAAACTCCAGTTCTATGGTTTCGATAGCCCGACCGATGTACCCAGCACAGATAGTCCCCGCCAGACACTGCACTTTGTGCTCGATTACCTCAGCTCAGTTGACGAGGCCCTCGCCCAGGAGTATCGAAATCGCATCGACCCACTGCTAGGACAGGACTCTGCCTGGGAGAATCCGGCTGCCATGCTTGACCCGACGCAAGCGATAGGTCGATCACCGGAGGCAACCGCACTGCGGATCGAGACAGAGGATCTGATTTCAGAACTGCGTGTGCGCCGTCCCGAACTGGTCGCAAAGAGCGACGAGAGCCGCTATCTGGAAGCCATCCACTATGCTGTGGTGGCTCGGCAGCTCCTGCACTATCATGCTACGCTCGCGCAAACGTCCGAGAAACGCCAGGCCATCCTGCTCGGCATACGTGACGCAATGATGGCAGAGAATCTGGTGTACATCGTCTCCCGTGAACAGGGTCGAGGCAACGTCTTGATTTTTGCCCACAATAGCCATCTCAAGCGTGGAAAGGTGCAATGGCAATGGGGGAATGAGACGGTGAGCTGGTGGCCCGTTGGATCTCATCTTCATGAACGGTTCGGTCGCCGCTATGTCGTCATCGGCTCAGCCGTAGGCGAATCGCCAGCCAACGGGATCGGCCAGCCAGAAGCCGGGACGCTTGAGGCGCGGTTCACATCCGCTCCCGGGCCGGTGCGGTTCATTCCCACCCATCAAGGGCAAGGGCTTCCTGCAGAGGAAATGGCGGCACTTCCGATTCGCTCTGGCAGTAAGAAGAACGGGAGCTATGTGGAACCTCTGGGCGCCCAAAGCTTCACCGATTTCGATTGGTTCGCTGTCCTAGATACGACGGCATACAACCGGGGTGGACCATCTCTCGAAGGCTGGAGCGCACGTTCCGAGCAATAATGCCCTCCCTCGGAGATGCGCGGACGCTGAGTGAGAAAAAGACCATTCCAATGTGAAGGCAAACAAAGAAGCGGAGAGCCTCCATTTTGGAGTGGTCGCTCCCTCATCATATCTTTTGTCTTGCTCGCGAAAACCGAAAATTGCAGACCTATTGCACCTGACGGGATTCAACAGATGGTTCTTTTCGTAGCTCCAGTCGGAGGGCTAAACGCTGCCTGAAGGAGCGCCTTGCGTGCCGTCGGACAGCAAGGGAAGTTGCACGACTAGCAGGCGATGAGATAGTTTGCGCCTGCGCGTGGGGGGATTTGTGCGAATGATGACAAACCATTCGACCTCGCCCGGTTCCCAGAGTTCGGGTTGTGCTGAGTGGTAGGGATGGTGAAAGAGTCGAGGGTTTCCAACGCGGGCAAGATGCCGCTCATCGGGTTGCCACTCGACCGAATAGCGTGAGAGCTTTTCCTGCTGGTATTCCAACGTGAGCAAATCTTGGAAGATATTCACGACCGCTTCCTCTCCGGCCAGGCCGCGCTCGCCATAGAGCAAAAAGTTGCGAGATTTGGCGTAGCCTGCCTTGTTTAAGTGCGTGTTTCGCAAATAGCCTCGAACACCTGATGGACCAGCTCTGGTTCTGGTTGCATCCCTTTGACCCAGCCCAACACAGCGGCTGGGCTATGGCACCCGTCCTGCCGTTCTTCGTGCGCCATGTGCTTTTGGAAAATGTAATCGGTCATCCATTTGTCATGGGCTGCCAGCAAATCCTCCCACGTGTGCGCTTTCTCAAAGCTCCAGTCGACCATGCGTCTTTGAACGCCAATTATGTGGAATTGATTTTGATCAAACAAAAGTTCATCCCCTTTTAGATGAGTCCATCAACACTACGTGCCAGCAACTCATCAGCGGTATCTTCCACACTTTTTAAGCGCTCCAGGCAATGATC
>JAABUZ0100002647.1_pt1 | contig 29020 bp, 28 predicted proteins | sample 5562091 | NCBI WGS metagenome assembly JAABUZ01 (sample SAMN12813069, study PRJNA571459) | rock metagenome | isolation source: Antarctica rocks | place: Antarctica: Victoria Land, Linnaeus Terrace sud | collected 2015-12-21 | reverse complement strand
CGCTGGGACGGCGGTGACGGGGAGGGCTTCGCGGATGATGTCGACGAGGACGGCGGCGGTGCGCTCGACCTCTTTACCGGGCTTGAGGAGGACGGCGTTGCCGGACTTGAGAGCGAGGGCGGCGATCTGGGTGACGGCGTCCGGGCGAGCCTCAAAGATGACGGCGAGAACACCGAGGGGGACGGATATCTTTTCGAGGTCCAGGCCGCGATCGAGCTCGATGGCGTCGAGATGACGGCCGAGCGGGTCGGCAAGTGCGGCTACTGCACGGACCTGGGCGACCATCTCGGCAAGTTTGTAGGGGGAGAGGGCGAGGCGGGCGAGGTTGGCTTGGGAGAGCTCACCGGCGGCGACGAGTTGATCGGCGGAGGCGAGGTCTTCGGCGTTCGCGGCGAGGATGCGAGCTGTGGAGGCTTCGAGAGCTTGCGCGATGGCTTCGAGGGCGTCGTTCCGCTGAGCGGCGGAGAGTGGGGCGAGGATGTGGGAGGCTCGTTTGGAGGCTTCGGCTGCTTGGCGGATATTTGTAACAAGATTTGTACGGGGCTGTTTGGCTTGCTGGATGTTCGTATCTGGAGTGGTTACGTTTACGCTCATCGAGCGCCTCCGGTGACGTTTGCGGCTGGAAGAAAGGTGGTTCCGATGGAGAGCTCTTCTGCTTCCGGCGAGAGGCAGATGCGCTCGAGGACCTGTGGGGTGCGGCCGTTAGCGATGACGACGGTGCGGCCGGCTTCGGTGACGATACGGGCGGCTTCGAGTTTGGAGGCCATGCCACCGCGGCCACGGCCGTTGCCGCCCTGGGCGTAGGCGTGAATGGCGTCGGTGATCTCGGGGACTACGGGGATGAGGGTGGCTCCGGGCTCGGAAGGGCTGCGGTCGAAGAGGCCGTCGACGTCGGAGAGGAGGACGAGGAGGTCGGCGTCGATGTGGGTCATGAGGAGGGCGGAGAGCTTGTCGTTGTCGCCGAAGATGCGTTCGTGGGAGGGAAAGTCGGAGGGTCGGTCGAGCTCGAGGGTGGAGACGGTGTCGTTTTCGTTGACGATGGGGATGACGCCGAGCGAGAGGAGGGCGTGGAGGGTGCGGCGGAGGTTGGCGTGGCGTGTGGGATCGCGGAAGTCGTCCTCGGTGAGGAGGACCTGGGCGATGCGGCAGCCGAGTTGGTCGAAGGCGTCGTCGTAGATGCTCATGAGGCGGGACTGGCCGACGGCGGCGCAGGCCTGAATCTGGGCGAGGTTGGAGGGGCGTGCCGAAAGGCCCAGGCGCTCGATACCGAGGCCGATGGAGCCGGAGGAGACGACGAGGATCTCGTGGCCAAGCTCGCGGAGGGCGGCGATGGACTCGACGAGGCCGCAGAGGAGGCCGAGGGCGACACGGCCGTCCGGGCGCATGATGACGTTGGTGCCGAGCTTGACGACGATGCGGCGCCAGGTGGCAGGTGGGGGTGCCGGTGCGGTCGCTTGTCTTGCGTGCGGATCGAGTTGCTGGGCGTTCAGTTGCTGGGGAGACAAACGGCACCTTCTCGCCTGGTGAGGTCGATGTCCTTCCATGCTAGCAAGCGGGCGATTGGTATGCTGAAGAGATACGAGTGATGTCTGCTTCTTCGAGCCGCCTGTCGAGCCGTGTTGTCCTTGCGTTTGCGTGTGTCTACTTCTTCTGGGGATCGACGTACACGGCGATCCGTATCGCGGGGACAGATCTGGCTCCGCCTCTCGTGGGGGCGTGCCGGACCTTGCTTTCGACGGTGCTGCTGGGCGGATTCTGCCTGCTTCGTGGGAGGAGCCTGCGGGTGACGCGCGGCGAGGCGTGGCGGCTGGTACTTGTGGGCGTGCTGTTGATGAGCGCGAACAATGTCCTGCTGACGTGGGCGGAGACGATGGTGACGAGCGGATTGGCGTCGCTGGTGGTGGCGACGATGCCGATCATGATTGCGCTGATCGAGACGGCACTGCCCGGCGGGGAGTCACTGAACAAGCGCGGATGGACGGGGACGCTGCTGGGGACGGTGGGGATTGTGGCGCTGGTGTGGCCGTCGCTGCGGCGGTCTTCGTCGGAGGCTGGCGGGGAGCGGCATCTGCTGGCGTTTGGGATTTTACTGGTGGCGGCGCTGGCGTTTGCGGTGGGATCGGTGCTGGCGCGGCGGTTTCAGTTCAAGGTGGACAGCTTTGTGGCGACGACGTGGGAGATCGGCGCGGCGGGTGTGCTGAACCTGCTGATTGCGGTTGCCGGAGGGACGCTGCGAACGGCGGCGTGGACGAGAACTGGGTGCTGGCGATCGTGTATCTGGCGATCTTTGGGACGATTGTGGGGCTTTCGGCGTACACCTACCTGCTGCAGCATGTGCCGGTGACGAAGGTCTCGACGTATGCGTTTGTGAACCCGATGATCGCGGTGCTGCTGGGGATGGTGCTGCTGCATGAGCGGCTAGCGATAGAGGAGGTGATGGGAATGGGGATGATCGTGGCGGCGGTGGCGATGGTTATTCTGTCGCGGGTGAAGCGGAATGCGGGTGGCGAGGCGGCGGAGCTTGAGGATGCGGCGGCGTAAGGTCCGGATGGTCGCGAGGTGCCGTTGAGTGGTTCTCAATGGCCCCGATGCTAGTATGCTCGCATGCGGCGTTCCGGGCAGGGTGTCACCGGGCTAATGCTCACGTCTCTTGCAGGGGTGATCGTGCTCTCCTGCTTCACCGTTGTCTGTGGGTTGTGGCATAGCAGCAGCCGGTCGCTTCGAGTTCAGATTGTGTTCGGGGTTTTGGGCCTGCTGGGTCTTGCCTTGATGCTCTGGCCACAGGTGAGGATCCGCAAGGGAGTTCGACTGGAGCAGTGGAACTCGGCTGAGCTTGGCAGGGTTCGAGCGCTCGTTGAACATCCGTTTATGGGCGTGCTGACGTGGCTCCTGTTTGGAGTATTTGTGCTGCTGGAGGTTGTCGACAGACCGATGCAGGGCTGGAAGCTCGGTGCAGCATGCTGGATAACTTTTCTGATGCTGCAGGAGCTTAACGGTATGCGGTGGAGCTTGAGGGAGCCGCAGGTTTCCGAACCTCGAGAGATGATCCAGGGGTTAGGGCCGATAGAGTCGGATCATTGGGGTGAGACGACGAGGTAGAGTGCTGTCAGGTTTCTCGTCGCTTGGCGAGAAACCCTAGGGCCTTGGTGACGGGGTTACTTGCGCTTCCAGCGGACGCCGTCCTTGGCGTCTTCGAGGAGGATGCCTTTGGTGAGGAGGTCGTTGCGGATGGCATCGGCGCGCGCGAAGTTGCGCTGTTTTTTGGCGAGGGTGCGTTCGGCCACGAGGGCATCAATGTCGGCGTCAGAAAAGGCGAGGATGGCGAGGAGGTCGGGGTCGGCCTCGTTGAGGCGGCCTTCTTTTTCAGCCCAGGCGAGGGCGGCGCGGGTGTGTTCGGCGTCGTGGTCGTGGAGGACGGCGAAGACCTGATCGAAGAGATCGAGAACGGCGAGGATATCGAGGGCGTTGCCGCGGCGGAGGGTGCCGTGGTCAGCGGCGGTGTTGGCGGCGCGGACGAGATCGAAGATGGCGGCGCGAGCTTCGGCGGTGTTGAGATCATTGGCAAGGGCAGCGGTGTAGGCGATGTGTGCCTGTGCGGTGATGTTGGCAAGGGCTTCGTCCAGGCCGTCCGGGAAGGTGGCCGGGGCAAATACAGGGGTCTCTCCACTGCGCAGCTCCGCTGCTCCGGTCGAGATGACGGCGGTGGGGGGCAGCCCGCTTGCGGTCGGGATGGCGGCGGTGGTTGAGGCATAGGCACTTGCGGTCGGGATGGCGGTGGTGGGGGCAGAGGCGCTGGCGGTCGAGATGGCGGCGGTTGGGGGTTGTGTTTCCGTTGAGGTTGTGAGGGTGTGGGTGCTTCCCTGCCCGACGCCTTTGAGTATGCGGGTGTGAAAGGTGCGGAGGCGGTCGATGGCGTTGGTGGACTCGGTGAGGCCGTCGAAGGTGAAGTTGAGCTGGTGGCGGTAGGGGACGCTGATGAGGAGAAAGCGTATGGCGGAGGCGCGGTAGCCGCGGAGCAGGAGGTCGCGAAGGGTGTAGAAGTTGCCCTCCGACTTCGACATTTTGCGGCCTTCGACGAGGAGGAAGCGGACGTGCATCCAGTGGCGGGCGAAGGTCTGGCCGGAGGCGGACTCGGACTGGGCGATCTCATTCTCGTGATGCGGAAACATGAGGTCTTCGCCGCCGGCGTGGAGGTCGAAGCTGTTGCCGAGGAACTTGGTGGCCATGGCGGAGCACTCGATATGCCAGCCGGGGCGGCCGGAGCCTAGAGCAGTATCCCATTGCGGCTCGTTGCCCTTTACTGCCTTCCAAAGGGCGAAGTCGCGAGCGGCGTCCTTGTCGTACTCGTCGAGGTCGACGCGTGCGCCGTCCTCGATATTGGCGAGATCCTTTTTCGAGAGCTTGCCGTAGTTGGGATCGCGGGCGAGGCGGAAGTACCAGGAGCCGTCTTCCGCCTGGTAGGCGATGTCCCGGGCGGCGAGTTGCTGGATGAGGTCGACCATCTCGGGGATGCACTCGGTGGCGTGCGCGATAATCTCGGGGCGTTCGATCGAGAGGGCGTCCATGTCTTCGAAGAAGGCGTCCTCATAGACGCGGGAGTAATCGCCAATGGGAAGGTTGACGGCCGCGGCGTTGCGGATGATCTTGTCGTCGACGTCCGTCACGTTCATCACGTGCTGGGTGGCGATGCCCTGCTGGTGGAGGAAGCGGCGGAGGACGTCTACGTGGAGGAATGTGCGGAAGTTGCCGATATGGCCGTAGTCGTAGACGGTGGGGCCGCAGCAGTACATGCGGAGCGCAGGGGAGTCAACGGGCGTAAGCGGCTGGATGGTTCCGCTGAGGGTGTTGAAAAGATCGAGAGTTGCCACGTGGCTTTTTGGGTGCCTTTGCCGCAGCCGCGTGTGCGGTGCTCTGAGGGTGTTTGCTTCGGATTGATTTTAGCTGATGGGGCTTGGGCGCCGGGGCTGAAGCCACCTTTGTTGGGATGCTTCTTCACGGGGCTAAAGCCCCCGCTCCCACCGGCATTCAGATCAGGCGGAGCTGGGGGGTGGCGGTGAGGTCGTCCCCGGCGAAGTCCTGGGCGAGGAGGCGGGGCCAGGCGGCGGCGGCGATCATGGCGGCGTTGTCGGTGGAGAGGGCGAGGGTGGGAAAGGCGATTGGAAGCCCACGCCGATCAGCCTCGGCGGTGAACCGGCGGCGGAGCTCGGAGTTGGCGGCGACTCCTCCAGAGACAAGGATGGCGCGGGCGCCGAAGTGCTGGGCGGCGGCGAAGGTCTGCTTGAGGAGGTTGCCGACGACGGCGTACTGGAAGCTGGCGAGGAGGTCGAGGGTTTGCTGGTCGAGGGTGCCGTTTTCAGTGAGTTCAGCGATGGCTTCCCGGGATGGTTTGAGGTCTTGGGTGAGGGGGCGGCGAGCCTCAATGGCGGGCTGCATGGCGTGAGTCTGGGTGTAGCGGAGGACGGCGGTTTTGATACCGGAGAAGGAGAGATCCAAGCGTGGGTCTGGTCCGAGGCTTTGGGTCCAGCTGCCGGGTGCTTGGGCGGGGGCGAATGCGGGGGTCTCTCCAGTGCCCCTTCGGTTCGCTGCGCTCTCTCGGGGTTCGGTCGAGATGACGGCGGCGTTCGCGAGTCCTTCAGGAGATGGGCGGCGGGGTTTGATTGGGGAGAAGGTGAAGGGGACGGCGCGGGGGTTGCCGTGCGGGGCGAGGGCGTCGATCCAGGGGCCGCCGGGATAGCCGAGGCCGAGGATTTTGGCGACTTTATCGAAGGCCTCGCCGGCAGCGTCGTCCACGGTACGGCCGATGTTGCGGTAGCGCCAGGTGGGTGGAGGGCTTCCCTGCTCCCCTGGGGATTGGTGGGCGAGGTAGAGGTGGGTGTGGCCTCCGGAGACGACGAGGGCGAGGATGGGGGCGCCTGGAGCTTCGGGGCTTCCTGACAGCGGACCGCTAGACCCCACCCTTTCCGATAGGGCCGGAGAGGGTGGGGCACCCGATTGTGCGGTGAGGCGGGCGGCGTGGTCCATGAGGACGGCGTGGATGTGGCCTTCGAGGTGGTTGATGGCGAGGAGGGGTTTGGCCAGGCCGAAGGCGAGGGCTTTGGCGTAGGTAATGCCGACAAGGAGAGCACCGGCAAGGCCCGGGCCGCGGGTGACGGCGATTGCGTCGAGGTCTTGAAAGGTGAGGCCGGGAACCTTCTCTGCTGCCTGGGCGATGGCGGCGCGGACGACGGGGACGATGTTGCGGAGGTGCTCGCGGGAGGCTAGTTCGGGGACGACTCCACCGTAGTTGGCGTGGAGCGCGACCTGGCTGGCGACGACGTTGGAGAGGATCTCGGTGCCGTGACGGACGACGGCGGCGGCGGTCTCGTCGCAGGAGGATTCGATGCCCAAAATGAGACCGAGGCCGGGGCCGGTTCGTGCGGGAACGTCGGGCATCTGTACATTTTAGGGGAGGTGCTTGGGCGTGAGGGGATGGCGGGAGAGCGGGAGATACCTTGCCGCGCGGGAGATTGTGCGGGTGCTGCGGGCGGCGGGGCACTCGGCCTACTTCGCGGGTGGATGTGTGCGCGACATGCTGCTGGGGATGGAGGCGAAGGATTTCGACGTGGCGACGAGCGCGACGCCGGAGGTGGTGATCGGATTATTTGAGAAGACGTTCGCGGTGGGGGCGCATTTTGGGGTGGTGCTGGTTTGTCTTCCAGGAGCGATGGAGGAGATTGCAACCGAAGTGGCTACATTCCGGAACGATGGGGTGTATACGGACGGGCGGCGTCCCGATGCGGTGCGGTTTTCGACGGAGGCGCGGGAGGATGTGGTTCGGCGAGACTTCACGATTAACGGCATGCTGCTCGATCCGGTGATGCTGGAGGAAAACGGCGGCGAGGTTGGCGCTGCGGTGCTGGACTATGTCGGTGGGCGGGAGAATCTCGAGGCGCGTGTGGTGCGGGCGATCGGCGACCCGCAGGTGCGGTTTGCGGAGGATAAGCTGCGCATGTTGCGGGGAGTACGATTTGCGGCGCGGCTCGGGTTCTCCATTGAGGCCAAGACCATGCGGGCGATGCACGACACCGCACCCAGGATTGCCCAGGTGAGTTGCGAGCGGGTACGGGAAGAGCTGACGCGGATGCTCACCGAGGGACAGGCGCGGCGAGCGTTCGAGCTGATGGAAGAGGCTGGGCTGCTGGGTGAGGTGCTGCCGGAGGCGGTGCGAATGCATGGGGTGGAGCAGCCGCCGGAGTGGCATCCGGAGGGTGATGTCTGGGTGCATACGATGCTGCTGTTGGAGAAGCTGGAGCCGGGCTGCGCCGCGACGCTGGGATGGGGGGCGTTGCTGCACGACATCGGGAAGCCCGCGACGTTTCAGGTCGACCGGTCTGGATCGACGCCCGAGCAACCGAAGGAGAGGATTCGGTTCAGCGGGCATGTGGAGGTGGGGGTTCGGGTGGCAGAGGAGATCCTGCGGCGGCTGCGATTCTCGAACGAGGATACGGAGCAGATCCTTGCCCTGGTGAAGAACCATATGCGGTTTGGAGACGTGTTGGAGATGCGGGAGTCGACGCTGAAGCGATTTCTGCGGCTGCCGAGGTTTGACGAACATCTGCAGCTGCATTGGCTGGACTGCATGGCCTGCCACGGGAGGCTGGGGATGTGGGAGTTTGCGCGGGCGGCAAAGGCGCGGTACGAGGCGGAGCCGGCGGCCATGCGGCCGAAGCTGCTGGTGACTGGGCGAGATCTGATCGCAAACGGATACAGCCCCGGACCGAAGTTCAAAGAGATGCTGGAGGCGGCTGAGGACGCGCAGCTCGAAGGAGCGGTGACGACAACGGGCGAGGCAATCGAGTTGGTGCAGGCGCGGTTTGGAAAGGGTGTGGATTGCACGTCGTAGCCGGATAGTCACAGCGGGCGCGAGTGGTCAGGGGGTGGTAGCATCCGGCTGGGCGGCGACCCCGGTCGCTATGAGGAGGACAGATGCGCACTTTGCCGGGCGATTTGGCTCCCAAGGCTGCATCCGTGCGCGGACGGGCTTGCAGGCTGCATCTGAACGGGGGTGACGGATGGAGCTCAACCTGTGGACGTGCTCATCATCGGTGCAGGCATGGCGGGGCTTGCCTGTGCCCGGGCACTGGCAGAGAACGGGTTGAAGGTCCTGGTGATAGAGGCGAGGGAGCGAGTGGGGGGACGCATCGTTACGGTGCACGCAGAAAACAGAGAGCCTTTGGAGCTGGGCGCGGAGTTTGTGCACGGTCGACCACCTGAACTACTGGCGCTGATCGCGGAGGCAGGATGCGAGCTCTATGAGCGGCACGGGGCGCAGGTTTGCTTTGACGATGGCGCGCTTCGCGAGTGCGGCGAGGAGATCGAGAGCGCATTCGATCCCCTGGAGCGCCTGAAGAGGTTCGATGGGGAGGACCTGAGCTTCCTCGCGTACCTGGACGCGAACGGAGTCGCTGAGGAGGACCGGGGCACCGCCATTGCGTATGTGGAAGGCTTCAATGCTGCGGATGCCCATCTGGCGAGCGCGCGGGCGTTAGGGGTGCAGCAGGTAGCCGAGGATGCGATCGAGGGAGACCGGGTCTTCCGGCTTCGAGGTGGGTACGACCGTCTGCCGGAGCACCTTTCCGCCCGCATCGGCGAGCTTGGGGGTGAGGTGCGGACCGGCGTCCGGGTGCGAAGTGTTCAGTGGGAGCAGGGTCGGGTTGAGCTGGCGACGGATCAGGGCAGCTTCCTCGCGGCGCGAGCGGTAGTGACCTTGCCCCTGGGAGTGCTTCTGGGCGGTGACGTGCCTATTGAGCCGGAACCGGTAGAGGTGATGCGCGCGGCGGGGGCGATGCGGATGGGCCAGGTGTGCCGGTTTACTCTCACGTTTGCCTCGAAGTTCTGGGAAGAGTTGGGGCCACAGCCCGCGATGCGCGACCTGAGTTTTCTGTACACGTTTCAGGAGCTGCCGTCAGTGTGGTGGACGGCGCACCCCGAGCCGAGCGCGAGCCTGACCGGATGGGTGGGTGGGCCAAGGGCACAGGGGATGCTGGGCAAGGGTGCGGAGGAGCTTCAGCGAGAGGCTTGTGCGTTGTTGGGAAGAGTCTTCGGCGTAGGTGAGGAGCATGTGCGGCGACAGATGACGGGCTGCTACACCCATGACTGGAGCGCGGACGAGTTGGCAAGGGGATCGTACAGCTATGTTGGCGTGGGTGGATCGGAGGCCGCTCGGGTGCTGAGCGAACCGGTGATGGCCACGCTGTACTTTGCAGGAGAGCACACGGATGTGACGGGCCACTGGGGAACGGTACATGGGGCTATGCGGAGCGGGTTACGGGCGGCCGAGCAGATCATGGCAGATCGAACTTGACGGCGTTTCCCAATCAAAGCTCCGTTGCATTGACCACATGCCGGATGAGCTGTTTCCTTGGCGGTCCCCGTCGGCCAAGCAGCCGATCAACGCGGATTCGGAGGTTTTGGGCGTCGAAGGGGGCGTGGACCTTGGCGTCGTTATCGAAGTAGACGAAGACGTCGCGAGGCTGGATGGAGGCGAGGGTGGGATGGGCACGGCGGGCTGGGGCCAGGTCGTCCGGTGTTCCGCCGCGAGCCCAGGTGACGATGCGGTCGGCCCAGAGGTCCAGAGCTTCGTCGGTGTAGTTGCTCGAATAGAGCTGCTCGGAGCCGTGGAGGCGGAGGTAGACCAGGGACGAGGTGGCGTCGAGGAGGAGCGGCCAATCGGGGGTGTCGGCAACGACGAGGCCGACGTCGTGCTCGCGGAGGAGGTCGATGAAGGCGGGGTCGACGAAGCTTTCGTGGCGGATCTCGACGGTGTGGCGGAGGGGGACGTCGACAAGGGCCTCGAGGACGGAACGGCTCAGCATGCGTTCGTCGCAGGTCTTTGCCAGCCGGGCTGCGGCTGCCGTGGTGCGCGGGAGCAGGCGGAAGAAGTCGGCAAAGCGGTCGCGGTCGAAGCGCTGCTGCGGTGGAAACTGCCACAGGATGGGGCCTAGCTTAGGGCCGAGAGCGAGGAGACCGCTGGCGAGGAGGTTAGCGAAGGCCTGCTCGATGCCGCGCAGCTTTTTCATGTGGGTGATGAAGCGTGAGCCCTTGATGGAGAAGACGAAGTCGTCGGGGGTCTCACGGGCCCATTGCTGGAAGCTGGTGTGATGCTGGAGGGAGTAGAAGGTGCCGTTGATCTCGATGGTGTTGAAGGTTTGGGAGGCGAACTCGAGCTCGCGCCGCTGCTGGAGTTTGGGAGGGTAGAAGACGCCTCGCCAGCCTTTGTAGCGCCAGCCGGAGATGCCGATGCGGACCTCGCTCGTCGATGTCCCTCTTTCAGTCCCGGAAGGAGTGGCGGCGCGGGGTGAAGACGCTCGCGGCTGCTTTGGCGCCTTTTCAGCTAGAGGGAGCATTCTGCCGCCAGTGACTCCAATTGGATCTCTGACCAAGTCGCAACCGTTGCAACCATGCGGCTCCAGTTGGTGGTCACGAGGCGATTGCCGGCCGTAGGTGGGATCGACTCGGTATCCCTGGATGCCATTTTCGTTCGATGCGGATGATTGTTGCTGCGGCATAAAGATCGAAGGGGGGATGCCTACTCTGCTGCCAAAGCGCGGCTAACGCCGTCGGCGTTCCCGTGCATCTGAGCAGCTATGTCCACCAAGGTTCTTCTGAACACACCACCAGACTCAACCCTGAATACCCGAATCACTATCAATGGCGTGGAGGCTCAGGCCCATACTGGGGAATACCTCATCGATACCTTGCTGCGCAAGTCAGAGCAGACATCGTCGAAGATGATTCCGCACGTGTGCTACCTGGGGCAGATGGGACCCATTGAGACCTGCGATACATGCATGGTCGAGGTGGACGGCAAGCTGGTTCGAGCATGTTCTACGGTGGTATCGCCCGCCATGGCAGTGAAGACGGAAGGCGAGCGTGTGGACATTGCGCAGCGCGAGGCCTTTGACCGAATCCTGCAGAACCATGAGCTCTACTGCACGGTTTGCGACAACAACAACCAGAACTGCACGGTCCACAACGCGACGGCGGATCTGGATGTGAAGCACCAGGCGCGGCCATACCTCCAGAAGCCTTATGAGAAGGACTTCTCCAATCCCTTCTACCGATACGACCCAGACCAATGCATTCTGTGTGGGCGGTGTGTCGAGAGCTGCCAGAACGTCCAGGTGAACGAGACGCTCACGATCAATTGGGAGAGTGACCATCCGCGCGTCTTGTGGGACGGCGGCGACAAGATCGAGGGATCAAGCTGCGTGAGCTGCGGCCATTGTGTGACGGTGTGCCCATGCAACGCGTTGATGGAGAAATCCATGCTTGGCCATGCCGGTTATCTGACGAACCTGCCCGGCAAGGTGCTCGACGACATGATCGCGGTCGTGAAGGCAGTCGAGCCGAACACGGGATACGGACCGATCCTGGCCCTCTCCGAGATGGAGGCGGAGATGCGCACCGAGCGGGTGAAGCGAACGAAGACGGTCTGCACCTACTGTGGAGTCGGCTGCAGCTTTGACGTCTGGACGCGCGACCGGAAGATCCTGAAGATCGAACCGGCAGACGGACCGGCCAATGGGATCTCCACATGCGTGAAGGGCAAGTTCGCGTGGGATTACGTGAACGCCGACGACCGTCTGACGAAGCCGCTGCTGCGCAAGGGGGACAGCTTCGTCGAGATCTCCTGGGAGGAGGCACTGGATGTGATCGCCGAGAAGTTTACGGAGACAAAGAAGAAGCACGGGCCGGATGCCCTAGCATTTATCGCCTCCTCGAAGTGCACGAACGAAGAGAGCTACCTGATGCAGAAGCTTGCGCGGGCAGTAATTGGGACAAACAACATCGACAACTGCAGCCGCTATTGTCAGACGCCGGCGACGATGGGTCTGCAACGGACGGTAAAGTATGGGGGCGATTCGGGGTCGATCGCGGACATCGAAAAGGCGGGCCTGGTCGTGGTTGTAGGGTCGAATACCTCGGAGAGCCATCCCGTGCTGGCAACACGCGTGAAAAGGTCGCACAAGCATCGGGGACAGCGGCTGATCGTGGCCGATCTCAGAAAACATGAGATGGCAGAACGCGCGGACATCTTTATGCGCCCACATCCTTCGACTGATGCGGTCTGGTTGTCGGCGATGTCTCGATACATCATTGACAACGGTCTCGCGAAGATGGAGTTCATCGAGAGGTGGGTGAACAAGTTCGACGAGTACAAGGCGTCGCTCGATCCGTTCACGATGGAGTATGCCGAGAAGGTAACAGGGGTTCCGCAGGAGACGCTGATCACAGTTGCCAAGGAGATTGCGTCTGCGGATGGCGTATGCATCCTTTGGGCGATGGGTGTCACGCAGCATTGCGGCGGATCGGATACGTCCACGGCCATATCCAACCTGCTGTTGGTCACGGGCAATTACATGCGGCCCGGAGCGGGTGCCTACCCGCTGCGCGGACATAACAACGTCCAGGGTGCGAGCGACTTCGGATCGATGCCGAACATCTACTCGGGCTACCAACAGGTTGACGACGAGGAGTCCCGGCTTAAGTTTGAGGCGGACTGGGGTGTAACGCTTCCAACGAAGAAAGGCCTCGACAACCACGAGATGATTGAGGCGATCAAGCGCGGTGAGCTGAAGGTGCTGTACATCAAAGGCGAGGACACGATTACCTCCGACTCGAATGCAGGGGATGTAGGCGAGGCTCTACGGATGCTTGAGTTCCTCATCGTGCAGGATGTTAACTTTTCCGAGACCGCGGCGTATGCCGACCTGGTGCTGCCGGCGAGTCCTTCGCTTGAGAAGGACGGCACCTTCACAAGTACTGAGCGCAGGATTCAGCGGTTGTATAAGGCACTCGATCCGCTTGGCGAATCCAAGCCGGACTGGGAGATTATCCAGCTGATTGCACAGCGGCTTGGTGGAGCGGGGGGCTGGCACTACAAACATCCCTCAGACGTGATGGACGAGGTAGCGAGACTTACGCCGTTGTTCGCGGGCGTGAGCTACGAACGTCTCGAAGGCTACAAGAGCCTGCAGTGGCCGGTGCATAAGGATGGAACCGATACCCCTCTGCTCTTCAAGGATGGCTTTCCGTTTCCGGATGGAAAGGCCAAGTTCTACCCGATCGACTATCTCCCACCTTCAGAGGAGATGTCCGCGACCTACGATCTCCACCTGAACAATGGCCGGCTGCTGGAGCACTTCGAGCAGGGCAGCATGACGTATCGGTCGAAGGGCATCCGGGACATCACGCCGAATACCTTTGTAGAGGTATCCCCGGAGTTGGCGACCGAACGCGGCATAACGAGTGGTCGCTACGTGCAGCTCAAGTCGCCGTATGGACAGGTGAAGGTGCGGGTCCTGGTGACAGACCGTGTGCAGGGAAAGCAGCTCTACATGCCGATGAATTCGACCGACGAGCCGGTGAACAAGCTCACTGGCAGCCATACGGATCGTGCGACGCATCCCCCTGCGTTCAAGGAGACAGCGGTTCAGATGAATATTCTGACAGAGCAGGGGGAAAATCCGCTGCCACGGCAGAACTTCCGTTATGGAAAGCGGACACCTCAGCCGGGCGTTGAGGTGGAGCGGAAGTGGGCGAGAGCCGACTACTACCTTCCTGGCACCGGTCGAAATGACAAGCTGGTCCAGATCAAGTCGACCACGGTCTGAGTTTCGTAACGGCCTTTACAACGTCCAGCATCACCGATCTTTGCGTCTGATCCGAGGAGTGTTCCCATGGCAAATCCGATAGCGTTCAAACCCAATCCAGTTGATCCAAAGCTCGAGCTTGAGCGTCGGCTTGCCGCAGCGCCGCATGAGCATGGAGAGGCCAAGCTGGTGGCGTGGGATGTGCTCCAGGCAGCGCATGATGAGGGTATCCTTGATGCCGTACATGGGTTGATTGGCGCGAAGGATACGATTGCTGGCAAGCTGGCCGAGTATGCGAAGCTGCCGGAAGGCGTGGCGGGTATGCGCAACATCCTTGCCTTTGCAAAAATTTTGACAACGCTTGATCCTGAGGTGATGAACTGCATCGCAAATGCCATGGATACAGCAGCCTTGCAGCATAAACGCGAGGTCAAGGCGCCCAGTCTTTGGCAGATCGGAAGGCGGCTGGCAAGTGAAGACAGCCGTCGTGGGTTGTCCTTCCTAACCCTCATGCTGTCCGGCCTTGGTCAGGCGCTGAAGGAGTAACGCAGGCCAATGCACGCGCTGACGGGCGGTGTGGTGAAATACGTTTGTGATCGCTCCTTTTGAAGTCGGCTATGGACCGAACCGCGTGGATGTGGGGCGCGGTAAGCTTTTCCTGATCTCCGGGCCTTGCGTCCTTGAGTCCGAGACCCATGCCAGATTTATGGCGGACGCTATCCAGCGCATTGCTGCGGATCTCGGTTTGCCGTTTGTCTTCAAGGCCAGCTACGACAAGGCGAACAGGACGTCCATCAAGAGCTACCGCGGCCCAGGCCTGCACGAGGGAGCGCGGATCCTGCGCGAGATTGGATCAAGCACGGGTTTGCCGGTGCTGACAGACGTTCACACGCCGGAGGACTGCGTGCGGGTCTCTGAAGAATTGGGTGACATTGAAGCGGTTCTGCAGATACCTGCCTTTCTGTGCCGCCAAACGGATCTGCTGATCGCTGCTGCCCAAACCAAGCGAGCCATCAACGTAAAGAAGGGGCAGTTCGTCGCGCCATGGGACATGCGGCATGCGGTGGAGAAGATCCGGGAGTCTGGGAATGAGAGGGTGGTTCTGACCGAGCGCGGCGCAAGCTTCGGCTACAACAACCTCGTGGTCGACGTGCGTTCGCTGCCGATCATGCGAGGTTTTGCCCCCGTGATCTTCGATGGAACGCACTCCGTCCAGACCCCGAGTGCGGGTCACGGCGTCAGTGGTGGGCAGCCAGAGTTCATCCCGGTTTTGGCGAGAGCTGCTGTTGCTGCCGGCGTCGACGGAGTATTCCTTGAAGTGCATGATCACCCGGAGCGAGCGAAGAGCGATGGCGCGAATGCACTCCGGCTGGACAGGCTGCGGGATGTACTCGAGGAGTTGCTACGGGTGCATAACGCCGTTAAGCTCAGGGTTGGTTCGAATCTTGTTTAGCAGCAAAAAAACGGCCCCTCGCATGAGGGGCCAATCTGCCTTGGTTCTCTCTGGTTAGGAGAGTGTTTTGCGAGTGCGCTCTGAGTCGCTATCTCTGCAAACTTGCGGGTAGTGGATCGTCACACTACCCTGAAAGGAGAGCTACCCGCCTTTACTGATTTACTGGCGGGTTGCTCGTACCAGTCTGCTGACTGTGTGTGGTTGTTGAATTGCTTGCTGTCGTGTTGTCCATCGTAGCCAAGCTGTTATGGAGCAGGGTTACGCGCACGCCATTTGTGAGCGGCTTGTCGCCATCGCTGGCCTTTGTTGTGTTTTTGCCCAATCCACTCCTATAGATACGGAACACTGGAACCTGATGTTCAGTGACCAGGTACCGCACGACCGAGTCAGCCATTGCTTGTGAGGCCTGGACACCGGATCGGCTATATCCCTGCACTTCGATGATGTAGCCCTTCTCGTTGCTCAGCTTGGTGGCGACGTCATCCAGATTCGTCTTGGCGGTCTTTCCGAGTGTGGTCCGCCCGGCGGCGAAGGGCACAGTGGTGGAGCTAACTTCCTGATACTGATCGAGGTTGCTTACCGTTCCGTGAAGTGCATCGGTGCGAGTGCTGGCATTCCCGGCAAGCGTGTTTGCGGTGTTGGCACGACTTGCTGCGTCCTGGGCATGCTGGTCGGCAAGTGCGGCCGCCGAATTTGCCTTGGTAATTCCTGCCTGAGCACGGCTGTCGACATCGTGGATGTCGTTGCGATTTTTCGATTGAAGCTGATCCAGTTCGTTGGTGCGATCCTTGATCGGGGTGATCTGTCGATTGACCCACTTCTTCCGGGCGAATGGGTTAACGTGGCCCCAAAAGCCTTCTTTGGACTGCATTTCCAGCGGTTTGCCTGTCGCATAGGTTGCAGAGTCACCTGGGTTCATCGCGGTGCCGCTGGGATTCGCGGCAGCAGGGTCAGTTTGCGGAGTTGACTGGGTTGACTGCGCGAGAACCGGGAGACTCAATGCGCTACTCAGGACCAGCGTCGAGAGCATGAATTTGTTTATAGCCTTTGTCATATTGTTTTGGCTCCTTTGACCCTTGCCTAACGCTGTTGCCGTCATCTCATGGCAGGAGTCGGAGTGCTAGTACGTGAACGGTTAGAGCAGGCGGGTGGCCAAAGCTCTCCCTCCTTGTAAATATTGCAAGGGAAGGGTTTACGGGAAAGCTTCAAGGGGAGCCAAATGCAGGCGGGACTTTTCGACCGGTAATATTTACGCTGTCGGGAAGTAATGCGGGGCCCAGCGAGGCGAGCTCGCCGCCCGGCAGCTACTTTGCCGTCACACGAACAATGTGGATCTCTGGCAGCTGAACGTTCCAGTTGCCTGGGATCGTCTCGAAGATGAGACGGAACTCACGATCGTCGCCTGGCTTGAGAGGATTGGCGGAGATGGGTTGGGTGTCGACGTACGGCTCCCGCGTACGAACGAGTGAGATGGGAAGAGTTTCGATGGCGGGGGGCATGCCTTCATTGTTGCGGAAGAAGACCTGAACCGTAGCGGCGGTTACGATCTTCGACCCGATGTTGTGGATGTGGCCGTCGATAAATGTGGACTTCCCGCCGGAGAGGCTGGTGGACTCGCTCATAGCAACGCCAGTCAGGACGAGGTTGCCGGCGTACGGATCGAGTGGGAGAACCGTATTCGCGGGATTGTCCCTATGGTGGTGGCTGGCGAGAAGAAGACCGCCAAGGATCGCGAGCACGATGAGACCGGCTACGAGCCAGACTGCGATAGGTAGGCTGCGCGCTGGTGAGGGAGGCGGCGTGAAGATGCTGCCCGGGACGGAACGAGCCCCGTCGGAGTTGGCGTCCTGGCGCGACGGATGGGTTGGGAGATCGCTCATCTCAGGCGCGATTCTACCGTGTGCGGGGGCAGCCCCGGGAGAGCGGAGCGCCATGAATCACCAGATGGAGTACCCGAACGGGTTCAGCCAGGCAGATCTAGACGTTCTCAACGAGCACAGGATCGCGGAAGGCTTACCTTATCCGAAGCTTGCGCGCTTCCAGCGTTGCCGGAAGTCCTCACCCTGCATTTCGACGACGACGCACATCTCCTGCAGACGCGAGCGCATCCGTTCCCCGATCTGATCTCCAAGGGTTAGGCGACGCATCGCTCTCCGGGCTTGAGCAAGTTGGCTCGTCTCTTCACCATCGCGCGCCTGAAAGTTAGCGGCGTTAGGAAGATTGGTGGTGATGATTGTGGATCGATTTTCGTTATAGCGGCTGTTCAAGATGTAAGACGTCGTATCCCATGTCCAATCACTTGGCGTGATGTCTCCGAGGTCGTCGAGAACAAGGAGATCGCAGGCGATCACGGAGCGAAGAAGTTTGTCCTCGGCTCCAGCGACATGCCCGTCGTAGAAGGAGCGAACTTTGTCGAGCAGTTCTTTATGCTCCCAGAAGAAGCCTGTGGCACCGCGATGCTCGATGACATACTTCAGCACGCTTACGGCCAGATGGGTTTTGCCGAGGCCGCTGGGACCTGTAAAGAGAATTCCATTACCGCGCGTTAGAGCGGGATAACCCTGTGCGAATCGATGGGCCATCAGAAAAGCAGCGGATAGGCTTTCGTCGGCCGCATCGTAATCGAAGTCCCCGAGGGAGCAGGTAAGATACCGGGAAGGAATGCGTGCCTGGAGCAGCATGCGATCTGATCGGAGTTGGACGCGGCAGGCACAATCCTGAGCGAAGCGGGCACCGTCCTTTTCGACGATTCGGAAGCCGGAGCCTTCGCAGATAGGGCAAGGTTCGGACATATGGAGAGTTTCAGTATGGCAGGGTGGGGAGCCGTTGGCTGGCGGTGAATCCGATTGCTCCGTGTGGGAATCTAACTTAGACTGAGAGAAAGTGCCGCACCTTGCAAACAGGCAGGGTAAGCCGGGGACGCGACAGGAAATCCGATGTGAACGTGATCCAGCCGTTTGCAAGCGATCCGCGACCGGGCGGGCTATCAGACTGAGAGGATGAGTGATATGCCGAAGGAAGGGATTCACCCGAAGTATAACGACATCACGGTAAAGTGCGCATGCGGAACGAACTTTCAGACCCGCTCGACGCATAAGGGCGACATTGTGCTGGAGATCTGCTCGGCCTGCCACCCGTTTTTCACGGGTAAGCAAAAGCTAATTGATACGGCCGGGCGCGTGGAGCGGTTCCGGCAGAAGTTTGCCAAGTCCGACGCGGGCAAGGCAGCTGCCGCGGCTTCGAAGTAAGTACTCTGATTTGAGAGAGATGGCCTCCGCCTGGCGGGGGCCATCTCTGTTGAGGGGAGAGGGGATATGAAGAAGCGGTACACGCTCGAGGCGAAGCGATGGGACGATCCGGTGGAGCACCGGATGCCCGAGCGGACGCGTGTGCCGGCGAGCTTTCTTATTGGGAAGGTTGAGGTTGCGCCGGCTACGGTGCTGGCTCCGATGGCTGGGGTGACGGACACGGTGTTTCGGCGGTTCATCAAAAATGCGAGTGTTTTCTCCGCGGTTATCCGTGGTGAATCGCTGGTGAGTTGCGGTGCCGATGCTGGTTTTGGGATGGGCGTTGAGGCCGAGACCTCGAATGAGCGGTCAGGGTGTGGGCTGATCATGACGGAGTTCACGTCGGCGGACGGGTTGAGCCGGATGCGGGAGTCGAAGCGGAGACGATACCTGACGTACTACGACGATGAGCATCCGATCTCGGCGCAGCTGTTCGGGTCGAACCCGGAGACGCTGGCCGAGTCGGCGAAGATCGTGGAGGAGGCCGGGTTCGATGTCGTGGACCTAAACCTGGGATGTCCGGCGAAGCGGGTAGTGGCGTGCAATGGAGGTTCAGGGTTGCTGAAGGATCTTCCCTTGATCAAGGTGATCTTCGAGCGGGTTCGGGCAGCGGTTTCGATTCCGTTTACGGTGAAGTTCCGGATGGGATGGAACGACTCGAACATTGTTTGCGTGGAGTTGGCGCGGATGGCGGAGGAGTGCGGGCTGAACGCCGTCGCACTGCATGCGCGGACACGGGAGGACGGGTACACGGGGCAGGCGCGGTGGGAGTGGATTGCGGCGGTGAAGGATGCGATTGGCATCCCGGTGATTGGGAACGGGGACATCCGGACGCCGGAGGATGCGGCGGCGATGGTGGAGGCGACGGGGTGCGATGCGGTGATGATCGGGCGGACGGCGCCGGCGAACCCGTGGATCTTTCGGCAGATTGCTCAGTACACGGCGACGGGCGAGTATACGCAACCGACGGGGGAGGACCGATACCGAATGATTCGGACCTACTTCGGGATGCTGGTGGACGAGGTGTCGGCAGAGGAGCGAGGGGCGGGGTCGGTGCTTGGTGGGGTGCCGAACAAGAGCGTGGAGCGGGACTGCGTGGGGAAGATGAAGCAATTTGCGAGCTGGTTTACGCATGGGGTGCCGGGTGGGGCGGGCCTGCGAAGGGCGATCTTCGAGGCGAAGAGTGGGGCGGCGGTGTTGGGGGCGGTGGAGGAATTCTTCTCGGGGCGGGCGAAGGAGGCCGATGAGGCGGGTTCGCTCGAAGCTTTGGGTGTGGGCTGCGACTGAGTGTGTCGATCGCTCGGGCGCCTCTTGCGCTGAGGCTGGAGAGATCAAGCTTTCCGGAGATCGGAGAGCATACGGCCTCCGTAGTTCCCCAAGGCCTGGGCCGAACAGGTGGTCGCGCTTTCGCGCGATACCCACACCCTTCCGCGATGAAACTGCGAGAGGAGTGGGGCACCCCGGCAATGCTGCCTCAGATGCAGAATCATTCCTCTTGACGCGTGAACAATGGTGATTGATGCTGCGTCAGCAACAGAGCATGCCAATTAGAAGCCTTAAGAGAAGGTCAGCCGAATGCGCCTCCAGAGCCTCCTTGCTGCAGCTACCCTTCTCATCTGTTCCAACTTTGTTGCCCTTGCCGACACCTTGACGGTGTTCAACGCGACGGGAACGTTTGCGAGCGGATCCAAGCTTTCAGGCACGATTACGATCGACACAACGGATGGGGTTCTCGCGTCGTCGACCCTGGTGGTCTCGGCACCGGACAGCCTGAACTTCAGCTTCGTCCAAGATCAATTCACTAATCCGTCGATTTATGTCCTGCAATTTGGGACCACCGCCGCTGGCTTGCCGAGCCTTGCTCTTGGAGTAAGCGTGACCGACCTCGTGGGGTACTCCGGCGGGGCTTTCGCGTCTCTCCAGAACAGGGGTCCGGGGGGCGTAAGCAATGTAGCTTATGAGTCGAGCGCTGACTTGCTTTCGGTGGGAGGCCTAAGCGTGGCGAATCCACAGCCGGGCGCTGCGACTCCCGAGCCCTCGAGCTTTGCCCTGCTCGCCATGGGCGTTGCTGGAGTTGCCGGCATTGCTCGCCGAAAGTTATCTCGCCGCTGACTGTCTGGAGTGATGCCGTGCGATGACGGCGAGGCTTACAAGGGCAATAATATACTTGACAGACTCGACTAGTTTGGTTACATTAGGATCATGGAAACGCCGATCACACTTATCGAAGCCATCAAGTACTACTCAGAGTACGAGAATTGCCGTCAGTTCATGATTGCTGTCCGCTGGGTTGACGGTATCGTGCGTTGCCCTACATGTGATTCGACCAAGGTCACCTATCTCGCCACAGCCAAGGTCTACAAGTGCTATGCCAAGCACCCGAAACAAAAGTTCTCACTGAAGGTTGGGACCATATTCGAGGACTCGCCCATCTCCCTAGAGAAATGGCTACCTGCCGTATGGCTGATTTGCTCGGCCAAGAACGGCATCAGCTCCTATGAACTTCATCGCTCTCTCGGCATCACCCAAAAGTCGGCATGGTTCATGCTTCACCGCATCCGTCTTGCCATGCAGAGCGGGTCTTTCACAAAGCTCGGCGGCAAGGGTGTTGAGATCGAAGCCGATGAGACATTTATCGGCGGCAAGGCTCGCAACATGCACCTGAGCAAAAAGGCTCGCCGCATCACCGGGACTGGCACGAAGGACAAGGTTGCCGTGATGGGCATCCTTGAGCGCGGCGGCGAAGTCCGCACCATCGTAGTCCCCAGTCGCAAGAAAGCCGTTCTACAAGCCGAGGTTCGCAAGCACGTAGAGGCTGGTTCGGCTCTCTACTCGGACGCCCTGCTTTCATATGAAGGGCTTGCCGCTGACTATGCACACAAGGTTGTGGACCATGCTGTTGAGTACGTCAGCGGGCGCACCCACACAAACGGCCTAGAGAACTTCTGTAGCCTGCTCAAGCGCGGCATCAGCGGCACCTACATCAGCGTTGAGCCGTTCCACCTGTTCCGATACTTGGATGAGCAGTCTTTCCGGTACAACAACCGGCTCGGCTTTTCCGATTCAACACGTTTCGGTCTGGCAATGTCGCAGATCGTCGGCAAGCGCGTAACGTATGCCGAACTGACGGGGAAGGAGGCGGGGGCGATCTGCTAGACAGAATCGCGGGAAGCGGAAACGGCTTTAGCCTTTCGCTTCGCTTTCTTCTCCGCATCCAGCTTGGCTTTGATCTCTGAATGAGGTACGGCAACAAGCCGCCTCATGAAATCCGTGAACTTGCCAAAGTCACCCTGCACATTCTTGGCGGAAGCGTCGGGCTGATTGGGCATCGTAAAACTCCTGCTAGACAGGAGTTTGATATGGTGCGCCCTAAATGTCAACCGAACGCCCTCCCTGGTTTCTATGGGTTACTCGAAGAATCTGTGGAATCTTGGGAACATGTCCTTGCCGATAAACTCGTATATCTCCCCCAATCGTGGAGGGGGATGTACACCCCTTCAAATTCGTCACCGAAAGCGATGCTGATCTTCACAGGTGGCTCGAAGTGAAGATCGTTTTTAGCGGCAAGGGGGAATCGGTATATGCCGCCATCCTCTGTCCCGGACGCAATCGGAAAGACGTCATTGGGGTAAAAGACACCGATACTCGCCGCCACGGTATGAGAGACGATCTGACGGTGTTTGTCGATATTCCAGAGCCTGTGCAGTCGCCACAATTTCGTGGACTTGTAAGCATCCCCATGATGGTAGGGCTGAAGCGACTCGATAATTTTGATGGCTTCGGGTGGAACTCCGATAAGGCTCTGCCTAAGGGTTTTTCGCGCTTTGGTGTTATCGATTCCGAGAATCGGAAAGCTAGCGGAGGGGTTTTGGGCTCCGTCCTTTGTCAACGTCAGGGAGCAAGCGAGATGGTCCAAGGATGCACGGAGGCAAGAGACTATATCGCCAACGATGAGGCCCAATTCGAGGGGAAGATCTCCGACCAAGAGATGCACGACGTGCTCTCCAGCTTCAAGATCATCTTGGAACGTCATCGCGTAACAATCGCCTTGCAAAAACTCGCCGATCTTCACGTCCAAAGCGCGCAAGTGGTGCTTCGCCCAACCAACCTTCAGGCTAGCATCGAAGTACCCGGGCGATTCGTTTAGATCGATTCGCACCCCTTCAGGCATAGCGAATCGTACCAGATTTGGTCAACCAAGTATATTATTGCCTTTACAAGGACTAGCTTGCGTTTATTACCTGTTCCCGGATTCCCGACTCTATTTCTGTTCCTAGTTCTCGACTCTAGTCGGTGTGGCGTTTGTGCCAGATGGGCTTGATGCGGGTGCGCCAGCGTTCGTCCAAGGCGATCAGAGTCCAGGGAACACGGGGATCGAGATGGCGGAGGATGGTCTCGGTGGCGGGGTGGATGTGGAGGGCGGGGGCGACGAGGAAGAGGCGTGGGGGCTCGGGGGAGAGGCGGGTGTCGGGGAAGTAGCCGTGCTGCTGGAGGTCGCTGACGCCGGTGAGAGGACCGGTGGTGGGCTCGGGTTTGGCGAGGTGGTGGTGACGGATGCGGATCCAGTAGTCGAGGCCCTGGAGGGCGAGGTGGAGGTCCTCCTCGGTCTTGAGTTCGATGACAGCGAGGTGATGGTCGCGGGTGACGGCAAGGAGGTCAAGCATGCCGCGGTCGAGGTTGCTGCCGGCGCCGGTGAGGGCGGGAACCTCTGTGTAGACGGGCGCGGCTGCGAGGCTGGGATCGAGCGACGAGAGATCGGCGCGGAGGATTGATTCAAGCCAGCGTTCCGATTGGGTGCGGAAGAGAGGATCCTGTGTGGTAGACGGGGTAGTAAGTGGGGTCGTGGGTGAGGTGGAGCTGGCGCGGTCGCTCTCGAAGGGGGATTCGGGCGAGGGGGAAGGCGCGCGTCGGCGATCGAAGAGGTGGCGGACGAGCTCGCGAAGGTGGGTCTCAGTGGAAGGGAGGAGGAGGGTTTCGGCAGAGCCGGAGCCGACGCTGATTTCGAGTTGGCGGTTGAAGGACTGGCCGGTAAAGGCGGAGCGGATGCGGGCGAACTCCAGGCCGTGGAGGAGAAAGGCGAGCTCGGTGTTGGAGCGGAGGCGGAGCTCGCAGGTTTGCGTGCCTGAAGTGAGGTGCGAGTTGCGGTGGGCGGGGGTTGGTGGAGCTGGGGATCGATCTGTGGCACCAACCCACCCATGACGGTGGAGCTGTGATGGATGGTGCACCCGGCTTCGCCGTGGCTCGGCTGGATCCGTTGGCTGCTCGGCTGGATGCGTTGGCTGATGAGGTTTCGCGTGAGCCGAGTTCAGGCCGAGGATGGGGGTGTTGGGTGGGAGGAGGGCGAGGACTTTGGGGATGGCTTCGGCGAAGCGGTCGAGGGCGGCAGCCTGGTTGGGTGCATGGATGAGGCGCGTGGATCGATTGCCGTGATCGGCCGGGTCGCGGCGGAGGAGCACTTCCGTGGTTTCGTCGAGTTCGAAGAGTTCGTACTTGGCTATGCGGGGGTTGAGCCAGGCGATCCGAGAGAGGGTGGTGGCGGCGGCGCCGCGAGGAAGGATAAGGCGGAGGCCCTCGTAGAGGCGGCCCTTACGTGTGGGGGTGGGGGCGGCGTGGTCGCGGCAGTGCGCGAGCCAGAGGATACCGACGGTGAGGATGCCATCGATGGTGGTCTGGGACTCGGCCGGGTTGACGGCGATGACGGCCCAGGCGTGCTGGCCACGGGTGAGAGTTCCGCGGGCGTAGCCGGGACCAAAGGAGCGTTCGAGATCCATGGCGGAGCGGAAGCCGTCGGAGCGGTCGTCAGGAAAGGTGCGGAGAAGGACACGCTCAAGAAGATGGAGGTAGCGCAGGCGGGTGGTATCGCGGGAGGTGGGGGAGCGCAGGTGTGTATGGGGGGTGATTTCGAGGGTCTGGGGGCGGGGCTGGCCAAAGCGCTGGGTGGTGAGGCGGAGGGTGTGGGCGCGGGGAGTGACGGCGAGGATGCGGCGAACAAGGTTGCGCTCGTCGGACCAGAGGTGGAAGGTGGCGCGGTCGTGCTCGGCGGAGAGGGTATAGCGGGTATGCCGGAGGTCAAAGAGGGGACGACCGTCTTCGAGCAGGAGGGAGTTGGGGTGCTCGGTGAGGAAGCTTTCGATAGTGGAGGTGATGTGATCGGAGGTCTGGGAATCGGGAGCCTGGGGGGCTTGGGCTGCTGAGCTCCGCTCTGCTCGGGGTGGCATGGAGTGACGGTAGCAAGGGCAAGTGGTTGGTGGGATAGCACTTCGGCGGGACGGGGAGTTAGGCGGGGCTAAGGAATTTGGGGGCGATCTGAAGCGAAGGGCAACTCCAGGGGTCTCTCTCACTTCCCCCTTCGATTCGCTTCGCTCCATCAGGGTTCGGCCGAGATCCCGACGCCTTGTGCCTGAGTCTTGGATGTCTGATGTCTTGGGTGCCTGAGGGGCTGAAGTGAGGGAAGGCGCTAAAGGTTCAGGTGGAAGTGGAAGCTGGTGATGCGGAGGCGTTCGCGGAGGTAGAAGGCGTGGGCGTCCTGGCGGTGGGTGCCGGAATCTAGCGAGAAGCTGTTGCAGCCAGTGGCGCGGGCGTGGTCGATGAGCCAGCCGAGCATGGCTTTGCCGTGGCCGCCCGAGCGGACCGAGGCGGCGGTGACGAGGTCGTCGACGTAGCGGGTCTTGCCGGTGGCGAGCATGAGCTGGGTGCGGAAGCCGGCGACGGTGGTGACCGCATCCTCGTGCTCGAGGGAGGCGAGGTGGTACCCCTCCGTTTGCTGGGCGTGGATGCGGGCGAGGAAATCGGCTTCGCGCAGGTGGGGGCGGAGCTCGTGCATGACGGGAAAGCAACGGAGGATTTCAGCGTCGGTGGTGGCGAGCTGGATGGTGGGCATTTTGGTGCTACCAGTCTTCGCGCTGGCGGAGGTGGGTGATGTGGGCGGTGTGGTGGCGGGAGTGCCAGGCGTAGAGGCAGGCCGCGAGCTCGACGGAGATGGGGCCGCGGTCGGGATGGCGGAAGCCGCGCTGCCACTGGGCCTCGTCGAGGGACTGGAGGAGCATGACCCAGCGGGCGTGGAGGGCTTCGATGAGGTTGAGGGACCACTCGACGGGGGCGGCGGAGTCGTGGAGGACGGCCCAGGTGTTTTCGTCGTAGGCCTTGATGGTGGGCCAGTCCTCGGTGAGGGCGAACTTGAGGCGGAGGACGGCGTTCATGTGGGAGTCGGCGATGTGGTGGACGAGCTGGCGGACGGTCCAGCCGCCGTCACGGTAGGGGGTTCCGAGCTGGGCGTGGTTGAGGTTTTGGACGGCGTTGCGAAGGTGGGTGGGGAGATCGGCGAGGACGGCGATGGCGGAGAGGCGGTCGTCGCCGGAGATGGTCTCGGGCGGCTGGAACTTGCCGATGGGGTACCGGGGATCGTGCGGCTCGGGGGGCATGCGAGGGCTCCTGGCTGGGGGTGTCAAGTTGGGGATGTCAAGAGGAAGGTAGCATAGCTATGTGAGCGACAGGACGCGAATGGCGGGGCGCGGGCGCGGGGTTTGGAGCGGTGCCGCTGGGTTGATGGTACTGGCTGGAGCAACGGTGTGGCTCTGGGGCAGAGCACCGGAAGAACCTACCCCTCGCGAAAGGGCCGCGATGGATGGGGCACACGGCTTCGGGTTGACCGAGCGGGCTGCGGGCCTGGTGCAGGAGTTTGTGGGGTTCGACCGGAACGAATATCCAGGGGATGCGGCGCTGCCGGTGCTGTGCAGGCATTTTTCGTTTGCCGGGTATTGGCTGAATGCGCCGCCAGGGGCGACGGCGAATAGCTGGGCAGGAAAGCGGGAGACGCTGCTGCGGGCTGGGTTCGGGTTTCTTTTGCTGTGGAACGGGCGGGAGGATGCGGAGATCCTGAAGATGCAGAGGAGCGGGACAAGGCCGGAGGTGCTGGGCGCGAGGGAGGGCGCGGCGGCGGTGGCGGCGGCGCGTGGCGAGCACTTCCCTGCTGGCGCGACCCTGTATGTGGACCAGGAGGAGGGTGGGCGGATGCTCCCGGAGCAGGCGGGGTATCTGCTGGCATGGACGGAAGCAGTGGCACGTGGGGGGTACCGGCCGGGGGTGTATGGGAGTGGGCAGCCGGTTTCGGATGGGCCGGGGCGGACGATCACAACGGCGGAGGATGTTCGGGCGCAGGTGAAGGCGAGGGGCCTGCATGATGTGGCGACGTGGGTGTATCAGGATGCGTGTCCGCCGTCGAATGGCTGCTCGGTGGTTGGGCCAGCGCTGAGCGGGAGCGGGACGGCGGGGGCGGAGGTGTGGCAGTATGCGCAGTCGCCGCGGCGGCCAGAGATCACGAAGGCCTGTGCGAAGACGTATGCGGCGGACGGGAACTGCTATGCGCCGGAGTTGCCGGGGATGCACCTGGATTTGAGTGTGGCGCGGAGTGCGGACCCTTCTCGGGGGCGGTGAGGTTGGGTTAGGCAAGTGAAGATCCCTTCGGCTTCGGCTGAGGATTGGTGCGAGGCAAGCTGAGGCTTTGTCAACCCAGCCGCTCACGCCTTCGCGATCCGCGATCGGACGCCCAAATACCGATTGGTGCGGGGGGATGCAGGTCCTTCTGCTGCGCCTTCGCCCAAGATGACAGGTCTGTGGGGGGGCGAAGTCGCATCCTAGGCTGAGAGAACGAGACCTTAAAAAGATGCGAGGGGTTTATGGCTAACAGTGTGATCAGCAAGGATCCTGCGGCGCGGCTTGCGGAGCGACAGGGTTGGATTACGGCGGGAGCGCAGGAGACAGCGCAAACCGCTATCGCGGAGACGCTAGAGAAGATCGGCGGAGAGAAGCTGCGTTCGGCGCTGCACGGCAACTGGCTCCATGAGCCGTTGCATGCGGTGCTAACGGATGTGCCAGTCGGATCGTGGACGGCTGCGATTGCGTTCGATGCGGTGGCGGCGATCTCGGGTAGCGAGGCGATGGACACAGCGGCGGATGCGTGTATCGGGCTGGGGCTGCTGGGTGCAGTGGGTGCGGCGGTAACGGGAATGAATGACTGGGCGGAGGTGAAGAAGGAGGCTCCGCGGCGGATTGGGGCTGTGCATGCATTGCTGAACGTGGCGGCGACGGGCTTCTTTGTAGGATCGCTGATTGCGCGGCGGAAGGACGGCGGGCGGTCGACGGGACGGGCGCTGGGCGCGCTCGGGTACCTCGTGGCTTCGGCCTCGGCGCATCTTGGGGGGAACCTGGTGTACGAGCATGGGATTGGGGTCGAAGGACGGGAGGAGATGTTCTGATCGTCTGCAGCTCCCCCTTGAGGGCTGTCGTTCCATGGAACTCGCGAGTGCTCTTCCGCGTATGGCTCCTATGAGAGAACTGCGCGCGGCAGGCGTATCTCTTTGCACAAGCCGCTGATAAGCTTTGTGTCACTGAGGCGAGATGGAGTTCAAAGAAGCAGTGCGGATTGCGTTGCAATCGCTGTGGGCGAATAAGCTGCGCACGGTATTGACGCTGCTTGGGGTGGTGATTGGGGTTGCCAGCGTGATTGCGGTGGTGACGCTGGTGAATGGCGCGAATACCTACGTGACGACGAAGTTCGCGAGCTATGGGGCGGATGTCTTTACGGTCTCGAAGATGCCGCAGTTCATTACGAGTTCGGACGATTACCAGCGGTTTCAGAGGCGAAAGGACATCCTGTTTCCGGACTACGTGTATGTGCAGGAGAACTGCAAGCATTGCGTGGGGATCGGGGCGCAGCAGGCAACAAGGGGAAAGATCGTGCGGGGGACGGACTACACGACGGACACGAGCATCCGCGGGTATACCTGGCAGATGCCGGCTCTGCAGAACCTGAATGTGATGCAGGGGCGGGGCTTCACGGAGAGCGATGAAGAGCACTCGTCGCATGTGGCGATCATCGGGACGGATATTGTGGACCACCTGTTCGTGGGCATGGACCCGATCGGGCAGGAGCTGCGGGTGGATGGGGCGCCGTACCGGGTGATCGGGATCAGCGAGAAGCAGGGGAGCACGTTTGGGGCGAGCCAGGACAACTGGGTGGCGGTGCCGCTGACGACCTATCAGAAGAGCTATGGAACGGCGAAGACACTGACGATCTACGTGAAGGCGGGGTCCGCGGGTCCGCCGCTGGAGACGGCGGCGGACGAGGTGCGGGTGCTGGTGCGGTCGCGGCGGCACGACCCACCGGGAACACCGGACTCGTTTGAGTTGGACACAAACAATACGCTGGTGGGCTTCTTTGGGACGGTAACGAAGTCGTTCGGTGCGGTTGCGGGCGCGATTGCGCTGATCTCGCTGGTGGTGGGCGGGATTGTGATCATGAACATCATGCTGGTGAGCGTGACGGAGCGGACGCGGGAGATCGGCATACGGAAGGCACTGGGGGCGCGGCCGAACGACATCCTGCTGCAGTTCCTGATTGAGTCGGGGGTGATGGCGCTGATGGGGGGAGCGCTTGGCGTGGTAGGCGGAATCATCGTGGCGCAGGTGGTGACAGTGCTGATCGGGTTTCCGTCAACGATTGCGTTCTGGAGTGTGCTTGCCGGGCTGGTGATGGCGACGGCTACGGGAATCTTCTTTGGGGTATATCCGGCGCGGAAGGCTGCGATGCTGGATCCGATTGTGGCTTTGCGGGCGGACTGAAATGCAGATGTCGGTTCGAAGTTGTC
>JAABUZ0100002646.1_pt1 | contig 29041 bp, 25 predicted proteins | sample 5562091 | NCBI WGS metagenome assembly JAABUZ01 (sample SAMN12813069, study PRJNA571459) | rock metagenome | isolation source: Antarctica rocks | place: Antarctica: Victoria Land, Linnaeus Terrace sud | collected 2015-12-21 | reverse complement strand
GGAGGACCGCCTTGATGCCGAGCACGTGGTTAGAGGTCATGCCGTGCTTGAGGCAGTGCGCGCCCCCGGAGTTGAAGGCCAGGTTGCCGCCGATGGAGCACACGGACTGGCTCGACGGATCGGGCGCATAGGCGAGCCCGTGCGGCGCCGCCGCGCGGGTCACGTGGGCGTTGATGATCCCCGGCTCGACCACCGCGGTCCGCTGCTCGGGATCGAGCGCGAGCACCCGGTCCATGCGGTTGAGCGCGATGACGATCCCGCCCTCCACGGGCAGGGAGCCGCCCGACAAGGACGTCCCGCTGCCGCGCGCCACAAAGGGCACGCCCTCGCGGTGGCAGAGCCGGACCGTCTCGATGACCTCCTCCTGGGTCTCGGCCAGCACGACGGCCTCCGGATGGGCCCGGAACGCGGTCAGCGCATCGGACTCGAAGGGCACGAGCTGCGCCTTCTCGGTGAGCAGGCGGTTGGGCGGATAGAGCGAGCGCAGGGACTCGAGCAGCGCGTCGATGGGCATGGACGTGGTCTCCTGGCGTGGCGTGAGTCAGATCAGCCGAGCACGGGGTCACCGACTCCGCTGAGCTGGTCATAGAGGGTGGAGAGGGCGGAGTGGTCGCGCCCTCCGGCGCCCTGGGCGATCAGCGCGTTGAGCAGCTCGGCCACCTGCGCGGTGCCCAGCAGCGGAACGCCGTCCTCGCGGGCGGACTGCAGCGCGATCGCGAGGTCCTTTCGGTGCAGCTCGATCCGGAAGCCCGGGTCGAAGCGCCCCTCGAGCATGCGCTCTCCATGCATCTCGAGCACCTTGGACTGCGCGAGGCCGCCCAGCAGCGCCTCGCGCACCCGGGCACCATCGACCCCGGCCCGGCGGGCGAGGGTGAGCGCCTCGGCGACGGCCTGGATGGTGAGCGCGACCACGATCTGGTTGGCGGCCTTGGCGACCTGGCCGGCACCGGGCGCGCCGATGTGGGTGGTGGCCTTGCCGAGCTCCTCGAAGATCGGCCGGGCCCGGGCGACGGCGTCCTCACTGCCGCCGGCCATGATCGAGAGCTGGCCGTCGATCGCCGCGGGCTCGCCCCCGGAGACCGGCGCGTCGACGGCCTCGACGCCCCGCTCGGCGAAGGCGGCGTGCACCTTCCGCGCGGTGGCGGGCGCGATGGTGGACATGTCGATCACGAGCATGCCCTCGCGCACGCCCGCCAGCACGCCCTCCTCGCCGAGCATGACCGCCTCGACGTCGGGCGAGTCGGGCAGCATCGTCACCAGGATGTCCGAGCGCTCGGCCGCTTGGCGCGGGGAGTCCGCGACCTCGGCGCCGTCGCCGGCCAGCTCATCGGCGGCGGCGGGGCTGCGGTTGTGGACCGTGACGGGGAAGCCGGCGTGCACGAGCCGCGCCGCCATGGGCTTGCCCATGATTCCCAGGCCGATGAAGCCGATGCGCTCTGACTCGGTCACGATGCGCTGCTCCTCTCTGCGAGCCCCTCGCGCCAGGCGAGCGAGCTCAGCGTGTCTGGCTCAGGGACGTACTCCAGGCCGACGTGACCGGCGTAACCCAGCCGGTCGAGCTCCTCAAACAGGAAGGCGAAGTTCAGCTCCCCCGTGCCGGGCTGGTGGCGGCCGGGGTTGTCGGCGATCTGGACATGGTCGATGCGATCGAGCAGCGCCCGCAGCCGCGGGGTGACGTCGCCCTCCATGCGCTGCACGTGGTAGACGTCGAACTGCAGGCGCACGCGGGGGTCGCCGACCTCTTCGAGCAGCTCGAGCGCGTCGGTCGTGGTGGGCAGGAAGAAGCCCGCCACGTCCTTGTCGTTGACGGGCTCGACGACGAGCGTCCGGCCCGCGGCCGCCACGCGCTCGCCGGCGTGGCGGACGTTCTCGACCAGCGTGCGCCACTGCGCGGCGGCGTCGCCGCCCTCGGCGACCAGGCCGGCGAGGCAGTTCAGGCGCGGGCAGTCGAGCTCGGCGGCGTACTCGAGCGCCCGCTCGACGCCTTCGCGGAACTCCTCCACGCGGTCGGGCAGGGCCGCGAGCCCGCGCTCACCGCCCGCCCAGTCGCCCGCCGGCAGGTTGAACAGCACGACCTGCAGGTTCGCGTCACGCACGGCGCCGCGGACCTCGGCGGCGGAGTGCTCGTAAGGGAACAGGAACTCGACGGCGTCGAAGCCCGCCTCGGCCGCGACGGCGAAGCGCTCAAGAAACGGGTGCTCCCCGAAGAGCATCGTGAGATTGGCGGAGAAGCGCGGCATAGCTAGGACCCCGTCACCGCCGGGGCGTCCACGACCGCCGCGCTCGGGTCCCCGTCCGTGCCGGCGTCCGCGGGATCCCATTCCTTGATAGCGTCGATCGCCGCCCCCATCGCGACGTTGGCCTCGCGCTCGATGAGGATCTCCACCAGCACGGGCCGGCGCTCGCGCTCGGCAGTCTCCGTCGCCCACGCCAGCGCACTCGGGATGTCGTCGGGCTCAGACACCCGGCGACCGAACCCGCCCATGCCGTCCATGAGCTTGACGTGGTCGACCCCGTAGGAGCCGTCGTAGTCGATCTGGACGCCGAAGTTCATGTCGTACTTCAGCTCGGCCTGCCGGATGAGCCCAAGGTAGGCGTTGTTGAGCATGACGAGGACGAGCGGCACGTCGTACTGCGAGGCGACCGCAACCTCTTCCATCAGGAACTGGAAGGAGTAGTCGCCGACCACGCCGACCACCGTCTTCTCCGGCCGCCCGAGCTTCGCACCCGTGCAGGCCGACACCTCCCACCCGAGCGGCCCGGCCTGCCCGCAGACAAGGTAGTGACGGGGCTTGGAAACCTCCTGGTACTGGCCCGACCAGATCTGGTAGAGCCCGATCGCGGTCACGAAGATGGTGTCCTCGTCGAAGAACCGGTTGAGCTCGCGGAACACGCGCGCGGGCTTGATCGGCACGTCGTCGTGGTCCATCTTGCGGGCCAGGCGGTCCCGACGCTCGGGCATGTGCGCCACCCAGGAGCCCGCCTCGCGGCGCCCCGTCCGCCGCTTGGCGGCCTCCACGAGCGCCTCGAGGGCGAGCTTCGCGTCGGCGACGATCCCCAGGTCGGGTGAGAACACCCGGCCGAGCTGGGTCGGCTCGACGTCGACGTGGATGAACCGGCGCCCACGTCGGTAGACCTCGAGGTCGCCCGTGTGGCGCTCGGCGAAGCGCGCGCCCACGGCGAGGACCAGGTCGGATTCCAGGAACGCCGCGTTGCCCGGCCGCGTCTGGGTCTGGATCCCGGTCATCCCCGCGTAGAGGGGATGGTCGTTGGGGATCGCACCCCAGCCCATGAGCGTCGGCAGCACGGGGATCTGCAGCAGCTCGGCGAGCTCGACGACCAGCTCCGAGGCCTCGGACCCGATCACGCCGCCGCCCGGCATGAGCAGCGGGCGTTCGGCCTCGAGCAGCATGTCTAGCGCGCGCTCGATCGCGCCGGGGTTGGGCGCCTGGCGAACGATGGGCAGTGGCCCGTCCGCGCTCGCGTCATAGATGATCTGCTCCTGCTGGACGTCGACGGGCAGGTCGATATGCACGGGCCCCGGGCGCCCCTCGCGCATGATCCGGAAGGCATCGCGGAACACCCACGGGACCTGCGCCGCCTGGGAGACCAGGAAGCTCTTCTTGACCACGGGGCGGACGATCTCGGCGATGTCGACCGCCTGGAAACCCTCCCGGTCGAGCTGGTCGACCGGGACCTGCCCGGTGATCGTGAGGATGGCCACCGAGTCGGCCAGCGCGGTGTAGAGCCCGGTGACCATGTTGGTGCCGGCCGGCCCCGAAGTCCCTGCGGCGACGCCGATCCTCCCCGTGGCGCGGGAGTAGCCGTCGGCCGCGTGCGTGCCGCCCGCCTCGTGGCGGACGGTGACGTGGCGGATGGAGGAGCCGATCATCGCCTTGTAGAAGGGCAGGATGGCGGCGCCGGGAATGCCGAAGACGCAGTCCACGCCCTCGGACTCGAGCACCTGGACGGCCGCGTCCATGGCGGACATGCGGGGGCTAGGGTTCATGGTGCCGTGGTTCCTTTCGAGGAGGGGGAGCTCAGACGACCATCCACGACAGCACCGCCGTGAACTGGAGGTAGACGAGGGCGCACATCAAGACGAGGAGCAAGTGGCTTTAGCCGAACTGACCTTCCGAAAGATCTCGCGCCGTAACCGCGACCCCGAGCCAGCCGATGATGGACAGGCCGCCGAGCAACACGAACAGGGTGAGCAGCGCCAGCACCGCGAACGCCGATGACAGCGCGAGTGAGTCCCGACCTGATCGAAGACCTGCTCGACCGGGTCGAAGACCTCCTGGTACATGAGCGCCTCCCCTCCGAATAAAGCCTTCCCTCAGACGGAAAGCTTCTTCTGCTTTACAGAATGTTCTATCTATCAGTGGAAGCGGTGTCCCGTCAAGTGATACTTTTTCCACATGCCGGAAGCCGTCGTCAAGACCCGCTCCGCTAGCGGCGTGCAGTCCGTCGAGCGCGCCTTCGCCCTCCTTGAGCGCGTCGCCGCCAGCGACGAGGTCGGCATCTCCGAGCTCGCTCGGCAGACCGGGCTGCAGCCGAGCACCGTCCACCGCCTGCTGGCCACGCTGGTTGGCTGCGGGTACGTGATCCAGAACGGCCCCAACGGCCGCTACCGGCTTAGCCACAAGCTCGTCGCCCTGGCCGGCGGGGCGGAGCTGCGCGTGGCGCGGCTGCGCGCCGCCGCCCGTCCCCACCTCGAGGCCATCCGTGACGCCACCGACGAGACCACCAACCTCGTCGTCCTCGAGCACTTCTCCACCGCCTACGTGGACCAGGTCGAGAGCTCGCGCGCGGTCCGGATGTTCACCGAGATCGGCCGGCGCGTCGTGGCGCATGCGACCGGCAGCGGCAAGGCGATGCTCGCCTACCTCCCCCCGGAGGAGCTCGAAGCGCTCTTCGCCGCCGCGCCGCTGAAGCAGCTGACGCCCCACACCCTCACGCGCGCCGAGGACCTGCGCCGCGAGTTCGAGCGGACGCGGGGCTGCGGCTTCGCCCTCGACACCGAGGAGTACGAGCCGGGAGTCGGCTGCGTCGGAGCTCCGATCCTCGACAGCAAAGACCACGCCAGCGCAGCGATCAGCGTCTCCGCACCGCTGGCCCGCCTGCAGCAGCTCGACATAGACGCAGTCGGCAGGCTCATCGCGGAGCACACTGCAAAGCTCTCGCGCGAACTTGGGTACCAGAGCTGAGGCGAGTTGCGCCTGGGCACGATCGGCCGCGCGGGCACGCACAGCTGACGCCGGAGCCAGCTACGGCGACAGCGCCGCCGTCGAGGTCCACGCCGACCAGAAATGGATCTACCTCCGCGAAGACGCGCTCCTCCCCCTGGTCGAACAGTTCTTCGACCAACGGATCTTCGGCCCCATGCGCCTGGACAAACTCGCCCGCCAACTGAAGGCCCAAGGGCACGAGCAGAAGCGCAGCGGCAAGCACCTCGCCACCCGGCTGCGTCACCAGATGGCTGAAGCCGACCGCAAGATCAAGATCCAAATCCAAGCCCTCGAAGACGGAATCGAGCCGGAAGTCGTCACCGCTCGCATCGCCGAGGTGAAAGCAGACAAGGAAGCCGCCGCCACCGACCTCGCCGAACTCGCTCCCGACGACAAGGAAGCCGAAGAAGCAGACCTCCGGGACCGCCTCGCCCGCATCCCCGACCTCGGACGCTCACTCCGAGACGCTGCACCCGACGTCAAGCGCCAAACCTTCGAGGCGTTCGGACTCCAAATCCAGTTCGACAAAGCCCAACGAGGCATCGAGATCAGCGCCACGATTGCCGAGGGCGTGGCAGAAGCCTTCGAGAACACGAAAGCCCTCCAAACTGAGGGCCTTCAAGTCACCATCAGCGACAGCGGGGGCGGGATTCGAACAGACATCCGCGACGCTCGCTTTTCGCTTCAGCGAGAGCCGCAGCTTGGCCTGAACTCGCCCGCCCTCCCGCTGGAAAATCGTGGTGTCCCCGGTAAGAGTCCGGGCTTGACACGGGCCTCGAGCGGTGCGCACAGGACCGGCATGGTCAGTACCGATGCTCCGCGATCACCAAGCAGAGTCGTCGGCCGGGAGTTCACCGCCTGATCCGCCGCCGTCGACGTAGCGCCTTCGCGGAGCCGACGCTGCGGCGGAGCTCACGGTCACCCGTCTGGGGCCTCATCCGGGGCGGGAGGGCCCAACCGCCGTTTCGTCGACGCAAGTGCCCGGTGGCCGGCTGCGGCGCCCGCCACCCCGATCGTGGCGGCGAGCCACCCGAGCTCGGTGAGGTCGAGGACCGCGATGACGATGAAGGCGTCGAGCAGGGCGACGAGGGTGAAGCCGAGGTGGTCGAGGTAGCGCGGCGACGGGGTGGGCGGGCGCGAGAGGAGGCGACGTGCCTGGACCGCCCGCCAGAGCATGAAGCCACCGAGCGCGAGGAAGGCGAGCGACGGGACGCGCGATGTCGTATCGCGGCCGCCCCAGTCGTCGGCGACGACTGCGGCGAGGGCGCCGAGGCACCAAGCCAGCGACCAGAAGTAGAGCCCGAAGGCGCGGCGCCGCGTGATCGCCAGGCCGCCGGCGATCAGCGCGACAAGCCCGGCCGTGGCGTGGAGGGCGATAAGGACGGCGTGGAGCACGACTACTTTCCCGCTCGCTCCGGCTCGCGCGCCGCCCCATACTCCCGACGCTCGTCGTCCGGATGTCGGCGTTTGAGCGTCGACGGCCACCAGGCGCGGGCGCCGATGTCGAGCAATAGTGCGGGGACGAGCACCGAGCGGACGAGGAAGGTGTCGAGCAGTACGCCGAGGGCGATAGTGAGGCCGATCTCGGTGAACTGGTACAGCGGCAGAACCGCGAGGGTGAGGAACGTTCCGGCAAGCGCGATCCCGGCTGAGGTGATCACGGCGCCGGTGGCGGCCAGGCCGCGGATGGTCCCCTCCCGGGTGCCGTGGCGGCGGGCCTCCTCACGCACGCGCGCGGCGAGGAAGATGTTGTAGTCGATCCCCAGGGCGACGAGGAACACGAAGGCGAACAGCGGCACGGTGGGATCGATGCCGGGGAAGCCCAGGACGGTTTCGAACAGGAAGGACGCGGCGCCGAGCGCGGCGGCGAACGAGGCGATGACGGTGGCCAACAGCACGAGCGGGGCCACGACGGCGCGCAGCAGCACGCCCAGGACGGAGAGCACGAGGATGAGCACGAGCGGCACCAGCAGGCGCAGGTCGCGGGCGACGGCCCCGCGCAGATCGTGCTCCTGGGCCGTCAGCCCGCCGACGAGCGCGGCGTCTCCTGCGGCGGCGTGCGCGGCGTCGCGGAGGCCCGGGACAAGGGCGAATGCCCGCCGGGTGGTCGGCGACGGCTCGAGGGTCACGTCGAAGCGCGCTCCCGCAGCTCCGTGCTCGACGGGCCCGAGCGCGGCGACGCCGGGCGCCTGCGCGACCGCCACTCGGACCGCGGCGAGGCGGGAGGGACGGGTCACGATGACCGAGGTGGGTGCGCTGGCCCCGGCCGGGAAGGCCTGGGCGAGCAGCCGCTGTCCGGCGACCGAATCGACCGGCGTACGGTAGGCGCTCGATGAGGTCAGGTTCGAGTTGAGCTGCGCCAGCCCGGTGGCCATGACGGCCAGCGCGCAGGTGGCGGCGACCCACGTGCGGCGCGGGCGGCCGGCGATCCGCTCCCCGAGCCGCCGCCAGCATCCGTGCGCGTCGGCCAGGTCGGAGCCCACCCGGGGGACCAGCGGCCAGAACGCCCGCCGTCCGGCGAGCAGCAGCAGCGCGGGCAGCAGCGTGAGCATCGCCACCAGGGCCAGCGCGATCCCGAGCGCCCCGATCGGGCCCAGCGCGGCGGTCGAGTCCAGCCGCGCGAGCGTGAGGCACAGCAGCGCGCCGGCCACCGTGAGTCCCGAGGCCACGATCGACGGGCCGGCGCGCGCAAGCGCGGCGCGCATCGCCACGTGGGTGTCCGCGTGGCGGCGCAGCTCCTCGCGGTAGCGCGCGACGAGCAGCAGCGCGTAGTCGGTGGCCGCCCCGAACACCAGGACGGTGAGGATGCTGGCCGACTGTGTGGTGACGGTGACGCCCGCACGCGCCAGCAGGGTGCCCACAGCCTGCGAGCACAGCTCGGCGACGAGCACGGCCACGAAGGGGACGGCCCAGAAGATCGGGCTGCGGTAGACGGCGACCAGCAGCAGGAGCACGAGGCCCGCGGCGGCGATGAGCAGGGTCATGTCGGCCGACGCGCCGACCTTCGCGCTGTCGGCCGCGAACCCGGCGGGGCCCGTAAGTCGCACGACGAGCCCGGCGGCGCGGGGTGAGACGGTGGCGCGGACCTTCTCGGCCGTGGCCGCGAGGGCCGCGTCGTCGGCGGTCCGCCGGATCGGCACGGCGAGGATCGCTGTCGTGCGGTCAGGGGAAATGCGCGGCGCCGCGGGCGGCGCGGCCCGCGGCGGCGGACGCGCGCTCAGGGCACGCCGGTCGGCGCTGATCGCGGCACGGTCCCCGGCGGTCAGGCCGCCGCGGCGCTGGTAGACGACCACCGCCGGCGCGACGTCGCCGGACGCAAAACGCGCGCTGGCCTCAAGGGCCCGCACGGACTCCGAGCCTCCCGGCAGGTAGGCGGCCTGCCGATCGTCCTTCACCGCGCCAAGGCCACCAGCCAGCGGCACCGCGACGGCGCCAAGCGCCACCCACGCGACGAGCACCACGAACTTGACACGGCGCCCGGCGGCAAGGCCGAGCACCCCAGCAAGCTGGCGAGACAGGTCGGGGCGATGATCGAACGGTGAGGGGCGCATGATCCTTCTTAGATCCTCCAACTAGGACGGTAACGCTCCTTATAGTACCATCTGTTGTGGACCATGCCCGACGTCCCGCTTACGCCCACCTCGTTCATCGTCCTCGGCCTGCTCGAAGCGGTCGGCGAGGCGACGCCCTACGAGCTCAAGCAGGCCGCCGCGACCCGCATCGGCGACTTCTGGTCGCTGGTCCACTCACAGCTCTACGCCGAGCCCGAGCGCCTGGCCCGCGCCGGACACGTCACCGAGCGCCGCGAGACCACCGGCCGCCGCCGCCGCCACTACACGCTCACCGAGTCCGGCCGCCGCGCCTACCGCGACTGGCTCCAGGACCCACATGTCGGGGCTTACGAGCTGCGCGACCCCGGCCTGCTCAAGCTCGCCCTCGGCGCCGACCCCGCCCAGCTGGCGCCTGCCCAGATCGCCGCCCACCGAGCGACGCTCCAGGCCTACGAGGCGATCGCTGCCACGCACAGCTCAGGCGCCGATGGCGACGGACGCCTGCTCGCCCTCCAGGCCGGCATCGGCCACGAACGCGAGTACATCCGCTTCTGGTCAAAGCTCGCGCGGGACACGACGACGCCCCATGTGGAGGCCAGGCCGTGAGGAACATCGGAGCAGCATCTGGCGATAGACAAGCCGCAGGCCGTCCCGCGAGCCGCGCCGCCGCCCGCCAGATCACCGTCCCAGTCCTGCTCCGTCAAATTGGGGAGGACGAGAAGCAGCTCGGCAGACGCCCGAGGTGTGGCGAACCTGGCCCCGGAATCTCACGGCTACCGAGGTGCCCGGGGGTCACTTCATCCTCGAAGAGGCACCCCAACAGCTCGCCCATACCCGCTTCACGCCAGAACCCTTTTCGCCGATCGACGGCACACCCTCCGAGCTCCGAGCCGTGAGGCCATCAAATTGGGGACCAGATTCCGGGACCAGGTGCCCTTCGGCTCGCTGATGAGAGCCAAATAGAGTGCGGCTGTCCAGGTCCTTTCTGTACGCGCCCGACAGGATTCCGAACCTGTGACCTTCGGTTCCGTAGACCTTCGCGACTCGGCTGCTCCGTAGACGAGGGTGCGAGGACAACCCCGTCAGACGGCCCGGAGCCGGTAGAGGCCCGATCGGCGGCCAACGGCCTCGACGGCGCCGGATCGCCGCAGCTGCGCGAGGAACGTCGCGAGGGGATCCAATGCCTCGAAACCAGCGAGGCCTCGCGCTGAGCGAGCCGGCCCCCAAAGACCAAGACGGGCGGCTTGAGGTCGTCATCCGTGTCGTGCCCCTCATCGGCCGCAGGCCGATGCACTGCGCCAGCGCCAGCTCGCCGCGATCGTCAGGCTGCTGCAACGCGCCACCATGCGCCCGCCAGGGGTCGCGCCCACCGAGACGACGATGCCTGCTGATGCTGACGCCACGACTGCGGTTCCGACGGACGCACCGCCTTCTGAAACCCCTTGAACTAGGTATCTCCATGAGATCTACTCTGCCCCATGGCGAAGGTGTTGATCTCGATGCCAGATGAGTTGCTCGAGCGCGTCGACCGCGAGGCGGACCGGCGCGGCGCTACCCGCAGCGGCTTTCTGCAGAACGCCGCCCAGCGCGAGCTGGGCTGGCCCGACCCCGCGGCTATGGACAGCGCGCTGGAGCGCGGCCGGGCCGCTCTCGCTGGCATCGGCGCGTTCGAGTCCGCCGAGCTGATCCGAGGAGAGCGCGATGCCCGCGACGCCCGCGATCGACGTCATTAGCGACGCCAACGTGGCGCTGAAGTGGTTTCACTCCGAGGGCGAGGAGGAGGTCGAACCCGCCCGCGCGCTGCTCGCCGGCCAGCGCGAGCGCACCGTCGCTCTGCGCATCCTCGACCTCACGCCCTACGAGATCGGCAACGCACTCCTGCGCGGGCGACTCGGCGTCCCAGCTGCACGCGTGGGCGCCGTCCTGGGCGCGCTCAGCAACCTCTGTCCGACCATCATCCCCACCAGCGAGGACTTCGGAGAAGCGGCAACGCTGGCCGAAGAGCACCAGCTGACCCTCTACGACGCCGCCTACGCCGCCGTCGCACACCGTCGCGGCGCGCAGCTCGCCACGCTGGATCGCAAGCTGCTGCGCGCCGGACTGGGACGGCGACCGAGCGACCTGGCAGCGGAGCTGCCGTGAACATGACCGCCCCAACCCGAGCGTTCGCCTTCTACGGCCGGGTCTCGACAGATGACGCCCAGGACCCGTCGCTGTCGATCCCCCGCCAGCTAGCGGCCTGCCGGCGCGCGCTTGAGCCCGGCGGGGGCGAGATCGTCACCTGCTTCTGGGATATCGAACCTGCTGCACGCCGCGACCAACGGACGAAGCTTTGACGCGGTGATCGTCGAGTCGATCGACCGCCTGTCGCGCATGACCGCCGACGCCACCAGCATCGAGCGCCAGCTCGAAGACCACGACGTCGGCCTGTTCGCCGCCGACGAGCCGATCAGCACCGGCGCCACGGCGGTCCTCACGCGTCGCGTCAAGCAGGGCGTGGCCGAGTGGTACGTCCGCGACCTCGTCGAGCGAAGCCGCCGCGGGATGGAGGAAAGCGCCCGCCAGGGCTGGCACATGGGCGGCCCCGTCGCCTACGGCTACCAGCTCGAAGAGCACCCCCACCCCAACCCGCAGAAAGCGCGCGAGGGCAAGCGCAAGCACCGCCTGCTCCCCGACCCACTCCGTGCCCCGATCGTTCAGATGATCTTCGAGGACTACTGCCTGCACGGCCTCGGGCTCGGCGAACTGTGCGACAAGCTCAACTCAGACCTCGAGCGCTACCCGCCGCCGCGGCGCAACCGCAAGGACGACATGCCGCTGCCCCCGACCTGGAGTCGCTCGCAGCTGTGGTCGCTGCTGCGCAACCCAAGTACACCGGCTACAACGTCTGGGGCCGCCACGACAAGCGCCGCGGCCGGCCGTTCATGCGCCCCCGCGAGCAATGAGTCTGGAGCCCCACCCCCGTCCACGAGCCGATCGTCGCCCGTGAGCCCTTCGAGCGCGTGGAGGACCGCGCCCACACCAACGAGACCCGCGCCAAAGCGTCACTCCCCAAGGCCTACCGCCAGCGCAACGGCAAGCGCAACGGCCGCCTCTACGCCCTCCGCGGTCGGGTGCACTGCAGCCTCTGCGGCCGACGCATGGAAGGCAGCCACCAAAAAGGCAACAACTGAGTACCGCTGCCAATTCGTCTCGCGCCGCGGCGTCGCCGGCGCCGACGCCGCCGGGCACCCCCGCGTGCTCGGCATCAAGGAGGACATCATCCTCGAGCACACGCTCGACTTCCTGGCCCGGCGCATCTTCGGGCCCGAGCGCGTGCGGCTGCTGCGCCACGAGCTCCAGGACACCGAGCGCTCCCTTCACCGCCAGGCCCTGCGCCTCGAAGAGCACGACGACCCCAACCACCCCGTCATCGTCCTCGCCAAACAGCGCATCACCGAGCTCAGCGCCCGCCGCGCCGCCACTACCCAGGCCATCGCCGACCTCGAAGCCACCCGACCGCTCGGCGCCCGGCCCGAAGAGATGGAGGCCATGCTCGCCGCCGTCCCCGACCTGCGGTCCGAGCTCGAACGCTACGAGCCGCCCGAGCTCGCTGAGCTGCTCGACGCCTTCGACCTCACCGCCACCTACGACAAGCCCAACCGCCGCCTCGAACTCGCCGCCACCGTCACCCCAGAACTCATAACGGCCCTAGAAACAAAGCGACCGCCCGAAGAGCGGTCGCGGAATTGTGTCATAGCGGGGGCGGGATTCGAACCCGCGACCTTCGGGTTATGAGCCCGACGAGCTACCAGACTGCTCCACCCCGCGGCGTGGACCTGCGATTGTAGAGCACCCTCGCGGCATCGCCAAGTGGTCCTCGTCGGTGAGAATCCCCGGCTAGTGGCACGGATCTTCGTCACCCGCCGCCTTGCGGACGGCGCCCTCGAGCGCCTCGCGGCCGCGCACGATGTCGAGGTGTGGCCGGAGCCGCGACCCCCGGCCCGGGACGAGCTGGCCGCTCGCGCGCGCTCGGCTCAGGGGCTGCTCACCATGGTGAGCGACCCGGTCGACGCTCCCCTCATCGAGGCCTGCCCGGAGCTGCGAGCCGTGGCGAACTACGCCGTGGGCAGCGACAACATCGACCTCGAGGCCGCGGCGGCGCGCGGGATCCGCGTCGGCGTCACGCCCGACGTCCTCACCGACGCGACCGCCGATCTCACCTGGACCCTCCTGCTCGCCGCCGCCCGCCGGCTGCCCGAGGGCGTCGAAGCGGTGCGCAGCGGCGCCTGGCGCGCGTGGGAGCCGGCGGGGTTCCTCGGGCTCGAGCTGCGCGGGGCGACGCTCGGCGTGGTCGGGCTCGGCCGCATCGGGCGCGCGGTCGCCGAGCGCGCGCCCGGGTTCGGGATGACGGTCATCCACACCAGCCGGTCGGGCGGCGTCGCGCTCGAGGAGCTCCTCGAGCGCGCCGACGTCGTCTCGCTTCACTGCCCGCTGACGCCGCAGACCCAACACCTCCTCGGCGAGCGGGCGTTCAGGCGCATGAAGCGCTCCGCGATCCTGCTGAACACCGCCCGCGGAGCGATCGTCGACCAGGCGGCGCTTGTTGACGCCCTCCGGCGCGGAGGCATCGCCGCCGCCGCGCTCGATGTCACCGACCCCGAGCCGCCGGCGCCGGGCGACCCGATCCTGCGCGCGCCGAACCTGCTGCTCCTGCCGCACGTCGGGTCGGCCACCCACACCGCCCGCGCGCGCATGGCCCAGATCGCGGAGGAGAACCTCCTGGCCGCGCTCGACGGGCGGCCGATGCCCTTCCCCGCCGGCGCGTCGAGTGGGCCGGCTCGGCCGCGGGCATAGGATCGGCGCGACGTGCGCACCGCCGTGCTCGACATCGGGACGAACTCGACCCGCCTCCTCGTCGCCGACGTACGGGAGGGCAAGGTGCACGAGCTCACGCGCGACTCGCGGGTGACCCGCCTGGGAGCGGGAGTCGACCGCTCCGGGCGCCTCGCCGAGGACGCGATGGAGCGAGTGCTCGCGGTGCTCGACGAGTACTCAGCGGCGATCGACGCCCACGCCGCCCGCGAGGCCGCCGTGGCGATCCTCACCAGCGCGGTGCGCGACGCCGCGAACGGCCCCGACTTCGTCCGCATGATCACCGCCCGCTACGGCCTCGACGCCCGCACCCTCTCCGGGGACGAGGAGGCGCGGCTCACCTTCGCCGGCGCGACGAGCGCCCGCGACCCGGCGGACCGCTCCTCCACGCTGGTGATCGACGTCGGCGGAGGCTCGACCGAGATGGTGGTGGGAGCGGCCGGGCAGGGAGCGGCGTTTCACGTCTCCACCCAGGCCGGAGTGGTGCGCCAGAGCGAGCGCCACATCGCCAGCGACCCGCCTGATCCGCGCGAGCTCGAGGCGCTGGCCGCAGAGGTCGCGGCGCTCTTCGCGCGAGCGGTGCCCGAGGGCACCCGGCGCAGCGCCCAGAGCGCCATCGCCGTGGCCGGCACCGCCACCTCGCTCGCGGCGATCGCCCAGGAGCTCGAGCCCTACCGTCCCGATCGCGTGGACGGGTACGTGCTCGAGCTCGGCGAGTGCGAGCTGCTGCTCACCCGGCTCGCCGGGCTGACCGACGCGGAGCGGCGCGCGCTCAAGGGCCTTCATCCCGATCGGGCCCCGACCATCGTGGCCGGGGTGATCATTTTGCTTGAGGCCCTGCGGTGCTTCGGCCTCGAGCGGATGCAGGTCTCCGAGCGCGACATCCTGCACGGAGTGGCCCTCGCCCGCGCGGCCGCGGCCGCGGCCCCCTCTCCTCAGGCGAGGTTCGACTTGCGCGGGTAGACGACCGCCGGGTCGGTGAGCACGTTGACCAGCGCGGGAACGCCGGCGGAGAAGGCGCGCTCGAGCGCCGGGCGCACCTCATCCGGGCGGCGGACGAGCTCGCCGTGGCCGCCCAGTGCGGCCACCACCTCGTCGTAGCGCGTCTCGGGACGCAGCTCGGCGGCGACGGAGTAGCCGTAGAGGAACTCCATCGGGTGCTTCTCGAGCGCCCAGATGCCGTTGTTGCCCATGACGCCGACCACGTCGACCCCGTGGCGGGCGAGGGTGTCGAATTCGAGGCCGGAGAACCCGAAGGCCCCGTCGCCGAGCAGGAGGACGACCTGGCGGTCAGGATGGGCGAGCTTGGCGGCCAGGGCGTAGCCGGGACCGCTGCCCAGGCAGCCGTAGGGCCCGGGGTCGAGCCAGCAGCCCGGCTCGTAGGAGCTCACGACCCGGCCGGCGTAGGAGACGAAGTCCCCGCCGTCGCCGATCAGGATCGCGTTCCGGTCGAGCACCTGCGCGAGCTCGTGGTAGAGGCGCATGGGGTGCAGCGGGGAGCGCGGGTCCTCGATCTCCTCGCGCTCGGCGGCGCGCTTCTCGCCCTCGGTGCGCCGCAGCTCCTCTCGCCACGCCTTCGTGCTCCCGCCGCCGCCGCCGCCGCCGGCCGCCGCCGCGCGCAGCGCCTCGAGCGTCGCGGGCAGCGCTCCGAAGAGCTCCTCCGCAACGTCGCGCGGGCTCTCGCGCTCGGGCTCGGCGACGTCGCAGGCCACGATCTCGGTCTCCTCCCCGAACGACGCGCCGAAGGCGAGGCGAAAGTCCATCGGCACCCCGATCACCAGCGCGACGTCGGCCTCCTTGAGGCCCGTGCTCCGGGCCCGGGAGAAGAACAGCTCGTGGTCGGCGGGCAGGCATCCGCGGCCCAGCCCGTTGAGGAAGACGGGGATGCCGAGCTCCTCGGCCAGCGCGCGCAGCGCGTCCTCGCCCCGGCCCCAGTAGAGGTTGGTGCCCGCCATGATCACCGGCCGCTCGGCCTCGCGCAGGAGGGCGGCGGCGCGCTCGATCGCCTCGCCGTCGGCGCCCGCTCCGAGGTGGGGCTCGGGCAGCGCCGCGCCGTTCTCGGGCTCCTCGGCCTCCATGAAGACGTGATCGAGCGGGAAGTCGAGAAACGTGGGTCCGGAGTGGGGCGCCAGCGCGCAGGCCAGCGCCTCGTCGACGAGTCCGGGGATCTCCGCGGTCGACTCCGGCGTGGCCGCGAGCTTGACCACCGGGCGCACGAAGGGCACGTGGTCGATCTCCTGCAGGGAGCCCTGCCCCCAGCGCATGGCGGGAGCCCGGCCGCCGAGCACAAGCATGGGAGAGTGGTTCTGCATCGCCCCGGCCATCGCGCTCATCCCGTTCGTCACCCCCGGGCCGGCGGTCAGGGCGGCGACGCCGGGCGTGCGCGTCACCTTGGCCCACCCCTCGGCGGCGAAGGCGGCGGCCTGCTCGTGGCGGACGTCGACGATGTCGATGCCCTCCTCGCGACACCCGTCGTAGATCGAGAAGAGATGGCCGCCGGAGAGCGTGAAGAGCTTCGAGACGCCGTGGGCCTTCAGCCGCTTGGCGATGAGCCGTCCGCCGTGAAGCTGGATGCGCTGCTCGGTCTCCGTCGACATCGACTCTCCTCGTACCTCGTAGCGGGGCTCGCCGCGGACGCTACCAGCGCGTCGCGGGCGTGGGTGAGCTCAGAGCTCGGTCGCGTGTCGCCCGGCACGTCCCGCGTCGGTCTTGGCGTAGAAGCGCTCGAGCAGGCCGGAGGTCTCCTCGCCGTCGGCCACCGCGTAGGCGTTCAGCGCCTCGATCCGCAACTGGTCCTCGAGCGGGCGCCCGATGACGTCGAGGATGGTCTCCTTGGCCGAGCGCACCGCCGCCTGCGAGTTGCGCAGGATCTGGCGCGCGACGTTCTCGGCCTCCTCCATCAGGCGCTCGTGCGCGACCACGCGCGAGACGAGGTTGCAGCGCAGCGCGCGCTCGGCGTCGATCGGCTCCGCGGTCAGCAGCAGCTCCAGCGCGACGCCGGCGCCGCAGGTGTTCACGAGCCGGACGATCCCTCCGTCGCCGTGGTGGTAGCCGCGCCGCGCCTCGAAGGAGCCGAACCGCGCCCGCTCGGAGGCGATGCGGATGTCGCACGCGAGTGCCGTCTCGAGGCCGCCCGCGAGCGCCCAGCCGTTGACCGCGGCGATGGTGGGCTTGGGGAGGCGATGCAGGCCCCGGGTGAGCCCGCCGAGGCCCGTCTTCACGTTGGCCCGCACGTCGGTCGGCCCCCAGCCGAGGATGGGTGGGATGTAGGTCTTCAGGTCCGCGCCCGCGCAGAACGCCTCGCCCGCGCCGGTGAGGATCGCCACGTCGGCCTCGGGGTCGTCGCGGAAGCGCTCCCAGGCGGCCCACAGCTCGGCGTGCGCCTCGGGATCGATCGCGTTCATCGCCTCGGGCCGGTTGATGGTCACGTAGGCGATGCGCTCGCGCGCCTCGTAGAGGACCTTGGGCATGGCGCACCTCTCGGCTCGGGGTCTCGGAGCTCGCATTCTGGCGCGCCCGGGCTCTCAAGACGGCCTGGGGCCGGTCGATAACCAGAGCGACGGGCGCGGTCGACCAAGCGATCCGCGCTTCGCCTCCAGAGACCAAGCGAGTCGAGTACCCCTCGGCGCCCTCCCGACGCTTCCGGTCTTCCGGTTCGGCCGGCGCAGCGGAACCTCCCGTCCGTTGCGCCGGCGGACCGCCTCTCTACGAGACGTGGGGCAGGCGCACCGGCGTGCCGGCGCTGACCCGGGCCTTCTCCGCCGCCTCGGCCAGGCGCTCCTCGCCGCAGAAGAGTCGCCCGCCGAGCTGGAGCACGGGCAGGCCATCGACACCGGCGGCGGCGAGGCAGCGCGTGGCGGTCTCGATCTCGACGTCGCGGGCGGTGTCACTCGCCGCGGAGAGGCAGTCCTCGACCACGAGCCCGGCCGCGCTGGCCGCCTCCGCGAGCACCTCGGGATCGTCGAGGTCGAACCCGCCGCAGAAGGCCAGCCGGCCGGCGGCGAGGACGAACGCTCCGGCCCGGTCGTGCTCGGCGGCGTGCGCTGCGGCGCGCGTGACCGCGCGAGCCCGGGAGAGCGAGCGCTCGGGCCACACCAGCGGCATGCGGAGCGCTTCGGCGCGCCGTTCGGCGTGGGCGCGTGCGGCGGCTCCGCCCGGTCCCTCCCAGGACGCCGTGCCGGGAACGAGGTGGCCGAGGACGGGACGCCAGCGAAGCTCGCCGTGGACGCGCTCGACACGCTCGGTGGCCAGGTAGGTGAAGGGGGAGGCGACGTCGAGCCAGAAGGTGGCCGCTTCCCCCGATTCCCCCGCTCCGAGCGGGCCTGCGGGCGCGGACGCGGGCGCCCCCGGCGCGACGTGCCGGCCCCGCCGGGCGGCTTGCGTGGCGCGTGCGGTGGAGAGATCGATGAGCTGGCCCATATGCGTGTCCTGAAGGGAGGCGCCGCATCCGTCCGGCGCGTTTACGTCACCCACTCCAACGCACCACGAGAGGGAAACTGGCGCAGAGCGCGGACGTTCGTTCGATCGGGCTTGTCTCTACACGCTTTCGCGTTACCCTGAAAGCTGGTCCTAGGGGAAGGGACCATCGCCAGCCGCACACGTCCACCGGAGGTTCGTCATTCCACCCGCTCCGCACGTCAAGGTCCACCCGTACGACCAGTGGGCGCCCGACGCGCGCGCCCTCGACCTGGTCGGCGACAAGTGGACGCTGCTCATCGTCCGTGACCTCGTCGCCGGCCCTCGCCGCTTCGTCGAGCTCCAGCGCGTGTTGCCCGGCATCTCGACCGAGCAGCTGCGCTCCCGGCTGAACCGCATGGTCGCCGACGGCCTGCTCACCCGGCAGCGCTACCGGGAGGTGCCGCCCCGCGTCGACTACGAGCTCACCGAGCGAGCCCGGGACCTCGTCCCCGTCCTCGGCGCGCTGGCCCACTGGGGCTACCGCTGGGCCTGGGGCGCTCCGCGACGGGGCGAGAAGATCGACGTGGGGGCGATCCTGCGACTGGCGCCGGGTCTGCTCGCGCCGCCCGCCGGAGTGGCGGGCACCGTCGAGATGACGGTCAGCGAGCGCACCAAGGGGCCGTCGACCCGCGCCTACGTGCTCGAGGCCCGCGACGGCCGGGTGAGCATCGCCGAGCGCGAGGCGCCCGAGGCCGACGCCCGCCTCAATGGGCCCGAGTCGGCCTGGGTCCGGGCGCTCGGCCCCGAGTCCGAGCGCGACGGGTTGGAGCTCGCCGGCGACTCCCGACTCGCGGACGCGCTGCTCGCCGCGTTCGGCGCCGAGGCGGAGCGAGCCGCGGGCTCAGCCACCGCCGCCTAGCGGCCTCGACGCGGGCGGCGCCGGGTCGGCTCTAGCCCGGCCCGGGCCGGTAGCGGTTCGGGGCCACGTGCGGGAACTGCAGCGGCGTGCCCTTGAAGCGGAACGAGCGTCCGATGAAGCAGGCCGGCGTGCCGCCGAAGCCCTCGGTCGGAGGCTTCTCCCCGAGGGCGTTCGCGCCCGTGTCGCCCTTGGCCGGGTTGCAGTCCCAGTTCGGGAACATCAGATGCTGGCCGAGGCCGGGGCCGCTCAGGCCGGTCGGCGGCAGGTAGGTGTTGCCCCGGTTGTCCTTGGCGCGCGTGGGATAGATCGACAGCGACTGCTGCCCGTTGGGCTGGAACTGGCGCAGGTAGTGCCCGATCCCGCCGGACTGAGAGGTCGTCTTCGACGCCAGGCCGCCCGAGCCCACGGTGATGAAGTCCGAGACGCGGTGCTGGTTCTGCTCGAGGTACTGGAGGATCGGGTTGAGCTGCTCGAGGAACGGGCCGAGCCGGGCGAGCAGCGGCGAGGCGCCACGCAGCACGTCGCGCAGCGCGGGCAGCCCGGTGCGCGAGACGCGGATGAGCGGATCGAGCTTGACGAAGAAGGCGCGCAGGTCGGGGGCCAGGATGCGCACGGAGCGCAGGGTGGGCACCAGGTCGTGGGCCACCGGGCGCAGGTCGCGGATGAGCGGGTCGGTGTCGAGCGCGAAGCCCCGCAGGCGTGCGAGGGTCGCCTTGGACTCGTCGAGGAACGTCGGGAATATCTGGAACGTCTGCGCGAGCGCGCGGTCGTGCGCGGCGGTCTGGCCGAACACCGACGCGGAGCCCACGATGACACCGCGCAGCGCCCGCTGGTTGCGGGCCAGGGCCTCGAACACCACCCCCGTGTTCGAGACGAGCCGGCGCACGGCGAAGTGCTGGACGTCCAGCACCCTCGTCAGGTCGGTCGCGTCGGCCACGAAGGGCGGGAGGTTCCCGAGCACCGAGTTCAGGTTCTGGCCGTTGCCGCGCGCGGCCTGTGAGAGGCTCTGCTGCCAGGAGCGGAACGAGGCCCGGGTGCGAGGGTCGAGCGCCTGGAAGATCTCGTCGAGCTCGACCGTGTGCTTCACGTTGCCGCGCGCGAGCCAGCCGCCGTCGGGCACGTCGTTGCCGCGCCGGCTCGTGCCCGAGGTGAGCTCGACGTAGGTCTCGCCGAGCAGCGTCTTCTGGCGGAGGATCGCGCGCGCGTCGCGGTGCAGCGGCGCGAAGCGCGACTCGAGCTGGATGGTGGCGACGGTGCGGTTGCCCTGGGGGTCGAGGCTCTTGGCGATCACCTTGCCGACCGAGACGCCCGCGATCCGCACGTCGGCCTGCTCGGCGAGCTGGGCGGCCTCGGGGAAGGCGATCCGGACGCGGTAGCCCTGCGGCTTCAGCGGGATCGAGCCACCGAAGGAGAGCCACAGGAACAGCAGCAGGCCGAAGCACGAGAAGGCGAAGAGCACCATCGTGAGGATGCGGCCGAAGGAGGGAGCGGTCTTGTGCACGGATCTACTTGCCCTGGGGGCAGACGGCTTGGCTGGAGACGATCTGGTTGAACCCGGTCAGGACGCCGGTGACGATCTTGGCCTTCTCGGGCGGCAGCCCGGGCACTGGCGTTCCCTCGACGATCTGGCGGAACGTCGCGCAGCTCGCCGAGAGGAACAGCGGGCGGTAGCCGCCGTTGGCGTCGTTGCTCGAGAAGAGCTGCAACCCCTCGTGGTCGATCCACGCGAGCCAGAAGAGGTAGCCCTCCTGCCGGGTGGCCACGTCGGGTCCCTCGCGACCGTTCGGGTTGTAGCCGAGGTCGTTGAACAGGTGGTTGAGCACCACGAAGGCGCGACGCAGGTCGGGCGTCGCCGCGGCCAGGCCGGCCGCGGCCGGGCGCAGGTTGCGCACGAGCGGGCGGGCGGCGATCACGAACGGGCGGATCTGGTTCTGCACGACGGGAGCGGTGGCGCGGGCGAAGGGGGCCACCGCCCGGTTGGCGGGATCGATCGCGCGGGCCGCGGGGAGCAGGTGCCGGGCGGCGGGGCCGAGCGTGGTGGCGAGCGCCTGGACCTTCGTGAGCGTCCCCGTGGTCTGGCGCAGCGCACCGGGCAGGTCGCCCACCGCGCGCGAGATCGAGGTGTTCTCGGCGGCGAAGGAGCGGAACACCGCCGAGGAGGAGTCCACGAGCTCGGAGAGCTCGCGCTGCTTGCCCCCGAGGGCGCCGTTCAGCCGGGCGAGCGAGCTCACGAGGCGGCGCAGCGACGCGCGGCGGGTGCGCACGGCGCCGGAGAGCCGGGCGAGCTCGTAGTGGGTCGGCTCGAAGCGGCGGAAGACCTCGGCGAGGTCTCCCCCGCGACCGTCGAGCCCCCTACCGGCGCCGTTGACGAGCAGACCCAGGTAGGCGCGGGAGTCGCCGTCGAGGGCCTGGAAGACCTCGTCGAGGTTGACGTCGGGCTGGGTCTGGCGCACCGGCAGCGTCCAGTTCTCGCGCGCCACGGGCGCGCGCCTGGTGCCCGGATCGAGCTCGACGAACATGTCCTTGAGCCCGGTCTTGGGCCGCAGCAGCGCGCTGGCATCGGTGTGGACGAGGCGGTCGTACTTCGGGTCGAGGTCCATCGTGACCACCGCGCGCCCTTCCACGAGGTCGACCTTCGCGATGTCGCCGATCCGGATGCCCGAGACGCGCACCGTCTGGCCCTGGCCCGGGGTGACCGCCTGCGCGGTGGCGAACTCCGCCCTGAGCTTGAACGGGCTGGGCTCCCACGGGAAGCGCAGCCGTTGCTGGTGCAGGATGTAGGTCGACACGAAGAAAGCGAGCACGACGAGGAGGATCACCGCCCCGAGGTCCCGGCCGCGCGCGCGGAGGAGCTTCATCCCCCCGCCTTCCTCGCCGCCGCGGCCACGCGCTCGGCGTCCGCGCGGGTGGCCCAGCCGCTGGGCACGTTGACGTGGAGGTGCTCGCGCTTGACCACGGAGCGCAGGTACTTGACGGTCTGCCTCTGCGCCGCCTGGAGCATGGGCGCCGGAAGCGTCGCGTCCATCTTGGGCGGCGGCGGACCGATCGTCGTGCGCAGGTCGGGGCGCTGCTGGGTCTCGCAGGGAACGTTCGGACGGATCGGCGGCCGCGCGTTCGGGCCCTGGGGCTGGGGCGGCTCTACGCCCATGACCGGGAAGAGCGTCGTGGCGACGTTGCCGTTGCCGAAGTCGTAGATGTTCGTGCCGCCACCCACGAGCGTGCGGAAGAAGATGCCGTTGGCGTCACCCGACCGGCTCTCCCCGCCCAGTCCGGGCAGCGACTTGGTCGACTCCTGGTAGACGTTCTCGCGCGCCTGCAAGCCCGGCGCCTGATCCGGCACGGTGTCGTGGGTCCAGGGGAGGATCACGTCGTTCTGGCAGCTCGAGGCGAGCCGGACCTGCTGGTTGAGGGGGATCGAGCGACTCTGGAGGCGGGCCAGCGAAGGCACCGTCGGGCGCAGGTCGGCCACGAGGCCGCGCAGCTCGGGCGCCGAGACGAGCGCGCGGGCCTGGGCGATGAAGGGCAGGCTGGCGTCGATGGTCGGTCCGGTGGAGCGCACGCCGGGCCGCAGGGCGGAGGCCAGCGCCCGCACGGGCGGAAAGGCGCCGTTCAGCGCGGCGAGTGCGGGCTGGGCGGTGCGCAGCGTGCGCGGCAGCTCGGCGACGGCCGCGGCCAGGCTCCCCTGCCGGCGCGCGAAGGCGTTCGCGGTGGTGTTGAAGTCGGTCAGGAGGCTCTTCAGCTGCTCCGGGTTGCGGTCGAGCGCGCCGGCCACGAGGCCCGAGTCGCGGACGTAGCTCGAGAGGTCGTGCGGCTCGATGCCTAGGGCGGCCTCGTTGACGATCGACGAGCTCTCGTACGCCGCCTTCCAGTAGTCGGTGGAGCGGGCATAGCCGCGCCCTCCCTGCTTGACCCCCTTGCCGTACTCGGAGAGCAGGATCTGCAGGTTGTGGCGCGTGTCGCTCTTCAGCGAGCCGAGGATCTGATCGAGCTGCACGTACGCGCTGGCCTGCTGGATGGGCAGCGTGTAGCCCGTGCGGACCGTGGCCGCCGAAGGGCTGCCCGGCTCGAGCTCGACGAACAGGTTGCCCTCGAGGAAGATCCGCGGCCGGACCCTGACCCTGGCGTCGGCGTGGATCGGCAGGCCCCGCGGATCGATCTGCATGGTCACCACCGAGCCCTCCCGTCCGCCGGGCACGTGGGCGAGCTTCACCACCTTGCCGACGTTGACTCCGGCGATCCGCACCGGCGAGGCCTTGCGCAGGGTGTTCGAGGTCGGGAAGACCGCCTTGAGCAGGAAGGGGTGCGCGAACGGGTTGGCCTTGCTGAAGCCGAAGTAGACCCCGACGGAGATGACCACGAGGGCGATCAGCCCCGCGACGAGGTTGCTCGGCCCGCGGCTGCGGACGCGCCTCATGGGTTGCGGTCTCCGGTGAGCGGCTGACGGGTGAAGGTCTCGCGCGGAGGCACGCGCGGGCGCCCGGCGAAGGTCGGGCCCTGGGCGCCGGGCGTGTTCGGGTCGGTTACGAGGAAGTAGCCCTTGGGCGCGAACTGCGCCAGGCGTCCCATCGGATAGCCGCGCTGCCCGTTCTCGCAATCGGCCGCCCCGGAGGAGGTGATCGCCGCGCCGTAGGGCTGACCGTGCAGGTACTCGATCGATCCGCGGGCGTTGTTGAGCGGATTGTCCTGATAGCCCTGGCCGTTGGCCGGGTGGATCGCGCCCGCGGAGCCCGTCGAGTCGGTCTGCTGGCCGTTGGTGTTGAGCAGCGCGCGCTGCGCCAGGCCGCTCGAGACCTTCTCGCTGAGGTGCTCGGCGAGGTAGGTCCAGAAGTAGTTCCAGTAGTCGCAGACGGTCTGGAACGGGCCGAGGTAGCGAAGCTGGGGCTGGAGGGTGGTGACCGTGCCGTTCAGGGCCCGGATCGCGAGGTTGGTGCTCGGGGCGCGGGCGAGGTCGCGGAGCGAGCCCATGGCGTCCTGCAGCCGCGCGTCGAGCGCGACCGAGCGCCGCAGCACCGGGGCGCCGATCTCGAGCGCCGGGTTGATCGTCGGCAGCGCGGCGTGCAGCTCCTCCGCGGCGGCCGAGAGGTCGGGGGAGAAGGCGGTCGTGTCGTTCAGGAAGGGCCGCTGGTCGCGCAGGGAGACCGTCGAGACGTCGAGGGTGGACGGCGACTTCGAGATCGTGGCCTCGAGCGCCCTGGTGTCGTGGGCGAAGGCGGCGAACGTCGTGGCCAGCGCCGTGAAGAGGCGCGCGTTGGTGCCCGCCACGGGCGCCACGGTGCTCGCCGCCCGGTTCAGCGCCCCGAAGAAGCGCGGCAGCCCCGTGCGGGGATCGGCCAGGTTCTGGGCCACGGGCCGGGCGCGGCGGAAGAGCTCGGGGAGGTTGCGGATCGCCAGGTTCAGGCCGCTCCCCCGCCCGGCGAGGGCGTTCCCGAACTCGGTCAGGTTGCGCTGGGAGGCCGCGCGCGTCGGCTCGTCGAAGGTGGAGTAGACGTCGTCGAACTGCGCGGGCACGATGGTCTGCGACGCCGGCAGGGTCGCGCCGTCGTCGAAGACCTTCTTCGCGGTGCCCCGCGTGAGCTCGATGTACTTGAGCCCGAGCGCCGAGCGCGGGCGGATCTTCACCCGCGAGTCGACCGGGATCCGCCCCAGCCGCTGGTCGAGCTTGAGCGTGAGCTCGGCGGCGCTCAGCCCGCTCTTCAGCTGCACCGGCTTGATGTACTGGAGAAGGCCGATGCGGTAGCCGCCCTCGCGCACGTCGTTGCCCTTGACGAGGTTCGACGCGTTGGGCACGTCGACCTTGAGCTCGCGGGTGGGCACGAACGGCAGCCCGTTGTTCGCGTTGTAGGCGAGGAACACCGCGACGATGACCACGAGCACGGTGATCGCGCCCACGAGGACGGGGTTGGCGGCGACGGATGCCGAGGGGCGGCGGCTCATGGCGCGAGCAGGTAGTCGAGGAGCGGAGAGCCGTCACCAGCCGAAGGTCCGGAGGTGCGCGGAAGCGGTACGCCCGGCGCGGCGCCGGGCAGCGACGGCGCCGGGCTCTGGCCCCGGACCGCGCGGCCGATGGCGCCGAGCGGGTCGGGAGCGGGCGCCCCGCGAGCGGCGCGCGCGCGGCGAGGGGCGGATCGGGGGCGGGCGGCGCGCGGGGCGGCGGCGCGCGAGCGCGCAACGGAGGCGGAGACACCCGGCGGGAACGCCGTGCTCGGGTCCGGCGCGTTGATGCCGGGCTGTGTCGGGCCGGTGATGGAGAGGCAGCGCTTGAACGACGGGTCGCGCGCGAGCTCGCGCTTCAGGTCGGGGACGTTCCGGTACGGGGCGCACTTGTCGCTGAACGCGTCGACGCGCAGGACGTGCTGCCCGTTGGCGTCGAAGGTGTTGATGGCGAGCGCCTGGTTGTAGACATACTGCAGCAGCGCCTCGAGCCCGGTGTACCCGGCCTTCGTGCCCGGGCGGCCGATCTGCTGGGCGGCGCGCGGGTCGCTCTCCACCGCGCGCGAGCGGTCGTCGAGGTCGTGGAGGACGATCGCCAGGTTCGCGGCCAGGTCCGGGGTGCGCCCGGCGAACGCCTTCAGCTCGGCGACCGTGGGTCGCGCCGCCACCACCGCCTCACGGCCGGTCACCGACGCCTTCCCGAGCGCCCGGAAGGCGGGCGTGGAGGCCCGGGAGAAGGGCACGAGGTCGCCGAAGAAGCGCGTGAGCTCGGGCGCGCTCCGATCGAGCCGGGCGAGCGCCGGGCGCTGGGCGTCGGCGGTGCGACCGAGCGCCGCCATCGTGGGACGGAGCTGCTCGAGGAAGCCGGGCAGCTTGTGGAAGGTCGCCTGCAAGGCGCTCCGGCGCCGGGCGGAGGCCTGAGCGGTGTTCCTGGCCTCGACCACGAAGCGGGCGACGTTCTGCCTGTTGGCGGCCAGCGCGCTCACCACCGTGTCGGCGTTGGTCGTCAGGTTGGCGATGACGTTGCGCTGCTGGCCCAGGATCGCCAGCAGGTGATCGACGTCGCGCAGCGCGGGGTTGGCCCGGCGCAGCGCCTCGTTGAGCGCCTGCCCGTTGCCGGCCACTCCCGCGCCGAGCTCGTTGATGATCAGCCGCAGCCGCTCGCGGTAGGGCAGGCGCAGGATGTTGTTGACCAGGTCGGGCGCGACCGTCGCGCGGGTGTGCGAGACGGGGATGACCGCGCCGTTCTGCAGCACGTGGCGCGCGGTGCCCGGGTCGCAGTCGACGAAGTACTCGCCGATGAGCGACTGCGGTCGCGACTGGCAGAAGACGTCGGAGCGGAAGGAGCCGAAGCCGCCCTGGGTGAGCCGCACCCCGACTAGCGCCTTGTTGTTGCTCGGGTCGAGCTTGAACCCGGTGATCGTGCCCGCGCGCACCCCGGCCACCTTGAAGTCGGCGCCCTTGGTCAGCCCGAAGGCGTTGTCGAGCTCGATCCAGTAGTGCCGCGAGGGGTTCGATCCCGACCCCGACGTGAGCACGACGAGCGCGGCGAGCCCCGCGAGCACGAGGGCGATCGGCAGGGCGCGCCTCATGGCCCCGGCGGCACCTGGGTCGGGTCGCAGGGATAGCCCGGCGGGTGGTAGGGCGTCGAGCCGTCTCCCGGGTTGCGCTCCTCCGAGCCCGGGCAGCGCTGGTACTGGTGGTTGCGCGTGAGCATCTGGAAGATCGGCGCTCGGTCGGCCGGCTGGATGAGGGGCCCGGCCTGCCCGTTCTGGATCAGGAGCGAGTTGAAGGTGCCCTGCACGCGGCTGGCTCCCCCGAGCGCGTCCTGGACCCCGGGGTGGGAGAAGTCGTCGAACCAGCCGGTGAGATCGACCGCGTAGGGCCGGGCGTAGGCGAGCTCGGGCGTGCCCGTCTCCAGGGCGCGCACGCTGGCGGGAAAGGCGCCCTCGCGCAGCTTGCCGTTGGCGAAGACCTTCCCCACCGTGGCCTTGGCCAGCGGCACCGTGCCCGCGGTCAGCTCGATGAGGTCGTTGCTCGCGCCGGGGCTCGAGGTGAGCCGCGAGAGGTCGCGGATCGTCGGCTGCGCGTCCCGGGCCAGCGGCCGGAGCTGGGCGAGGAAGGGACGGAGCTTGCGGGCCACGGGCTTCGACTCGGCCACGAGCGGCTTCAGGGTGTCGAGCGTCGAGCGCAGGTTCACGAACGTCGTGTTCGCGCGGCGCATGAACGGGGGAAGGAGCTGCACGGCGTCGCCCAGGGCGTTCGTGGGGCGAGCGATGGCCGACGTGGTGGTGGACAGGTGGGAGACCAGCCCGGCCAGGTCGTTGCGGCGCTGGGCGATGTCGGTGACGAGACCCGCGGAGGAGACGAGGAAGCGGGTGAACTGGTTCGTGTCGCGGTTCAGCTCCCGAAAGAGCGTGCTCGAGGTGGCCAGCGCGGGGTTGAGGTAGGCGAAGCCGGCGCGGGCCTTCTCGCCCTTGCCCGCGTACTGCAGCGCCGAGCCCTGGATCACGTCCTGCAGCGCCCGGCGCTCGCGCGGGCCGAAGACGTTGAAGAGCTGGTCGAGGTCGACCGCGGTGACGGTGTGGGTGGCGGGGATCACCTCTCCCTCGTGGTAGGCGGGCGCGTTCGCCGATCCGAGGCGCAGCTCGACGTAGCGGTTGGCGATTCCCGACAGCGAGGTCTGGCGCACGGTGAGCTCGGTGCCGTGGCGCAGCGGCGCATAGCTCTTGTCGATCTTCAGCGTGAGCTGGGCCTGGCCGTCGTGGGTGAGCTCGATGTCGCTCACGCTGCCCACGGAGTCACCCGAGACCTCGACCAGGTCGCCCCGCACGAGCTGGCTCGCGTTGATGAAGTTGGCCTTGATCGTGAAGGGCCGGCGGGCCGCGCCCAGGAGGAGGACGACCACCCCGACGAGCGCGACCGCGACCGCGGCCACGGCGGCGGCCCGGCCGACTACGCTTGCGCCCAGCAACCGCCCACCCGGCTCATCCCGACACTCTCTCTCCCTTGCCGGACGGCCCTGGTGCGGAAGCGCACCAGGGCCCAGCCGGGAGGCGAAGCTAGCAAGCGGGCGAAGTGCCGGTCAAACGAGAACCGACGCGACTCGAGGACCCGAGGTCAGAGGAGCGGCTCGTCGGGGCCCAGGGAGCGCAGGCGCAAGAAGCACCAGTCCTCGGCCCACGGCACCTCCTTGTAGGGCCGCACGACCGGCTCGTGCTCCCCGGGCCCGTAGGCGTAGCGCTGCGCGTGCTCAAGCGACCGCCACGACGAGAGGGACGCGAAGCGTCGCGGCGTCTCGTGCAGGCCCATCCCCCCGAGGAAGCCGGGCTGGCGGAGGGCGAAGCGCGCCACCCGCACGTTGGCGCGGTAGAAGCGCACCGCGTGCCGTCGACGAAGCCGTCCGTGCACGAAAGCCAGGACCGGCTCGTCGTCCCGCAGCGGAGGGCTTGGCTCGACCGACATGGCGACCCCGTTCCACCGCCCCGTGGCTCTTACGGGCTGCAAGCGGACATGGGCGCTGCGCTGCGCAGGCGCCCCGAGTGCTGCGAGCACCGGCGACGCCGCGAGGAAGGCGTCCGCCGCCGCCACCTCGTCCCACGCGCAGAGCAGCCCCAGGCGGCGCGGCGTCGGGACGAAGAGGTTGCTCGTCGCGAACGGCTGTGCGTGCAAGAGGCCGGGCGTGGCGCGCAGCTCCTCCGTCCGCGAGACCGCCGCCCTCGCCGCGCGCGGCGCCGAGCGCAGCTCGCAGTGCACGAGATGGAGCGTCAGGAGCTTCGCGCCGACGGCGCCGTTCACGCGCACGGGATCGGATGATCCCAGCGACCGGTCGCGCTCGCGCCGTGCGCCCCTCGCCGGCCTTGCCACGCACCGGCGCCCCTAGACTCCACCGCCACGTTCGCCCGGGTAGACGAACTGGCATAGTCGGCGGCCTTAAAAGCCGCTGCTCCTCGGAGCGTGTGGGTTCGAGTCCCACCCCGGGCATGGTCCGGGCCTCATCTCAGGTCCCGCGCATCACCGTCCTGCCGAACTCCTCGGGCGGCGCCGGCCGGCCGAGGAAGAAGCCCTGCGCGGTCCGGCAGCCCAGCGCGCGCAGGGAGTCGAGCTGCGCGCCGGTCTCCACGCCCTCGGCGATCACCTCCATGCCCATGGCGCCGGCC
>JAABUZ0100002643.1_pt1 | contig 29067 bp, 30 predicted proteins | sample 5562091 | NCBI WGS metagenome assembly JAABUZ01 (sample SAMN12813069, study PRJNA571459) | rock metagenome | isolation source: Antarctica rocks | place: Antarctica: Victoria Land, Linnaeus Terrace sud | collected 2015-12-21 | reverse complement strand
AAGCCCTGAGACATATCAGCGTGTTCCTGGAGATTTTCAAAGGTAGCATTGCTTCATGCTCTGATATATCAGCCTCTCCCACCCTTGTCAAGTACAATTTACACAAAATTAGATGCGCTTACCCTGGTTTTATAACAACCTCTCCTATTGTCGTCTTACCTGCACCTGTGGATAATAACTCTCGTACTCTTTTTATCCTTCTTTCCCTATTGCTATCTTTTCTGATCTCTTCAGCCTTATAAACGAGGTTAAAGAGGTGACAGATCGGTGTAGTTTTACCTGCGCCTACTTGACCAATAAAAACCAGGTCATACTTCTGTATTTGCAGGAGGTTTTCAATTTTTTCTAATCGCCTTGAAATACCTTCCAATGCTTTTAGTGTAACTTGGTGAAAGACATTGGGTTCTTTTTGCTGTTTTACTTTGATTTCGTTTGATATTTCATCTCTTAAAGCTTGGATGTTTGCGATTTTTTTGTTCATACCTTATATATATTCCCTTCTTAGAGTAAGGAGATTTTCCAATGTGAATAAAGCATTGTTAGTAATACCCTGTATTATTGATACATTTTTTGAAATTTTATTTATCCAGTATTTTTACTCAAATTTTAAAACCTACTCATTCATACTCCAGTACATTTACAGTTGACAAAAGCAAAAAACGCAGAAATTAAACACTATCGCCTTAATACGAGCGAGCGCGAAGGTGACACTGAGGCTTAATCTCTATCTCCGCAAGGGTTTTGGCATGTACTCTAAGTTAATTTGACAATGCTTCCAAATTACCGCTAGCGATCTGAGCAAGTTTATTTCAGGACCCTAGCACGCTTGTGTTGTGAAACCCTGTTTCTTGGTAGGACTCGGTCAGATAAACCCGAGGGTTTTTGGCAGAAACGCGCATCGCTCATGCTAAAAGAGTACTCGTGATCGCGGTTGGGTATCGGCTTGCGCTAACCGCCTGGCAACCTCTTGTCATCGACCGGATGCTGGCCATAAAATGGCAGTGCCTCTGACCAGTCAGGGTACTTTCCCTGTCGCCAATCCAAGTAGGCAAGTTTTAACAGACTCGAAACTGATGCACCCAGTCCACCTTCAGCTTGAATCAACTGGTAGGGTGTAGACCAACTGGCTAAAGTTTGTTGCCATGCTTCAAGTGTCAGCACTGTATCTGGCAAGAGTTGAGTTAGTCCTACAGCTGGGTTTACCTGATAAATGGCGGCAAAGACTTCACCGCGCTGGGCAGGCATTTGAACTGCATAAGCTTTGCTCCTTTCCCAAGGCATCGCACCCGATTCAGAAGCAGCTACCCCATCTATGTATTGCCACCAAGCAACAGCTGCCAAAGTCGAGATGGTAAACAGGGGAATATCTAGCTGTTGCGCCAATGTACGGGCAGTAACGACACCAATTCGGGTTCCAGTAAAGCTACCAGGTCCTTTCGCTACTGCAATAAACGCCAGATCTGCCCAAGTCTGAGGCTGGATAAATTCCGCCAGATGTTGGTGCAAATGGGTTGAGAGCGATCGCCCTAAATCCCAGGTTTGACAGCGTGACTCGTCCGCAAAGTTGCTCAGTGCCAACCCTAGTTCTGAACTACTGGTGTGAAGCGCTAAGCCGTACTTTGTTGGCTCAAGGCAATTTTGCATCAATAGCCGTCACCGCCTTGCAGCTTTACAAATTGTAATAATTTGAAACTTGCCGTCGCGCGATCAGACGTTGGCAGATATTGCAGCAAGTGAGTAGATCGCACTTCAGTCATTTTCAAGTAGGCACTAGCTCCCCAGGGCGTAACTTCGCCCATTTGCCAGTTTCCCGCTTAAAGCTAAGGCAGCCCACCACATCCCATTCCATTTCAATCTCATCCCCACGGGTACGGATATTGACATTGATGCTGGGTTCATTTGGCTCAAAATCCGGCATTTCCGTTAGGTGAGGCTGTTGGTGCTGCGTTTCGACAGCGTTGTAGGTTATGCAGCGGTCTACATAGTGGCAGTTCACACAAACACACATGGCACTGACTCCAGAGGCTTATTTTGTTAATGTAGCTCAGGCAAGACAGTTATCAATTTGCTATTAGGTTGATTTTTATTGCAATGAGCGATGACTACGGCTCCGACTTCGTCCTCAGCTCTCTATCCACCCTATCTCCCGAAAGTTGGCCTTTTAGTCTGGAATGCTTACCACAACCCGCTTACTTGGTGGGCGGTGCAGTGCGGGATGCATTGCTGGAACGCCGCTCGGGGTACCTGGATCTGGATTTTGTCTTGCCAACTGACGCAGTGAAGATAGCCCGAAAGATAGCCCATCGTTACCAAGCTGGATTTGTCTTGCTTGATGCCGAGCGGCAGATTGCCAGAGTGGTATTCGAGCAAGCTACCGCTGACTTTGCCCAGCAGGAGGGTTCCACACTGGAAACTGACCTGCACCGACGGGACTTTACAGTGAATGCGATCGCCTATAACCCCCACACCGGCGAATTTATTGACCCTCTACAAGGCTATGCCGATTTACAACAGGGTTTACTCAGGATGGTATCACCCGCCAACCTGCAATCCGACCCATTGCGGCTATTACGAGCCTACCGGCAAGCTGCCCAGTTGAGTTTTATTATCGACCCTGATACCCAGTCAGTGATTCGCCATCTGGCACCTCAACTGAGTCAAGTTGCTGCAGAGCGGGTACGGGTAGAATTAGGCTATCTCCTCAGTAGCCCCAAAGGTACTTGGCAGCTATGCGCTGCTTGGGAGGATGGTTTACTTGCAACCTGGTTCAAGAGCGCGACGCACTCGCACCTAGCTCAAATTACAGCGGTTGACGGCTCAGCTGTGGCACTGGCAGAAACTTGGCCTCAGCTAGGGGTGGAACTTTCCCAGTTTGTTCGCGATACTGTCAAAACTTCTTGGTTAGCGATTGCTAAACTCACCAGGCTTGTCGCCCCAGATCCTGAACTAGCTGAGGCGGAGTTGCTGCTGCTAACGTACAGCCGTGCTGAAATCAGGGCAGTCACTACTGCCATCCAACTTCTACCTCAGCTAATACCAGAAAACATTACCAAGGTCAAGATGCCTCTGGCAGATCAATATTTTTTCTTTCGTACAGCAGGAACGGTATTTCCAGCCTTGGCAGTGCTGGCAGTGGCAGCTGGGACACCAGTGGAAGCGATCGCACCTTTAATCAACCGCTACCTCACCCCCGATGATCCAGTTGCCCATCCCACACCGCTCGTTACCGGCAAAGACTTAATGCAAGCTCTCCAGTTACCAGCTGGACCACTTGTCGGTAAACTGCTCACAGAGATGGCGCTGGCACAAGTTGAAGGCAAAATTTCTACATCTGCCGAAGCTCTGCAATTGGCATCCCAGTTGCTTGACACCCAGTAACTTTTATATTACAAACATAATACAAAGCGGATTTCACGCTATTTTAGATTTTTCTGGACTGTAACCATCCATCAAAGCTTTTTGGGATAAGCAATGCGTTTGTGATTGAATTGTTGCCAGACCTGTACAAAAATTTCCGCAAGTTGGGTCATTTCCTCTCGTTTTAGACCGCAATCAACTAGCTGGTTGTCTTGCCAACGCGCTCGGAGGATTTTGTTGAGCATTGCTAATGCTTGTTCGGAGCTAGCGTCTTTGAGCGATCGCAGCGCTGCCTCAGAGGAATCTGCCAACATCACAATTCCGGTTTCCCGTGATTGAGGAATTGGGCCATCGTAGCGAAAATCCGACTCTTGCACTTTTATACTTGGGTCTTGCTGCGCCAACTGCTGGGCTTGGTGATAGAAATAGGCAATCACCATTGTGCCCTGGTGTTCTGGAATAAACGCCTGAATCGCTGTGGGCAACCGATACTTACGCGCCATAACCAGCCCTTCAGTGACGTGCTTTTTAATAATTTCAGCACTCTTCCAGGGGTCATTAAATTCATCATGCTTATTCAGCTCCCCCATCTGATTTTCAATGAACCCCAGAGGATCGTACATTTTTCCAATATCGTGGTATAATGTGCCAGCGCGAACCAGTTCCACATTGCACTCCAGCGCTTTCGCGGCGGCTTCTGCTAGGGTGGCAACAAACATGGTGTGTTGGAAGGTACCAGGTGCAACGGCTGCAAGTCGCTTCAGCAAAGCTCGGTTCGGGTTTGCCAGTTCTGCCAGACGGCTCGGGGTTACCAGGTCAAATAGTTGTTCGAGATAAGGGCTCAGCCCCAGCGCCACAATACACCAGGCCAATCCTGAAAAACCGACTAATGCTGCTTGGGCTACCAAATACCAGAGTGAACCAGTTGTGCCACTGAGAATGGTATGTACCAGCAGGTAGACGACTCCCTCAGTTAAGCCGACAGCACCGCCTAACAAAGCCAGTTCCTCGCGCGATCGCAGTCGCCCCGCTATGCAGGTGCCTAATAGACCACCGGCAGTACCAGGTAGGAGATATTCCCAACCAATGTGCCTGCTCACGTGCAGCAGCACCGTCAGCAGTCCCACAACCGTCACGCCTAACGGGGAGCCGTAGAAGCTACCCAACAACAAACCAATCGCCGGTAAATTTGTATAAGGCAACACCCTTACTAGCAACGGCGTACTCAGGCTAAGCAACAACACCAACAGGCGATCGCTTTGGCGTGACTTGGTATGAAACCGTTGTTCTACCAGCCCAAAAACGCCAACAGCCGCAATTACAACACCCCCCAGCTGAACCAAACCCAGCCAGTTAATCTCCCGACGACTCAAGCGTAAATTATCTAGCAACACGAACTGCTGCTGGGTAATGACCTCTCCCGCCCGGACAATCACCTGACCTTTGCGCAAATTCAGCATTACGGGTTGCACCGCCGCCGCCGCCTGTTCTGCCTCTTTTCTCGTTTGTTCTACATCTTCCTTCAGATTCGGCTGCAAGACACTCAGCAACAGTTGGGTTGCCATAGCGTCTGTGGTTGTAGGTACCAGCGTTTTTACTTGTAGGCTTACCGCCTCCTGCAAAATGTTTGGCGGTAGTCCGGGCGCAATGCCTTGGGCGAGAATACGTTTAGCACTGTTGCTTATGCCGATTTGCGTGGAGCGCCAATCGGCATCTGACAAGTCCAGTAGCGAGGGGTTGTATAGGGTTTCAGCTTTTGAAACCTCTGGAGCTGACAATTTCCTTAAGGCTTGGGCGTATCGCTGTCGAACTTGGGAAACCGTGGCAATGAGGGCGGAGAATTTTTGGGGGGAAGTCTTCAAGCGGTAGGCTTGCAGTTCTGCGACGATCTTTGGCAAATTGGCATTTTTGGATATGTCGAAGGTGTAAAATGTACGCGACTGGTCGCTCTTATTACTCCTGACTCCTGACTCCTGCTTTGCGCTTTCCACTACAGCCAAGACTGCTTGCCATTCCGACTCTGGACAGTCGTGTAGATACAGCTGGGTGGAAGTAGATAGGATGGAAGTATTAGCAAAAGGAAAAGGCCCAGCAATCTGCCGCAATTCGTTGCCCTCATCCAGTGTTTTTCGCAGGTCTTGGTCAATTTTTTGATTAACCGCAAGATCGAGCATTAACACCGGTACTGAGCCTCTACTGGCAGCTTTACGGTTGGCTTGTGTGGTTTTGGTATCTTCGACGCTAGCAGCAGAAGGAGCTTTAATTGTCTGCGGGGCAATGGTTCCCACGTCCAACTTGGGCTGATTGTAGAAGCGCTGCCCCATAACACTCGTGAGGGACACTACAGCTATGACGAAAATAGCTGCCGAACGGTCTTTGCGGATACTGCGCAATTCTTTTGCGCAGACGCTAAGCATATGTGGTGGTTTTAGTATCGAGCTTTGCCTTTGCGAATCGGACCCTGGGACAACATCGAGCTGAGATACCACAGATGGTTTTGAGTCAAACAGGCGGCGTGGCGGCTGGTGCTGTCGTCGCCATTTGTTGAGCTGCTGAGTCAAGGATTGAAAAGACTGAAGCGGTTTCATCACCTGTGACCGCAGTAAATGGCTGGGGAGAGAAAAGTGTTAAAGGGGAAAACTACCTCAACATGACCGGATGACTTGAGGTGCAGCGATCGCAGCTACCGAGTTCAGTTCATCTGGATATGTCGCTTTGTCATAAACCCCTGACCAAACTGCAATCAGCGAATCTGACAATTGTAGCATTTCTGCTTCGGTTTTCATTCCCCATGCTGCTAGAGGCTTGGTGTCTAGTTGGAATAGGGTCATCCGCAGAGTAGCAGTCATCCCAGATGTGCTATTATATGCCCCGGACATTGCACCAGTAATGGCACTTGTAATCTCTGACTGGTATCCCGTCCGAGCCGCACGGAGAATTGAGAGGCGCAAGTCTTCTAGGGTACTCAGGAAGCAGTAAAACGCCAAGGCAATGGGGGTACTAGGCTGGGAATCCCTCGCCAGTTCGGTTATAGCCCTTTCTAACCCAGCATCTTGCTCTAACAATTTTTGAACTTGTGCCAAATGTTGTGCAACCTGACTTGCCGAGCCAAGAAAATCAATCGTTTGGGGAATCAGGGTAGCTCGGTTGAGTTTTTCGGTGAGAGACTGAAGCGTAATGTACCCCACGGCTAAAGCACCATCCCGAGTCACTGAGTCCTGCTGCCAAATGTCCACAAGAGTTAGCAAGTTTTGTCGCAGTTTAATTTCATTCTCGTGGTAGAACAGTGAAAGCGGCAGTGTTGCAATAATCGCTCCTGTAGAGACGCGATTCACCATGTCTTGCTTAGAGGATTCGGGGAGGAGGCGTAGAACTGAGTCACAGGACAAGAGCGCATCACGCCAATCTTGTAAATCGAATCTGCCACACTGAATCAAGCTTTTAGCACCCAGGACTGCAATTCTACCCCAGCCTACTGACTGGTGAGACTGCTTTTTACCATCGAGTGCGAGAGTTTCTCCCAGTGCCGCCCCCAGAAAGCAGCCTCGAAACCGACTTAAAAGAGAGTAGCGCATGAATTTTAACCCCTCAGGCAATTAACCAAAGCCTGCAATCCCAGGCGGTAACTTTCTGCACCAAAACCACTAATTTGACCGATGGCGACAGGTGCAATGAAAGAATGATGTCGGAAGGCTTCGCGCTGGTAAATGTTACTGAGATGGACTTCAACTGTGGGAAGTTTAACAGCCGCGATCGCATCTCGGAGCGCCACACTTGTATGGGTGTACGCCCCAGCGTTAATCACAATTCCCTGATGTTGCCCACTAGCCCCATGAACGGCATCTACTAAAACACCTTCATGATTTGACTGCACAGCCGAAATCCTCGCCTGTAGCTTATGTCCTTCCTCATCTAACAGGCGGTTAATCTCATCCAACGTTACCGAGCCATAAATTCCTGGCTCTCGCTGTCCCAGCAAGTTGAGGTTTGGCCCGTGCAGTACCAGAATGCTAAGCAAGCGCAACGGTTCATGCAGCATTTGATCGCGGACTACGAACGGCGGCGTGAGCGATCATCAACTGGGATAGGAATTAGTTCCGGTTCCGGCTCAGCCGCCGGACCTAGCAATGCATCAATCAGCTTGCGTGCCCATTCCTTTAGCTTCTCCAGAACCTTTTCTACGTAGTCCATTGAACCGATGGCTCCTACAATACAATCTTTGTTTTCCAATGAAAACTGAGAGAACCTAGTAATTTCTACTATTATCCAGGCTATCACACTAGCACACAGCAGGCTTATCCCACCAGAGAGGGGTCTAGAAGAGTTAACAACTTTCGCCGCAGGTGGTCTAGGGCTGTACAGGCGCTGACGTGGCGGATTAAAGACCGGCCTCGCCTTTGACCAAACCGATGCTCAAAACTTTCCACTTCACCGTTAGGCCCAGCCAAACCGATGTAAACTAGGCCAACGGGTTTAACGTCCGTGCCACCGTCCGGTCCAGCAATGCCAGTGATACTCAGTCCCCAGGTAGTCGAGAGGCGCTCTAGCACCCTAGCAGCCATTTGCTCTGCCACAGTAGCGCTCACCGCACCAACCTGGGCTAAGTCTTCCGGATTGACGCCCAAGAGAGAAATTTTCACCTGGTTGTCATAAGAAATCACTCCACCCAGGAAGTACTTCGAACTACCAGCAACCGTGGTTAACATCTGCCCCAATCCACCGCCAGTGCAAGATTCAGCGACACTCAGCGTTTCACCCGAAGAAAGTAACAACTGGCCTACCACTGAGGCCAGGGTTTCGCCGTCGCATCCATAATAGTCCAACCCCCCAATTTGTTTTAGCTGTTCTTCCACAGGCGTTATTAGCTGCTGTGCTTCTGCTTCTGACCCAGCGCTAGCTGTAATTCGCAGCTTTACTTCCCCCTGACTCGCATAAGGAGCAACGGTTGGGTTTGGCTTTTGGAGAAATGGAGCTACCTTTTCAGCTAGAGCAGATTCAGAAATCCCCCAGAACTTTAACGTCCGGCTGTAAATAATTTCTTTGCTCTCGCCTTGGCTTTTTAGATAGGGTACCGCTGTTTCCTGCCACATCCGCTCCATTTCAGCGGGTACACCGGGAAAGGTAAGAATCTTTAACCCAGCACGGGGTTGCCAGATGATACCGGGCGCTGTTCCAGTGGGGTTGGGTAAAACTTCTGCTCCCTCGGGAATCAAGGCTTGCTTACGGTTGCTGGGCGTCATTTCCCGACCGCGCTGGGCGTATTTACGGGCGATGTCTTCCAGGATTTCGGGGCGTTCTACCAGGGCGACGCCAAAGAAGTTAGCCAAGGTTTCAGTCGTGAGGTCATCGGGCGTTGGGCCAAGACCACCAGTGAAAATGAGAATTTGAGAGCGTGAACTTGCAAGGTCAATGACTTGCTGCATCCGCTCCTGGTTATCCCCCACAACGGTTTGGTAGTAGTGAGAAATACCAAGCTGTGCTAACTGCTGCGCCAGAAATTGAGCATTTCTATTGAGGATATCTCCCAGCAGCAGTTCGGTACCGACACAAATAATTTCAGCACTCATTACTTCACCCTAGTCTATTGCTAATCGAAGATCGCGCTCCAGCGCTCCAGCTTTAAGACTGTCGAGCATTCCGCCAAACTTGCCAACTGGTGTAGCTTAGTAGCGATGTCGCACCACAGGCGTAAGCAATGCCGCTGGGTATCCCAGCAAAAGCCAGTGCCAAACTCCCGACCCACAGCGTCAAGGAGTAAATGAACAAAACCGCCAATCGTTGCGACAGACCAGCTCTTAGCAGCCGGTGGTGAAGATGAAGCTTGTCAGCAAAAAAAGGCGATCTACCCTTACGCAGCCGGGTAAAAATGACCGCCGACATATCTAAAATCGGCACAGCCAGAATCAAGTAAGGCAGTAGCACTGCTGTTACCGCTGTGCTTTTCACCAGACCAATTACCCCGACTCCAGCCAGGGTGAATCCCATAAAATAAGCCCCGCCGTCTCCCATGAAGATTTGGGCGGGGTTGAAGTTGTAGCGCAGAAATCCCAGCGCTCCACCTGCCAGGGCTGCCGCAATCAGTGCTGCTGCCGGTTGGTGCATAAACAGCGCCATAATCAGCATGACGACGGCAGCAATTCCAGATACCCCAGCAGCTAAACCATCCAGACCGTCAATCCAGTTAATGGCATTTGCCATACCCACCAGCCAGACGACTGTAACCGGCAGGCTTAGCCAATCAACAATATCAACCAGCCCGCCGGTGGGAACGCTGAGAAAGCCAATGCGCACGCCCACCCCCCAGGCTAGACCGGCAACAACCATTTGCATCACCAGGCGAAGGAACGGGGATAGGTTAAATAGGTCGTCTGCTAAGCCAATCAGGAAGAAGGCAAGACCACCTAGGGTGACACCCCACACCTCCCACTCTTTCTGGGGCGGCAGAATTCCAAAGCCCCCTGTCCACCAGACGATTAGCAGCGAGATCAAGGTACCCACGAAGATAGAAACGCCACCGACACGAACCATAGGCGAGGCGTGGATTTTTCGCTCACCGGGTAAATCGACAAGTCCGCTCCTGAATCCAATGGATTTGACCACTGGGGTACTCCAGAGGACGACGACGGCGGACACAAGAAAGGCAATCAGATGATACAGCTCGGCAGGCATCTGAAAAGTAAGTAGGTTGCACCACAAAAAACGTGTCAGGCAGAGTCTACCTACATTTAATACATTTTAGACCTAATTGGGCAATTAAATCTAAGCTTTTAGCTTTTGCCGGTGAATGAAGAGGACAAGGGGAGGGGGGGAGAAAGAGCTCCCCCTCAAGCTAGGGTTGGCACGGGAATCGCCAGGTGAGGGTACAAGGGGAAGCGATCGCACAGCGCCCCAACCCGTCGCCGACAATCTTGAGCCACGGCCTCATCGTCCGGATTCAGCAGGCGATCAGCAATAATATTGGCAATCTCTGTAAACTCAGCCCTACCCATTCCCCGTGTGGTCATTGCTGGCGAACCCAGTCGTAGACCACTAGTGACAAACGGCGACTCCGGATCAAAAGGAACTGTATTCTTATTTGCAGTAATTCTGACACCACTTACTAGCTGATCCGCCTGCTTGCCCGTCATGCCAATGCAGCGCAAATCAACTAGCAGCAAGTGATTTTCGGTTCCATTTGAAACAATCTTGAAGTTTCTTTTTTGCAGCTGGGTTGCTAAAGTGCTAGCATTTTCAATCACTTGAGCGGAATAAGTTTTAAACTCTGGCGTCATCGCTTCACCAAAAGCTACTGCCTTCCCAGCAATCACATGTTCTAGTGGTCCACCCTGAGAGCCAGGGAAAACTGCTTTATCCAGCTTCTTACCCAGTTCCGGGTCGCGGGTCATGATTAAACCACTCCTGGGACCCCGCAAGGTCTTGTGGGTGGTTGTCGTCACCACATCGGCGTAGGGGATGGGGCTAGGGTGAAGACCAGCGGCAACTAGACCCGCAATGTGGGCAATGTCGGCTAACAAGTAGGCACCAATTTCATCTGCTATGCTGCGGAATTTGGCAAAATCTATCACGCGCGGATAAGCAGAATAACCGCAGATTAGCAGTTTCGGACGGTGTTGCAGCGCCAATTCTCGAATCTGGTCATAGTCGAGCTGCTCTGTTTCTGGACTAACACCGTAGTGATGAACCTTGAACCACTTTCCCGACACATTCACTGGTGAACCATGGGTCAGATGTCCTCCATGGGACAAATCCATTCCCATGATTGTGTCACCAGGTTCCAGTAGCGCTAGAAACACCGCAAAATTTGCCTGTGCCCCCGAATGAGGTTGTACATTCGCATGGGCGGCACCAAAGAGTTGCTTAGCGCGGTCAATCGCCAGTTGCTCAATTTTGTCCACATACTCACAGCCGCCGTAGTAGCGCTTACCGGGCAATCCCTCAGCATACTTGTTGGTCAGCACCGAGCCTTGGGCGGCTAGCACGGCTGCAGAGGTAAAGTTTTCACTTGCAATCAATTCCAGGTGGTCGCGTTGGCGCTGGAGTTCTTCCTGGATCAGATTGGCAATTACGGGATCACTTGAGGCGAGAAAGTCTGAGTTAGTCCGATTCACTGCAGCTATCCTTAGAAAAATTTCAGAACGGTTTCCATTGCTCTGTCGTGGCTAGGAGCAAGCCTTGTTTTGCGTAATCATCATAACTCTGTTTTTCAATCACCGCATTGTGCGCCCCTCGCCCCTCTCTGACTCATCAAGCTATATTTGAATTCTGACAATCTCCCTAGATGTTTAACCTAAGATTAACTTAAGGAAACTGGGTATTTATCCGGAGGGATTGGATGTTAGTGATTTTAATGGATGAGCAGCTCCTTGCCCCTCAGCACGTTTGCCAATCATGTTTACTCGCAGATCGAAGTGGTCAACCCCGGTGGCGTCAAGGTCAACTTCGCTGCGGTCAGGCCATTCGCAAACTCACCCCTGCGCAGCCAGATCAGTATCAGTGTCAGATGGGCTTCCGCATTGCCAATATCGAATAATTTGAGCTGGGTACCAGTTGCCTCAAGCAAGTTGTTCCCCGAACCTCAGATTGAGGCCGATAAGCCTTACCCAACAATTGCGCTATCCTGAGTTTATAAGTAATTTAACGATTCACAACTTCATCACCTAGGAGAACCCACGATGTCTTGGCGGGGGTCAAAAACAGTTTTAGAGCGGATTTTTTCTTGCCTGCCTTATTTGCTTCCCCTGATTGAGGGGCTGGAATTCGGGAGTTTTTTGTTTAGACAGTTTCCGCGTCTGACAGTATTTTTGTTGCCGCTGCAGCCCTTGCTGCTAATTTACAATGGATTACAACCATTTGCTAGCCTGATTGTTTTCTTTGCCTTATTTCTATTGGTGGTCAGAAACGAAAAAATTAGTCACTTTATTCGTTTCAATACGATGCAGGCCATCCTTTTGGACATCGTTTTGTTTTTATGTACCATAGTTCTGCGGATTTTGTCGCCGATTCTTGGCATTGGCTTTGCTATGGAAACGCTATTTAACACCATTTTTCTGGGACTGGTGGCGGCGATTGTTTATGCCGTTGTGCAGTCGCTGCTAGGACGTTACGCCGAAATTCCGGCGATTTCTGAAGCGGTATATTCGCAAGTGCGTTAATTGCCACTGACAGTCACGACTGGCTGCCGTGCTGTAATGGTGTTTTCGAGGCGACCAATGCCTTCGATTTCGACTACTACGCGATCGCCTAGATGCAACGGCCCTATACCCAACGGCGTCCCAGTCAGCACTACATCCCCCGGCAGTAGCGTCATAATCTGACTGATATAAGACACTAGAAAATCCGGCGGAAACACCATCTCATCGACGCCAGCTGATTGCACCGGCTGGACACCATCATTGACAAAAGTCTGCAACCGTGCGCCCGGATTTAATTCCCGCACAATCCAAGGCCCTAAAGGACAGAAAGTATTAAAACCCTTGGCTCGTGTCCATTGACCATCCTGCTGTTGTAGATCCCGCGCCGTGACATCATTGGCTACGGTGTAGCCCCAAATTTTTGCCTGGGCTTGCTGTGGCGTACACTCAAAGGCGCGAGCGCCAATTACCAGCGCTAACTCGCCTTCGTAGTCTACCCGCTGTGACTGGGGAGGATACTGAATGTCTGTTTCAGTAGCAATAACAGAAGTTGGTGGCTTCAGAAATAGCAGCGGCTCTTGAGGCACTGGCGTTCCCATTTCAGCGGCATGCTCTGGATAATTTTTCCCCACCGCCACAATTTTGGAGGGAGCGCAGGGGGCGAGGATCTGGTAACTGTCTGGTTTTAACTGCAAATCGGTGGGTTGCCCTTGCAACCAAGGCGGAGCATCCAGCACCTGAACGCCTTGGCTAATTTGCAGTAAACCGTAGTAAATCCGTCCCTCTTGATTTTGAACTCGGACGTAGCGTTGCGCCATAAAGTTAGCTGATACTGGAGTGTTTATAGAAAACGCGCCATTCGTGATTGATGTGTTTTGTTCGTTCGATGTAGGCGAAGCAGCACCCGTTGGGTACCATAAATCCCACAGAATCCAGCCGTGGGTTGTATCAATTGTGTAAGATAACAGATTGGTAGAATTGTAATTCCTTGTTGCTTCAGTTGTTGATTAGCGCTTATCTGCGCTTTGCAACTTGTTGCTAAAGCAGCCGTTTTGTCCATAAGGAGACTATGACCATGCAACTCGTTTACGAAACGATGTACATTTTACGACCTGATCTGGGAGAAGAACAGGTAGAGCAGGCAATTAACAAGTATCAGAACCTTATCCGTGAACAAGGAGCCGAACAGATCGAAATTCAGCATCGCGGCAAGCGTCGTCTCGCCTATGAAATTAACAGGCAGCGGGACGGTATTTATATCCAGATGAACTACCAAGGCCCAGGTAGCCTAATAGCGCCCTTAGAACGATCAATGCGATTGAGCGACGAGGTGATTCGCTATCTGACAATCAAGCAGGAAGTTCCGGAAGAAACAGCAGAGTCAGAGGAATCGGCAGAGGAGTAAGAGATCAGGGGGCTCCAGGAGCCCCCCTGCCCCTCTGCTCCCCCTGCTCTCTTGTGTGAGCTTTGAAAATGCCTAAGGTTTTGATTGTAGTTGAAGAGAGTGGTGAAGGAGTAGCTGACTCCCGGACAACGGCTCGCATGGTATCTGCGCTTCAGCAGGCAATTACCACTTCAGCCGGACCACCCGTTACGGTGCAAGTGGTGGCGTCAAATACACTTGAACACACGGGTAGCGTTGATTTAGAGTCAGATCTCAGCAAGGACATTCTTCTGTGCCCTTTGACGCTGAATCTGCCGGACAGTCTGCCGTTTCAGGCAATGGTTGTCTACGAGGCTTGCCGAGATGTTCCTGGCTTACGTCTGCGCTTAGCACAACAGCTCAAGATAGCGATTGCGCCCACACGCGACTTCGCGATTTGTGATCAGTGTTTCTGGCTCCCAGTCGTTTTGACGGCGAAAGGACCACTATACGGCGAGGTGATTGGCCTAGCTGGGGAAGCAGTTGGGAAAAAAATCCCAAATGATTTATCGCTGTGTGACTTAAGTTACTATCAGCCGTTCCATTTATCCGACTCTAGAAGGCAGCGACTTTACCAGGTAGCACATTCTCTGATGCAATTGCTATCAGCACCACCGGCTACTTACCTGGTACAGTTTGCTTTTCAAGACTCAGATATTTGCTTTGACCGACTCTGGCCATTTCCAGCAGCACCGGCGATCGCCAGTTTAGGCGTCCAAGAGCCAAATTTATTTACCTGCCATTGGTACTGCCTGACCGGTCTGCCAGTTCTTGACCTCCTGATCCCACCCCTTGCTGACCAGGCACTCTCATAACCTAGAGGAGGCTACGCAAGAGCGTTAACCGTTGTCAGTACGGCGTCGTAACTCTCAAAAATTTCAAACACTGAATCCAGCTGGGTCAGTTCAAAAATTAACCGGACAGCGGCTTGCACGTTGCAGAGTACCAAGCGACAGCTACTCTGACGCGCCGCTTTCAACCCCGTTACCAGGGCGACTAAGCCAGAACTATCCATGAAATCTACATGGGCTAAATCAATCACCCAGAGGTCGTGGCGTTGGGGTACCAGGCTGGACAGCTTTTGCCCCAAAGCCTTACCACCCTGCAAGTCCAAGCGTCCCTGGGGCTGAAGCACAATTAGTTGACATCCTTGTGTTACAGTCATATTTTTCACCGGGTAGTTGAGACATTTAACAGGAGTGAGCGAAACTGGTCTAGTTATACCATTTCACTTTTAAAACTGCCATTGTCCGGCATACGCGGCTTGCTGGCTAAGCATCTTATACTTTTTGATGTATAAAAAGTGAAATAGGTATTACTGCCGTATAGTTCCGCTTTATTTTCCTTAATATAGGCAGAGTGCTAGGATAATTTCAGTAGTAACAGAAGCCTTTACTAAATCTTTATCATCGACTCCCTTTTATGAATTTTTTGTAAAGCAGCCCTGAACCACCGCCAGTAAGCTCTCGCACCACTGGCCAAGTCCCGGAATTAATTGCGAATTGCGAATTCGTTTGACACCCTTCCCAGGATCACGCCAAGATGGAGGAAAGGTGAAACTTTGTAAAGGCTGTGTTGAATGTCTCTTGACTTTATATCACTGGAATCTCTCCAGGAATTTGCCCACCAATATGGTTACTGGGCAGTTTTTGGGGGAATTTTGCTAGAAAATCTCGGCATTCCCCTCCCTGGTGAAACCGTGACCGTAGTAGGAGGGTTTCTGGCTGGCAGTGGTGAGCTGAATTACTGGCTCGTTCTCAGCAGCGCCATTCTTGGTGCAGTCTTAGGTGGTACCTGCGGCTATTGGCTTGGTAGATATGCTGGCTGGCCGCTCCTGCTCCGAGTGGGGGGGCTCTTCCGTATGCCTGAAGAGCGAATGTTGGAAGTTAAAGACCGATTTAGTCAAAACGCTGCTAAAGCTGTATTTTTTGGTCGCTTTATCGCGCTGTTGCGAGTTTTTGCAGGCCCCCTGGCTGGTATAACCGAAATGTCCTACGGCTCATTCTTTTTGTGCAACCTGGCAGGGGCAACCGTCTGGGGCTTTGTAATGGTAACTTTGGCTTACTTTGTGGGACGTGTTGTGCCCCTAGAGCAATTGGTGACTGGGGTAGCTCAATTTGGCATCGTGGCGTTGCTTCTCATGATTGCCTGGATTGGCGTACCCCTCTGGTTGGAGTCCCGCCAGGTCAAGCGATCAGCAAGGGAGGAGTAGACCTGCCCGTCTAAGACGCTGAACTATCCCTTAATTTGACCGCTTTTCGCCAGTACAAGTGCGCTTACACCAAGCACGCGTAGCAATCCCTCCGAGTCAGCATGATTATAATTACCGACAGCTTCCATAGATGCATTCTCTTCAGAATATAGGGAATGAGGCACATCGCTCGCTGAGACAAAGGAGATATTCCCTTTGTAAAGGGAGACAGCAATTGTTCCTGTCGCCAGATCTGCTGTAGGTTGAATTGCTTTTTGTGCCATCTGAGTAGCTAGGTCAAACCAATAACCCTGATAAATCTGCTTGCTAACTAACTGCGATAGCTGTTCAAAAAACTCACGGGCACGGCGATCCAAAATTAGTTGCAGCAACAAGCCATAACAGGTACCAAGCAGTTCTATACCTGGGCTTTCATAAACACCCCGTGACTTAACGCCGACAAAGCGATTCTCTACTAAGTGAGTGCCGATGCCGATGCCATGACGCCCAGCAATGGCATTGGCCTGAACAATTGCCTCGAGTAGGCTCACAGAATTGCCATTGAGCATAACCGGGCGTCCCTGCTCAAAGTGTGCGATGAACTCTTCTGGTTCGGCTGGGGCGTCGAAGGGATAACAACCCATAACCGGCTTAACAAAATAAGCAGGTGTTGTTAACGATTCAAGTAGTCCCGATTCGTGGGTTAGGCCAAGCAGATTCGCGTCGGTGGAGTAAGGTTTCTCTTTGCTAGCAGTAATTGGCAATCCAGATTCTTTACAGAAGTCGATCATTTCGCTACGACCAGGAAAACGCTCGATAAATTCCTCGTCACGCCAGGGAGCATACACCTCAAAATCCGGAGCGAGCATATTAGTGATCAGTTGAAAACGGACTTGATCGTTGCCACGTCCTGTTGCTCCATGGCTGAGGATGGACAGCCCCCTTTTTTGCATCTCTAGGATCATTGCTTTTGCGAGCACACATCTAGCAATTCCTGTTGTATTCCAGTAGCGTCCTTCATAGCAGGCTTGAGATTGAATAACGCTAAGGCCAGCCTCCGCCAAGTCTTCTTGTGCAGGTAACAATACAAAATCTGTTGCCCCGGACAAGAGCATCCGCTGACGAATTGCTTCCGTATCCTCTTCATCAGGTTGCCCTAGGTCAGCTGTAAAACATACGACCTGTACCCCCTTATCTGTAAGCCAGCGGGTTATTGTGCAGCTATCAAGGCCACCTGAGCCAGCAAATGCAATAGTTTTTCCTTTTAAATCTTGAACTTTCATTCCTGGTGTTTCTCTGAAGACGTTCTACAATCAAGTCCATCAAACGAATTATTATTATGCAACCAATACACATTAATTCTGTCAGGAATAGCACAGATTTAGGGGAAACGGTGTTTTTCAGCGTTGTTATTCCAACTTATAATCGCAAGCCGATTCTAGAAAAATGCCTCAGAGCGCTAGAACGCCAGCATTTGGCTGATGGCAGTAAAGTTACCGGCTACGAAATTGTCCTGGTAGATGACGGCTCGACGGATGGCACGTTGGAGTGGTTGCAGGAAAATGCAGCTGAGTTTCCCCATGTGCGATCGCTCTCTCAAGAACACCTTGGGCCAGCTGCCGCCAGAAATCTGGGGGTAGAGCGCGCTATCGGGGACAGTATCATCTTTATTGATAGTGATTTAGTGGTCACCGAGCATTTCCTTCAAGCACATACCGATGGGCTGATTCAGGGGCAGCTGGCTCATGGGAGCGATCGCGTCTTTACCTACGGTAGTGTGATCAACACCTGCAATTTTGACAACCCAACAGCTGAACCCTACAAACTGACGGATTTTTCAGCTGCTTATTTTGCGACGGGGAATGTGGCGATCGCTCGCCACTGGCTAGACAAAGCAGGACTATTTGACACCCGCTTTCAACTCTATGGCTGGGAAGACCTAGAACTGGGCGTCCGGCTGAAGCAGCTGGGCTTGAAACTGATTAAGTGTCCAGCAGCTGTTGGCTATCACTGGCATCCACCCTTTGCCTTAGAGCAAATTCCCAATCTGATTAATAAAGAAATTCAACGGGGTCGCATGGGTTTCCTATTCTATCAAAAACATCCTAGCTGGGAAGTCAGGATGATGATTCAGATGACTTGGCTTCACCGCCTCCTCTGGGGACTTCTCTCACTGGGCGGACGCCTCAACGAACACACAATGGCTCCCTTCCTGCAATGGCTGATTAATCAAGGTAAACCCCAGCTGGCGCTAGAAATAGCCCGGATTTTTCTTAACTGGTATAACGTCCAGGGGGTTTATGCGGCTTTCATAGAGGGGGAGAGGGGGAGAGGGCCGGGAGAAAAAGAAAAGACATAATTGACTTTACGCAAGTTAGGGTGCGTAGCACCGAGTTGGAAGAAAATCGCGAGCTTCGATCTCCCCCTCTCCCCCTCACTTAAATGTAAGTGGTTGCAACTTGGTATTAAGTAGGGGAGTTATAACCCCCACAAAGCCAGCATAAATGTGATATTATAGTAGAGTTGTCTAAATTCGCACATCTAGGAGTTCGGGTGTTTCCAGGGAATTGTGATTCCTAGAAATACGCCTAGGTGGAGGATTAACCCGAATTAGGAGTAAAAAAACTATGCCAGTTGTCTCATTGGCTCAGATGATGGAGTCAGGCGTCCATTTCGGGCATCAAACCCGGCGGTGGAACCCAAAAATGGCTCCCTATATCTATACTTCCCGCAATGGGGTCCACATCATAGACTTGGTGCAGACCGCTCAGTTGATGGATGATGCTTACAACTATATGCGCTCAGCAGCTGAGCAGGGGAAGAAATTCCTCTTCGTCGGCACCAAGCGGCAAGCAGCTGGGATTGTAGCTCAAGAAGCCGCCCGTTGTGGGGCTTACTACATTAATCAACGCTGGTTAGGCGGAATGCTCACTAACTGGGCAACCATCAAAACGCGGGTAGACCGGCTGAAAGAATTGGAGCAGCGGGAAGAAAGCGGGGCACTGGATTTGTTGCCAAAAAAAGAAGCTTCTATGCTGCGCCGGGAGATGGGGAAACTCCAGAAATATCTGGGCGGCATCAAAATGATGCGTAAAGTTCCCGAGGTTGTGATCATTGTGGATCAGAAGCGGGAGTATAACGCAGTTCAAGAATGCCAGAAACTGGGGATTGAGATCGTGTCCATGCTGGATACGAACTGTGACCCGGATTTAGTTGATATTCCCATCCCAGCAAATGACGACGCTATCCGGTCGATTAAGCTGATAGTGGGCAAATTGGCCGACGCTATTTATGAAGGTCGTCATGGTCAGTTAGAAGCTGAAGAAGATTACGAAGATTACGAGGGTGGTGAAGAAGACCTCGAGTACGAGGAGAGCGAATACACCGACTCGGTGGCTCCCGACGAGGAAGAGGAAACTGAGGAATAGTCAGTAATTAAAGTGCTGTAGGGCAGGCATCCTGCCTGCCTGGCTGATGCCTGAGTAAAATAGAAATACTTAGGCTCCAGCGCTTCCCGGCCAAAAGAAAGTGTCACTCAAGTAGGAATTGAGGCAAGATGGCGGAAATACCGGCAAAAGACGTCAAAGAGCTACGCGAAAGAACCGGCGCTGGCATGATGGACTGCAAAAAGGCTCTCCAAGAAACCACCGGCGATAAGGATAAAGCCATCGAATGGCTGCGGCAAAAAGGCCTTGCCTCTGCCGGTAAAAAAGCAGGACGCGTGGCAGCAGAAGGGCTAGTAGATAGCTATATCCATACGGGCGGTCGGATTGGCGTTCTCGTGGAAGTGAACTGCGAAACTGACTTTGTCGCTCGTAACGAAGCGTTTCCAACCTTAGTGCGGAATATCGCGATGCAGATTGCGGCTTGTCCTAACGTGGAATACGTGAACGTAAACGACATCCCATCTGAAATTGCCGAAAAGGAAAAGGCAATTGAAATGGGCAAAGATGACCTAGCAGGCAAGCCAGAGAACATTAAAGAAAAAATTGTCCAGGGGCGGATTGACAAACGCCTGAAAGAGATGTCTTTGATGGAGCAACCATACATTCGGGATCAAAACATCACGGTTGAAGAACTAGTGAAGCAGGCGATCGCGCAACTGGGTGAAAACATCCAAGTCCGTCGCTTCGTCCGCTTTGTGTTGGGCGAAGGGATAGAAAAGCAAGAGAGCTAGCCAGGGGGAGATGGGGAGATGGGGAGAGCGATTCTTCTTCCCCCCCTATCCCCAGAGGGGGCCGGTGAGTCCCGCCCTCCCCTTATCCTCTTCGTCGCTATCCTAAAGTATGGGAGTACAAATGTATGCCCATAGAGTTTAGCTAGATAAAGTCGTGGAGGATATGGCGAGAGGAGTAGAGCAAATTGAGCGGGATATTGCCGCGCTGGAGGAGGCGGTAAGCGCGATCGCGATAGAACTCCGCAGCGCCTACGCTAGTTATCTAACTGCGTTGGGGCAAGCTGAGCAGCAGCAGCTGATTCTGGCGAGTTACCACCTGTGTACCCAAGGATACCCCGAAGCATTTCTGAGTTTGCATTTCAGTCAGCGGCAACAATTGCAGCAAGCTATTCGGAAGTTGGGTCAATATGCAGCTAACCAGTTGTTCGCTCTTACTAAGACGGAGTTAGACCTAGGGGCTGGGGAAGATGGGGAGACAGGGAGAGGGGGGGAGAAGGAGATGGGGGGAGGAGAAGACGATGCTAATTTTCCCCCCTCACCCCCTCATCCCCTCACCCCCTCTCCCTCTCCCTCTCCCTCTCCTCAGCCCTCTAACCCGATGGAGCTGGCTACTTGGCAACAGAACCTGGAGTTGGCGATAGCGAGTATCCTGAAAATCCTGTCGCGTGACGCAAATCGCTTATTGCAGCAAGCTGGAATATTACCTAAGAAATTGCCAGAACCGGTTCTGGAAGCTGCTGCGAAAGCAGAAGCCTCTGCCGAGGCAATGCCTGGGCCGCCCAACCTCCTAAACTTATTGATTGAAACTGAAAATAATGATCAAGAGTCAGAAGACTCTGGCGTGACATACATCATTGCCATTCACCTGCGGCTATCGGAAATTGAGTTTGCCGATGCTACGGTAAGGGCTGGGCGCAACCAAATTCGGAACCTTTTATCGAAAGTGAGCAAGCTGGGGCGGGATTATCACAAAAAGCAGCGAGAGCGGGCTGTTGCCCAGGCAGAAGCCGCATGGCGCGCCAGCTGGTTTGAAGGATGAGTATTACTGAATCACCAGATTGGGTGCGATTGCAGAAAGCCTTAGCAGTGGAGGCAGAACGGGGCTTCACAGATGTTGTGGGGAAACAATATCGCTTCAGTGAGTTTCTTAGCCTTAGTTTTGGCAAACCTCCAACTGCCCTGCCGCCGACTGAGCGTCGTCGGTGGCAGGAAACGGCGGTTCAATTTGCCAGTTATCCTGATTTAACACTTGAAGAGCGACAACACCTGTTAGCCGAGACTCGCCGGTATATCTATCAGCTGCAAAAAGCAAGTGAGGGGGCAGAGGGGCAGAGGAGCAGAGGGGCAGAGGAGCAGAAAGGCAGAGGGGCAGAGGAGCAAACGCCCAAAACAAAATCACCACGCACAACTCCCTGGGTTTTGTCCAACTCTGTTGAGGTCACTCGGCGGCTCGCCCCTAGTCTCGACCAACCGTTGAGCGATTTAGCGGAGGTAGGGCGAAAAAGGGGCGGGTATTTAGCGCGCCTGGGGCTTTCCACCGTGCGGGATATGCTTTTCTACTACCCGCGCGACCATATCGACTATGCTCGTCAAGTGAATATCCGGGAGCTGGAGGCTGGAGAAACGGTGACGTTAGTGGGAAAGGTGAAGCGTTGCAGCTGCTTTAGTAGCCCACGTAACTCTAAATTGACGATTCTAGAGCTGGTGCTGAAAGACAACACTGGTCAAATCAGACTCAATCGCTTTTTCGCCGGTAATCGCTACTCAAATCGCGGTTGGCAGGAACAACAAAAGCGCCAATACTCAGTTGGTGCAATGGTGGCGGCGTCGGGATTGGTCAAAGAAAGCAAATATGGCCTGACGCTGGAAGACCCAGAACTGGAAGTTTTGGCAGATTCAGGAGATACGATTGATTCACTCACTATCGGTCGGGTGGTGCCGGTTTATTCCCTGACAGAAGGAGTAGGGGCAGACATGGTGAGACAGGCAGTGATTGCGGCTCTCCCAGCAGCAGCCCACCTTAAAGATCCACTGCCTGCTGCTTTGCGCTCCCAGTATGGGTTGATGGAGTTATCTGATGCGATCGCAAACATTCACTTCCCTGCTGACAGCGCTGCCCTAGATATCTCTCGTCGCCGCCTCGTCTTCGATGAGTTTTTCTACCTTCAGTTGGGGATGCTCCAACGGCAGCACAAAGCACGCCAAATCCAAACCAGTGCTATCTTAGCTCCCAGAGGTCAGCTGATTGATCAGTTCCACCAGTTGCTGCCCTTCCAGCTGACTGGCGCTCAACAACGAGTGCTCAACGACATCCTCAATGATTTGGAAAAACCCGTGTCGATGAATCGTCTGGTGCAAGGGGATGTTGGCTCTGGTAAAACCGTGGTCGCTGTGATTGCCATCCTAGCCGCGATTCAGTCAGGCTATCAAGCTGCGCTCATGGCTCCCACAGAAGTCTTGGCAGAACAGCACTACCGCAAGTTGGTGGGCTGGTTCAATCTCCTGCATTTGCCAGTGGAACTGCTAACAGGTTCGACCAAAGCCGCAAAACGACGGCAAATCCATGCTCAGCTTGAAACGGGTGAACTGCCGCTGTTGGTGGGAACTCATGCTCTGATTCAAGAAGGAGTAAACTTTCAACGGCTGGGTTTGGTAGTGATTGATGAGCAGCATCGGTTTGGGGTTGGGCAACGCGCGCGCCTACAGCAAAAAGGTGAATCTCCCCATGTGTTGACGATGACGGCAACGCCGATTCCCCGAACGCTAGCGCTGACATTGCATGGGGATTTGGATGTCAGTCAGATTGATGAGCTGCCACCGGGGCGTCAAGCAATTCATACAACGATGCTAACAGGGAATGAACGCACGCAAGCCTACGACCTCATCCGCCGCGAAATTGCTCAGGGGCGTCAAGCCTATATTGTCTTGCCTCTGGTTGAAGAATCGGAAAAACTGGATGTGCGCTCAGCTGTTGAAGAGCATCAACGGCTTCAAGAAAGCATCTTCCCTCAGTTCCAGGTGGGGCTGCTTCATGGTCGCATGACCTCAGCCCAGAAGGATGAAGCGATTAATAAATTCCGTGACAACCAAACCCAAATCTTAGTTTCCACCACGGTGATTGAAGTTGGTGTTGATGTGCCGAATGCAACAGTAATGCTAGTTGAAAATGCGGAACGTTTTGGCTTATCCCAGTTGCATCAACTCCGGGGTCGCGTCGGTCGCGGTGCTGCGAAATCTTACTGTCTCCTAATGAGCAGTTCCAAAACTGAAACCGCACAGTCTAGGCTGAAGGTGTTGGAACAGTCGCAAGATGGCTTTTTCATCTCCGAGATGGATATGCGCTTTCGCGGTCCTGGTGAAGTGCTGGGTACTCGTCAATCTGGGTTACCAGACTTTACCCTAGCGAGTTTGGTGGAAGACCAAGAGGTTTTGGAATTAGCGCGGGAAGCAGCTGAGAAGGTCATTGCCAAGGATGAAACGCTGGAGAGTTGGCCTTTGTTGCAGGCTGAGTTGAAGTATCGGTATGAGCGGTTAATGGGTGGCGCAATTTTAACCTGATTGGTCATGTAAGTGCAACTGCCCTACTAGATCAATGGAACCGTGACGCAACGCTTCTGCTGTCGGCATCTGGTTCAAACGCATGAGTTCGGATATCGCTGCTGTTTCTGTATCCCGCTGGCTAGTCGCCGCTGCCAATACCTGATTGTCTTTGACGTAGAAGGCGATAAATTCCCGCTTTTGCGGCTCGCCATCAAAAATAATCTCATCCCACTGCTCGGCGTGTCCGACGTAGCGTAACGGAAACTTAAACTGCATCGTCCAAAAAACTGGCACGCCCATAAACTTGACGGCTTGCCCTGCCATGTTATAAGCCGCAATTCGACCGTGCTGAGCCGCAATCCGCCAGTGTTCAACGCGAGTCGCTTCACCTGTACGCCAGTCAGGATAGCGGGCAATGTCACCAGCCGCATAAAGTCCTTCGGCGGCGCGGAGGTACTCATCCACTGGCACACTCTGATCCTCCGGGTGCAACTCTAAGCCTTCCAGAAATTCGGTTGCGGGCTGCACGCCAATCCCGACAACGACGATGTCAGCGGCTAGTCGTTCGTCATTTTCTAAGAGCACCGCTTCCACCGTGCCATTGCCTTCAAACTGGGTTGCTTTGATTCCCAATCTAAAGGTGACACCATTTTCCTCATGGACTTGTTGAAATACCCGCCCAATTTCCTCGCCCAGTATCTTCTTAAAGGGAAGTGAATCCGGTGAAACAACCGTAACTTTTAAGCCCTGCTGAGTCAAACCAGCGCCAGCTTCCATGCCAATGAAACTCGACCCGATAACCACAGCCCTCGATCCTTTCTGGGCTACTGCCAGAATCCGCTCCGTATCTTCGAAGCTCCGCAGCGTGAAGACATTCTGCAAATCCGTACCCGGAATATTAAGTTGACGCGGCTTACCGCCTGTAGCTAACAGCAACGCGTCATAATTCAGTAAGTCGCCATCCTTAAAGGTGATGGTCTTTGCCGTCGGATCTACGCGCACAGCCTGTTTGTTAAACAGGACTTCAATATTGTGGTTTTTGTAAAAGTCAGACGACCTAAGCGGCACCTGATCCCTAGAAACCTGACCAATAAAATAGTCTTTGCTCAGCAAAGTGCGATCATAGGGTAGCTTGTTTTCATAAGTCACCATGACAATCTGCCCTTGATATCCAGCGTGTCTTAAAGTTTCTGCCGCGTGAGCACCTGCTGCACCTGCTCCCAGAATTACAAATTTGCGTCCATCAGCTTCTGGATTGTGTTGAGCCATCGATGGTGTTCGCAGTCCTAGTGCCTCTTCCGGTACGCTGACAATTACATTCTCGCCTTCAACCCTCACCTGATAACGGGGTAGGGAATCCAACCCAGGTGGCTCTTGCTGGTCTCCTGTCACCAGGTTGAAACAGGCATTGTGCCAAGGGCAAATAACGTGGTTCCCACTCAGCACCCCCTCCGCTAGGGGCGCTTTATAATGTGTACAGTGCGCACCAACAGCATGGAATTTTCCATCTAACCGTGCCAGCAATACTTCTGTCTCACCAACACAGGCTTGCTCCATTTGACCATCCTGCAAGTCATTGACGTTAGCGACGACTGCTTCAATTTGTTTCATAAAAATCCCTAGAAACAGAAAAATAATCAGCCTTAAAATAGTAATGCTGTGCGACTCTAGACTGGCTTAGTAAGCCATAACTGTATTGCCTCTACCATTATGAGTAGATTGACATTACAATTTCCTCTAACTTTAGAAGTAAGTGTTTTAAGGTTCATTAAGGATATATTTTAACACTGAGCTATCACAATCCGATTTGAAACGTTTTACGAATCGTTTAGGACTGCTGTATAATAACGCCAGAATGTAGAAATGTTAATTGCAACATCTCATATATATAACTAAATTGAAGAAATATTAAGGACAAAGGAGGCGGATATTACTACCCAACTTTCACCAGACGTTGTCTCTTACAAATGGCACGATTCAGCTATCGCTGAAGCTCTGGTACGCGCCACTGAAATCGCTGACTACTGCGCAGAAAATGCACACGCAGTTGATCATAATGGCTCCTTTCCCACTAGCGAGTTCGAGTTAATTGCCAAGGCTGGCTTGCTAGCTGCACCGCTCAAGCGTGAGTTGGGGGGGCTTGGTTTGGGAATTGAAGCGGGTGTGACTCGCGAACTACTGATGTTGCTTAAACAAATAGGGTGTGGCAACCTAGCCGTAGGTCGGGTTTATGAGGGTCACGTTAACGCCCTGCAACTGATTCAGACCTTTGGCACAAGAGAACAAATAGAGGCTTATGCTAGTGATGCCCGACGATACAAAATTTTCGGCGTCTGGAACGCGGAAGCAGCGGATGGAGTCAAGATTGTTGCCATAGGTGATGGACGTTATCGGCTTGAAGGATCTAAGACTTTTGCTTCAGGAGCAGGTTACGTTGAACGTCCCTTCGTTAACGGCGTACTGCCGGATGGTAGTTGGCAGATGTGTGTTGTGCCAATGGACGAGGTGGAAACAATCATTGACCGCTCTTGGTGGCAACCTTCTGGAATGCGTGCCTCAGCTAGTTACAAGGTAGACTTTAGCGGCGTTGAACTCGATTCTGTGGCGCTAATTGGTAATCCAGGCGACTACTACAGACAACCATGGTTGTCGGGTGGTGTCATTCGCTTCGCGGCGGTGCAATTGGGTGCAGCTGAAGCGCTGTTCAACGCGACTCGTCAGTATCTCCAGGAGTTAGACCGAACGAATGATCCTCACCAGGAAGCTCGTGTAGGAAAAATGGCGATCGCAATTGAGAGCGGCAATCTCTGGTTGCGGGGTGCAGCGGAGTTGGTAGACGAGTACGCACCCATATTCTGTGGCTACCCAAACGTTGCCAACGATAAGGCTGACAAGATTGTTGCCTACGCCAATATGGTACGAACAGCAATTGAACAGATATGTATCGATGTTATGCAGCTTAGTGAGCGCTCTGTTGGTACCCGTGGCTTGCTACCACCTAATCCAATCGAACGTATCGTGCGGGATTTGACTTTGTACCTGCGCCAACCCGCCTTTGATGCGGCACTAGGCAATGTCGGGCAATATGCGCTATCCCAGCCTATCCCAGCCAGTTCGCTCTGGTCATTAGACCCATCCGTAAATTCGGGTATAATGTAATCGTGGCGGGAGTCTAAATCCCTATTAGGGATTGAAATATGAATAATCAGATTGTCTCTCAGTCGCCTCTGACAAACCCTACCGCTTTGCCCCTGCGCTCTGGCACAGCCGTCGCAGATTTTGGTTCCACGCTTGTTGTCGCTCCTCACCCAGACGATGAATCCCTCGGTTGTGGTGGCGCGATCGCGCTTTTGCGCTCCTTGGGCTATGCCGTGCGGGTACTTGTCATTAGTGACGGTACTCTATCGCATCCCCGATCTTGTCGGTATCCGGCTCCTGCACTGCGGGCATTGCGCGAAACTGAAACTCTATCGGCGCTGGCTATTCTTGGGGTCGAAGCATCTAAAGTGACCTTTCTACGTTTAAAGGATGGATCGGTACCCACTGCTGGAGCAGCTAAATTTGATCAGGCAGTTTCTCTTTGTCGCAATTATTTGACAAAATTAGCATTCAAGACGATTTTTGTACCGTGGCGCGCTGATCCGCACCCCGATCACCGTGCTACCTGGCAACTCATTCACACCGCCAGAGCTGATTTACGTCTGTCGCCAAGATTAATAGAGTATCCGATCTGGGATTGGGACCCTATTCAACGGGCTAACTCACCGAACGCTGATCATGTAACAGGTTGGCGGCTCGATATTAACGCTGTGTTGGAGTTAAAACTCAAGGCGATCGCTGCTTACCGTTCTCAAACTACTGACTTGATCGACGATGATCCAGAAGGCTTTCGCCTGAAACCAGAGATGCTGGCAAACTTCGCCCGTCCTTGGGAAGTCTATCTAGAGGAAAAGCTATGAATCAGTCCGAAAAGCAATCACTACCACCGAGCTATTTTGACAATTTGTACACAGCTAACCCTGATCCGTGGGGATTTGAAACCAGCGAATACGAAGCGAACAAGTACAAAGCAACGATCGCAGCGTTACCGAAGAACCGCTACCGCTCTGCCTTTGAAATTGGGGGTTCGATTGGCGTACTTACAGCGAAATTAGCCGAGCGCTGCGATTCGCTACTCTCTGTTGATGTTTCAGAGCTAGCTCAGAATCAAGCAATTAAGCGGTGCGAAGCGCTGCCTCAAGTTCACTTTCAGATCATGCGCGTGCCAGATACATATCCCAACGAGATATTTGATTTAACCCTTGTCTCAGAAGTGGGCTACTACTGGAACTGGGAAGACTTGAAAAAAGCGCAGCAGTACCTGATCGAACATCTTGAACCAGGGGGTCATCTCCTCCTCGTTCATTGGACACTCTACGCTCGCGATTACCCATTGAGTGGAGATGAAGTTCACGACTCGTTTCTGGAACTAACGCCCTCTAAACTGCATCATCTAAAAGGTCAGCGCGAGGAACAGTATCGGCTTGACTTATTCGAGCGGGTTTAGCACATACACCAGTTTTTGGGTGCAAGGAGTCCCGTTCGCTTTGATAGAAGCGCTCCTTGCGTTGTTGGTGATTCCGAGCATAGCGCAGGCGCTCAAGCTGGAGGCGCAGATCGTAAATTGCTTGTTTAATATCCACGAGTGGCCAGCGCTTTAGCCATACGCCTTCCTCCTGTTGGCGCTGTTCAATCCGCTCAAGCAATAGACCAAACGTATGGGGTAGCGTCAGTTCGTGGGTGAGCCAAACGGTAGCCACTCCCAGATTGTTTGCCAAGGGTGCAACATCACTTTTAGTTGGCTGATAACCGTTTAGCATACGCCACCACAGCATCCGTAGCCCATAACGTGTACGTAGACGAGTCTCGATGGCGGCGGCAGACTCGACCAAAAAAGGCTGACTTTGGCGTCCCATCACCGCCCACTCACTCAGCTGGTTCGCCAGACCCATATTTGTTCGTCCCGTTTGCCGCGCCGAGGTCACAGCCCGTACCATTGGGCTATGACGAAAGCGGGCATTGACTCGGACGAGGGCGCGGTAGAAAGCAACATCTTCGGGGGTTCGCACTGGCGGTAAGCCTCCTAAGTAGGTCGGCGTGAAAGAACCAAAGTATGTAAAGATAAATAAATACGGAGTACACATGTACGGAGGTGACTAAGATATGGGCGCTCGTTTAAGGGTATTTCTGACTAGTGAGCAAGACAAAA
>JAABUZ0100002641.1_pt1 | contig 29095 bp, 17 predicted proteins | sample 5562091 | NCBI WGS metagenome assembly JAABUZ01 (sample SAMN12813069, study PRJNA571459) | rock metagenome | isolation source: Antarctica rocks | place: Antarctica: Victoria Land, Linnaeus Terrace sud | collected 2015-12-21 | reverse complement strand
GCGGCTCTTCCGCCCATACTTCTCAAACACAGACCGTGCCGCCAGACTCTGCTGCTTCATCGCCCCTCCACCACTGACTCCAAGCTAATCAATCAGGTTGTGGATGCAAACTTGTGCAGAGATTCCTAAATACATTGTGCGTCGTTCCCGAGAGTTTCGGATTTGCTTTGATATCGCCCCCAAGGTCGAGGATTAACAGTCGGGAGAAGTCTTGGCCAAGGTGCTTTCGCATCCCGTCAAAGGCACCTTTGTCTAGAAAGCTGTTGTTACTGACAAAGCAGATGACACCTGTTGTTCCGATTCGATCTGTTGCCCAGCGAAACGCTTTGACATACGGATCACCTAACTTGTTACGAAGGGTGGCGTGAGAGTCCTTCGTATAAGTTCGGCGAACTCGATCGTCAATAGAGTTCTCTCCGGAATAGAGAGTGTTCTTGTTCTGATCGTTTTCCTTGGTTTGCCCTGCGTTGTATGGAGGATTGCCGATTACGACTTTGATCGGAGCCTCCATTTGCCGAAATATGCGAGCCGTGTTCTCGGTGCTGAAGACGCTCAGCTGCCCAACGGTAGAGAACGTGTCCACAAGGCAGATTCCATTGAACGGTGTGTAATGCTGCAGCCTTTCTAGATAAGCGTGCTCGATGTTCATACTGGCGATGTAGTAAGGGAGGAGCGTGATCTCGTTGCAATGAAGTTCTTCGGCGTACTTTTGCGGCAGCGCAGAGCGTTTGATTTCCTGCATGACGCGAGTGATGAAGTTGCCGGTTCCGGTGAAGGGGTCAAGGATGTGTACGTCTTTGTCGGAAAAGGACTTGCCGAACTCCTGCTTAAGGATCTCTTCGACGGAGCGGACCATGAAGTCGACGATGGGCTGCGGGGTGTAGACGATGCCGTGGGTGTCGGCCTGTTTGGTGTCGAAGCGCTGGAAGAACTTCTCGTAGACGGCGTTGAGGAAGTGCTGCTTTTCCGTGTAGCCCTGCTGGGACTCGGCGGCCCGCTCGATGGCGGTGTAGAAGCGGTCTAAAGGTCGTAAAAACTCATCTCTGGAAAAATGGCGGGCGGTGATGGAGCGGATGACCTTTTCGATCTCGACGGCGATGACGTTGCGCTGAAGGAACTCCTGATTGTTGAAGACCTTGCGGAAGATGCGCTCGGTGAGGAGGTGCTGGACGAGCATCTTGCGGATGGCGTCGTCGGTGAGATCGGGGTTGATGGACTGGCGGCAGAGCTCGGCGAAGGAGAGAAAGTTCTCGCGGAAGGTGGCGTTCTTGCCGTATTCCTTTGCGAGGATGTCGGTGACGCCACGGGCGAGGTCGGGGATCTTCTCGGCGAACTTTGTGACGGCTTCTTCCCAGTCGACCTCAAACGGCTGCTGGTAATCGAAGAATAACTGCAGTACCTCGACGAGCGCTTCGGGAGTGTTGATAGGACCGTCGAATGGTTTCCGGCTGCCTTGATAGAGCACGGCATGGCCTGGGGACTGAAAGAGGATGTTCGTGAGCGGGTATCCTTTTTGCGATTTTGGACCTGATTTCCTTGTGGAGATCGTCATCAGAGTCCTTGGCCTCCCACAGACCGTGAAGTACTGGAAGGTCATCATGGTAAATCGCTCCGTCGACGCGGAGGGACTGCTTGCCCGTGCCTTTGAAGGCGTACTCCTCGACGAGGTGCCAGCCGTAGGGCGGGCAGCAGCGCTTGAGGAGGTCGGCAAAGGCGGAGCGGGTGTTGCCCTCGGTGGTGTGGCCGTGTTTTGCGAAGGTGGCGAGGGCGTCGAAGTACGCCTTGACGGGCTTGTGGGAGGGCTTGAGGGGGAAGATGGACGACATGGATGTCGTGAGGGTAGCACCGAGGCGCAAGGCAATGTGGCACTGAGAAGAGGATCGAGCCGGGTGCCCCGTTCATGACAGTTTCAGCGTCATGAGTGGGTTCAAGCCACGAATCCGCCAACCTCCTGTCAAGCCCACACGCCCCTCAACTCCGCGCCAGACGCTGCTACACGCGTGGCGCACCCACCACCGCCAACCTGCCATACTGGATACGGGGCAAACTTCGTCCTCGGGAGAGCCATCCTGGTTTGCTTCCCCAGGAGCTTATCCCCAATGGATGGAATACTTTGGCCTCAAATCACACAGATACAAGACTTTGCGTGTAGCCCACTCGCTATCTCTCTACATTTGTAGACTTTAGCAAAATTCCGGGCGGGGGAGGGGTACCCTGCCATCAAGACAAGGATGTGCTTTGCCGTCCTAAATCATGAATTCTTACTTCCTGCAATAGCCCAGTAGGAGTTGCCGACCGCCCCGGTAAGGGTTGCCGCCCTGAGTTCAAACTAGTAACCTCAATAAGTCAGTTCTAGTCCGTTCGTCGGAAGGCAGGTATGTTTGAGTTTGACTCGTCGAAGAGTTCTTGTCGCTTGCTCGGTTGTTGGAGTCGCTACCGCCGTTCTGACCGTTGTCACGGTTCAGCCAGTGACCCAGAAGGACACCCCACGGCAGACGATAACCTCGAATATCTCGCCGGTGCGACCCAAAGCTCACCATCGAGTTTACGCCACACTCACTCATACTCTTCTCTCCGGTGTCGGCTCCTGGTACGGCGACCTCTTTGACGGCCGTGCTACGGCAAGTGGCGAGCTCTTCGACAAAGCGGCAATCACCGCGTGCCATCCTACCCTCCCGTTTGGCACCCTGGTACGCGTCATCAATCTCCGAAACAGGCGTTCCGTCGTGGTACGAATCAACGACCGCGGGATTCGGCCGGATCGTGTGATCGACCTCTCCTCGGCGGCCGCGGAGAAGATCGGCCTGCTCGAGACCGGTATCGCACCGGTCCGGCTCGAAGTCCTGTCGAAGAGCCGTAGCTGAATCATGCGTCCCTGCTGGTCTCTTCCGAGCAGAAGCGAGACAGCCCTGGTTAAGAGCGCGGGAGTCCCTGACACTTTCAGCGCAGCTTAACCTTAGTTCCGCTAACTTGGGTGAGCATGCGTTTTCTAACGGAAGCTGACCGGCGTTGTCGTTTGGGGGATGGCACTGACGATCCTTCTGTCGGGGAGTTTCTGCTGCGCCCAGTCCCCCGGCCAGGCAACCCAGCCCGATCCAAATGCCGCTCCACCGGTCACCCTAGGCTTGAGCGAAGCGATCCAACGCGCCCAACGGAACGAGCCTGCGTTCGCTGCCGCTCTCGCCGAGAGCAAGGCGACCCGGCTCGACCGCTCCATTGCTCGCGCCGCCCTTCTGCCCAACGCGATCAACCATAACCAATATCTTTTTACCCAGTCGAATGGTGCCAAGAACGCTGGTGGACAGGCAGGTTTCCAGCCCGCACCCATATTTATCGCAAACAATGCTATCCACGAGTATGCGAGTCAGGGCAGCGTCACCGAGAGCCTCGGTCCAAGGCAGTTTGCAGATCTGCAGATTGCGACCGCGGGTGCGGCGCGTGCTGCGGCTGAGTTCGAGATAGCCCGCCGTGGTCTAGTCTCCGCTGTCGTAGGGCTCTTCTACAACAGCTTCGCGAGTCAGCGGAAGCTGCTGATCGCGCAGCGTGCCGCGAATGAGGCAGCCCAGTTTTCGGACCTTACCAGGAAACGGGAGCAGGCGCGCGAAGGGGCCCACGCCGATGTCATCAGGGCGCAGCTTCAGGAGCAGCAGCGGCAAAGAGATCTGACCGATGCCAGGCTTGGCGCCGACAGGGCACGGCTCGAGCTGGGCGTGCTGCTCTTCCCCGATCCGCGCACCGGATATCAGTTGCAGGAGCCGACTACGCCTGCTCTCCCGTCGCGCGAGGAGGTCAATACTCGGGCTGCGGCAAACAACCCGGAGCTGAAGAGCGCATTGGCCGCCCTCCGCCTGAGCAATGCGGAGATACTCTCCGCGCGCGCAGCCTATCTGCCCGATCTTGCGCTCAACTTTACCTACGGCATCGATGCTCCTCAGTTCGCGCGGTACAGTCCCACCGAAGTAAAGAATTTAGGCTATTCCGCAAGCGCGACCCTCGATATCCCTCTTTGGGATTGGTTCGCCACGGCCCACCGGGTGAAGCAGAGCCAGATACGCAGGGATGCCGTGCGGATCGCTCTGACGGCAACGCAGCGGCGCTTGATCGTTGCCCTGGACGAAGGCTATGCCGAGGCGATTGCAGCCCGCGATCAGGCGGCCTCGCTCGATGAGAGCGTGCGAACGGCGGCGGAGAGTCTTCGCCTGACCAAGCTCCGATACGCGGACGGCGAAGCAACGGTGCTGGAGGTGGTCGACGCGCAGACAGCTCTTACCGCGACAGAAAACGCGCAGCAGGACGGAATCGTTCGATTCCAGGCAGCGCTGGCGAACCTTCAAACTCTGACAGGAATCCTGTGAGCGCAACTGTGACCAAGAGAGCAAAAAACTGTGAGCACAAGCCCGTGATCCAGACGTCTCCAGCCGTGAGTCACACCTCGCTTCTTCGGCGAGCCGCTGCGAGCTTTGCCCTTGCGATGTTGCTGATTGACGGCTGTAAGGCCAAGCCGGACGCCGCACCCGAGACAGAGGTCACGGTCCAGGCCGAGCACCCCGAGCAAGCTCCGATGTCCGAGCACATCACCGCGGATGCGGTCCTGTCGCCCCTGGCGCAGGCAGCGCTCTCCCCGAAAATCAGCGCTCCCATTCGGCATTTCTATGTGCAACGCGGGTCGCATGTCAGAGCCGGCCAGCTGCTCGCAATCCTTGAGAATCGCGATCTCGAAGCCGCTGCCCTGGACAACAAGGGAACCTACACGGCCGCTCAGGCAGCCTACGAGAACCAGACCCGGGCGCAGGTGCCAGAGGACTTCCAGAAGGCGCAGCTCGACGTCGCGCAGACAAAGGCCAATCTCGATCTCAACCAGAGCATCGTCAAGGGACGCCAGCAGCTCTTCTCTCAGGGAGCGATCCCGGGCCGCGATTTGGACACCGCGACCGCCGGGCTGGTCCAGGCCCAGGCTGCCTACGACACGGCGGTCAAGCATCTCGAGTCGCTCAAATCCGTAAGCCGCCAGGCCGCGGTCCAACAGGCTGGAGGTCAGCTTACCTCCGCAAAGGGCAAGTATCTCGGCGCCGAAGCACAGGTTTCCTACTCCGAGATCCGCAGTCCCATCTCCGGAGTCGTGACCGATCGATCGCTCTTCGCGGGTGAGACGGCGCCGGCGGGAACAGGCCTCCTGACCGTCATGGATACGTCTGCCGTGCTCGCGAAGCTGCACCTGGCCCAGATCGTCTCTCAACGTCTCAAGCTCGGTGACGACGCGACCATCGCCGTTCCGGGCCTTCCCGATCCCGTCTTTGCCAAGGTCTCTCTGATCAGCCCGGCGCTCGACCCCGGAAGCACCACGGTCGAGGTCTGGCTGCGAGCCGAGAACCGCGATGGCACCTTGAAGGTCGGAACACCCGTTCGCGCCTCCGTTGTGGGCAGATCGGTCGCGTCCGCGCTCAAGGTCCCCTTGACCGCAATCCTAACCGCCCAGGAAGGCAGCAAATCCGTGATGGTCGTCGGCGCGGATGGAGCGGCGCACCGCAAAGCAGTCACCCTGGGCATCCAGGATGGCGAGGATGTACAGATTACGGGCGGTCTGACGGCGAGTGACACCGTTGTCACGGCCGGGGCCTACGGCCTCGAAGACGGAAGCAAGGTCAAAGTCGGCCCGGCGGAAGTGGACGCGAAGCCCGGCTCCGATACCAAGGCCAACAAGCCCGCAGCCGGGAAGGAGGCGGACGAGAAGTGATCGCCACCGAGCCACAGCCGCAGCAGGCCGCTCCGGAGGAGAGCTTCTGGCTCACCCGGTACCGCAGCACCATCTTCTTCTTCCTGGTCATACTCACGGCCGCCGGCCTCTACTTTGCCTTCCAGGTCCCCATCTCCGTCTTTCCGGATACCAACTTCCCCCGGGTAGTCATCGGAATCGACAACGGCGTGATGCCGGTCGAGCAGATGGAGGTCACGATTACAAGACCGGTCGAGGACGCGATCAACACGGTTCCAGGCCTGCTTACGGTGCGCTCGACGACCAGTCGCGGCTCGGCGGAGGTCAGCCTGTTCTTCGACTGGAATCAGAACATGTTTCAGACCCTCCAGCTGGTCGACGCAGCCCTCGGCAAGGTAGGGCAGAGCCTTCCGAGCACGGCCAAGCTCAACACTCACCGGCTTACGTTCGCAACGTTTCCCATCCTCGGCTATAGCCTCACCTCTGAGAAACTTGCGCAGACACAGCTCTGGGAGCTGGCGACCTACGAGCTGAAGCCGCCGCTGAACCGTGTTCCAGGCGTCAGCGCGGTTACGGTGCAGGGCGGGCAGGTGCCGGAGTTCCACGTCATTCCCAACCTCGCCAAGCTGCAGGCCGCCGGCGTCACCGTGCTCGATCTCGTGAACGCCATGCAGGCGTCGAACATCATCGATTCACCGGGCTTGTATGAGGCCAATCACCAGCTCGTTCTCGGCCTCGTTGGCGCCCAGGTTCACGATGCCGAGCACCTCTCCCAGCTGGTCGTGAAGACCACTCCCGGCGGCGCTCCTGTCCACGTCTCCGATGTGGCTGCCGTGCAGGCCGGAACCCTGCCGGTGTACACCGTCGTCACGGCGAACAGGACGCCGGCCGTGCTTCTCAACATCACCCGGCAGCCCTCGAGCAACACCGTCGCGGTAGCCGATGCCGTCGCCGCAGAGATGGCGCAGCTTGAAAAAAAGCTTCCGGCCGGCGTTCGACTCGAACCGTACTACGATCAGTCCGAGCTCGTTCGCGAGAGCATCAAAAGCGTCCGGGATGCCATTCTCATCGGGCTGGTCCTCGCCTGCGTCATCCTGTTCCTCTTTCTCCGGGACTGGACCTCCTCGCTGGTCGCAGGACTCGTCATCCCTGTCACCATCGCCGTGACGATTGTCTTTCTTCGCATCATCGGGGAGAGCTTCAACCTGATGACCCTGGGTGGTCTCGCGGCCGCGATCGGATTGGTTATCGATGATGCGATCGTGGTGGTGGAGAACATCGTTCTTCACAGAGATTCCGGTGAATCGCGCGTGCAGGCGGTACGCAAAGCTCTGAGCGAGATCACACGGCCGCTAATTGGATCGACGATCACCCCCGTCGTTGTCTTTCTCCCGTTGATCTCCGTCACCGGGGTCACTGGCAGCTTCTTCCGGGCCCTGGCCATCACCATGACGGCAGCCCTGCTCACCTCTCTGCTGTTGGCGCTTACCTGGACCCCCGGTCTAAGCCTCGTTCTGCTTCGGCCAAAGCGGCCGGGGAATTCGAAAGACGAGAGCAAAAAGCACGATGAGACCGGGGGTCTGCTTGGGCGCGTCATGTGCTTCCACGCGAACGCGCTCAACTTCTCTCTCCGGCGTCCAGTGATCCTAGCCGCAACCTGCGCAGCTCTGATAGGGGGAACGTTCTTCGCGTATCGGGAGCTGGGATCCGATCTGCTTCCGGCAATGGATGAAGGTGGCTTCATCCTGGACTACATCATGCCCGCGGGCAGTTCGCTGACGGAGACGAATCGCGTTCTCAAACACGTTGAGAACATCCTTCAGGACACCCCCGAGGTGCAGAGCACATCCCGTCGCACCGGCATGCAGATGGGGCTGGCGGCGGTTACCGAAGCAAACTCGGGCGACATCACGGTCCGGCTCAAGAGCAAACGCAGCCGCGGAATCGATGAGGTGATCGCCGATGTTCGCTCCCAGATCAAGAGGTCGGAGCCACAGCTGGATGTGGAGTTCACCCAGGTGCTGCAGGATATGATCGGTGACCTGTCAAACTCACCCGAGCCCATCCAGATCAAACTGTTTGCCAATGATCCAGCGCTGCTGCAGCAGCTCGGTCCCCGCGTGGCCGATGCGATCGGCAAGATCTCCGGCGTGGTCGATGTGCAGAATGGAATCGAAAACACCATCAGCGGGCCCGCAACGAACTTCCAGGTGGACCCCACCATCGCGGCCCGGCTTGGATTCACGCCGATGGAAGTCGCCGAGGATGCGACCTCGATCCTGGATGGCGTTGCGACCAACGATCCGCTGATCGCAAACGGCCGGCCGTACACCATACGCGTCCGGCTCGGAGATGAGACCCGTGCCTCGCTCGATTCGATCGAGAACACGGTCTTTAATAGCAGCAGTGGAAAGACCGCGACGCTTGGGGCGCTCGCACAGATCCAGCAGCAGCCGCCCCAAAACGAGATCCGGCGCGAAAATCTTCAGCAGCTCGTAGTCGTGTCGGGCCGCCTGGAAGGCTCCGATCTCGGGACCGCGATGGCACAGGTGCAGCACACGGTGGGCCGTCTTCACCTCCCCTCCTCGGTGCGTGTCGAGTATGGGGGAACTTATCAGGAGCAGCAGAAGTCCTTCCACGACCTGGTGCGCGTTCTCGTGCTCGCCCTCGCATTGGTGTTTGGCGTGCTCCTGGCGGACTTCCGCAACTTTTCCGCTCCCGTCGCCATCCTTACCTCGTCCATCCTCTCTATCTCCGGTGTCGTGTTCGGCCTGCTGATCACGGGCATCACCTTCAACGTCGCCTCTTTCATGGGGCTCATCATGGTGATCGGCATTGTGGCGAAGAACGGCATCCTTCTGCTCGACGCGGACGAGCGATACCGGGCTGAGGGGATGTCGGCGCGGGACGCTATGTTTCAGGCAGCACAACGCCGGCTTCGTCCGATTCTTATGACCGCCATCGCAGCCATATGCGGCATGCTTCCCCTGGCGTTCGCCCTGGGGGCCGGCTCGCAGATGCTGCAGCCCTTGGCCATCTCCGTCATCGGCGGGCTGATGATCTCGATGGCGCTCAGCCTTATCGTGACCCCGGCGGTCTACTACTGGATGACGCGCGGTCGTGAGCACGCCGCCTAGCACTTCATTCAGAGCAGCTTGCCTGCACTCCTCCGGGCACCAGCGAACAAATGGCATCACCGGCAAATAAACGGCCGGTGGGAGGACACCCACCGGCCAGCAGACCTCGAGCCCCTAACGGCCGACTACCAGGATGGTAAAGCTGCCCGGCAGGATCGCTGGACGAGGCCGCGGGGTCTGTGCTGTGGGAGCAGGCCGAGATCCAAACTCCGCCGTCAACAGATACACGCGTCCACTGTCCTCATCAAGAGTCATGGTGCGTGCTCCTCGTTCCGTCGTCACCGTCTGCAACACGGGATAGCCGGTGCCGCTCGCGTCGACCACCGTCAGTGTGCCTTCGCCGTTCGAGGAGAAGGCGAGCTTGTGCTTGGCGTCGAAACCCGCGGCATCAGGGCCATCGCCGATCTGAGGTGTGGCCAGCACCTTTCCGGTGTCGGCGTTGGTCACAGCCATCTTCTTGCCGTCGCAGACGGAGAACAGCCGTCGTCCCGCGGCGTCAAACGCCAGGCCCGACGGGGAGTCACAGCCGGCCAGCGGCCACTCCGCCGTCATCTTCTTCGTCGAGGCATCCAGCCGAACGATCTCATTCTTGTCTTCAATGTTCACGAACATGGTGCCCCTGCCGTCGGCCGCTGGAAACTCCGGTTTACCGGGAAGCGGGATGGTCGCGACCACGGTGCGGGAGGCGGTGTCGATCACAGTGACATCCTTGCTGCGTCCGTTGAACGCCCAGACCGTCTTGGTCCGGGGCTCGTAGGCGATACCGTCCGGGTTAATTCCTGCCGGGATGGTCGCCAACGTTGCCAGGCTGCTGCGATCGAAGACGACAACAGCGTTGCCCCCGCCATCGCTGATGTAGCCGAACTTGCCCGAATCGTCCAGAGCCACGCCGTGCGTGCCCTTCAACCCGGTGATGGAGCCGGCCACCTTCCCGGTTGCCATATCGACCACCTCGACTCGAGGACCATGCGTTGCGTAGAGCCGGTGAGCGGACCGATCTACCGTGAGGTAGTCCCAACCACCCTCACCGCCGATCTTCCAGTGATCCAGAACGCGGTAGGGACCTTGCGCGAACGCATGCGAAGCAGCACAGAGCATACCGAGAAGAACAGCCGCCGCACCCAGCGGCAGGCTGGAGTTCTGTAAGAGGGGGCGTGAGGCGCGTTCCTGTGAGGTGCGTTTCAGAGGCATGGAGATCTCCACGATGAGCTCGACCCGTGCATCACGTGCCGGCGCCCCAGTGTTTCACCCGTTCGTTAACTCAGGCTGAAGATACGGCAGCCACAGCCGGCAGGGGAGCTCTCTCGCCGTCCGGTCCGCCCACTCTGGGCAGGTGGACGACGGCCGTTGTTCCGAGTCCTGGTGTGCTCTGCAAGTCGATGGTTCCGCCGGCTCTCTGCACAATTGCCCTGCAGATCGCCAGCCCAAGCCCACTGCCCCCCGTCTTTCGGGCTCGCGACGGGTCGCCGCGATAGAAGCGCTCGAAGACATGGGCAAGGGTCGCCTCGTCGATACCCTCTCCAAGATCTTCCACACGCAACTCCACCCAATCACCATCAGATAACCGCGTCGTCACCACAACTTCACCAGCGCTTTCGCTGTGTTGCAGAGCAATAATCAGGAGATTGGAGCAGAGCAGGTGGCATTCCTCCGGGCTTAACCCAACATGGACGGCCACGGCACAGTCCACTCGAATCCCCCACCTGTCGCAGCTCCGCGAGCGGCTGGAGCTGTTCCGCCACATCTCTGGCCGAGGCAGCCAAGTCATTTGCAATCAAAGCGATATATGAATTTGGAGAACTCTCCAGCCGTGCCAGCGTCAGCATCTTTGCCACGATCTGCTCCATGCGATCGCAATCAACGAGAGATCGCTGCAGGCCAGCCTCGTATTCGGCGGCGTTTCGATGCCGCATCGTAAGAAGCTGCAGAGATGATTTAATGACCGCAACAGCCGTTTTCAGCTCATGCGCGGCGTCGCTGACAAAGTGGCGCTGCTGATCGAACGATTGCTGGAGTCGCTGGACGGCGGATTCGAGCGCCGTCCCAAGCGGAGCTAACTCCTTTGTTGCTCTTGCGCTCTCCGGAGCGTTGAAGCTCCATCGCTGCGCCGATATGCCCCGCGCCTCCGCTGCAAGTTCACGCAAGGGCAATAGCGCTCGTTGAAGCAGCCACGACACCAGAGATGCTGTCACGAGGAGCAGAAGCGTACTTGCGGCGGTGTAAAAAGCGACTGCCTGGCGGATCTCCTTCCATACGCCTCTTGTCTGCGATCCATAGACGACGATGACCGTGTGCGCCGTGCCGCCATTCGGCTCACCCGAATCCACAACTCGAACGCCGTGCATGCGGATGAGGCGGTAATGTAGACCGCCGACCTTGGCCCGAAAGATCCCGTCCTGGGTCTGGCGAAAAGGGTGGTCAACAGTGCGGTTCCAGTTTTCGGATTGGCCGAGCACGCGGCCCGCGGCATCCTGTACCTGGTACAGGTCTTCCGCTGGCAGCTGAAGATTGGTTCGGTCGAGCGTGACGTTGTCCGCTTTGTCATCTGCATCCTGCACCGCTCCCAGCAAGGAATCAGCACGTCCGCGAAGCATGACATCGAACGCTTGGAACCGAGTGTGGCGCTCATAAGCGAGGGTGACGCCGACCACGCCGAGCGCGGAGATCAGCTGCATCAAGAGCACCGAGGCGATGAGCTGCCGTGCAATGGACCGTTTTTTTCGCTCTCTCAATCGCCTATCCCGCTTATCCCTGGGGAGTCCATCAGACGGTACCCGCGGCCTCGCAGGGTTTCCACAATCTGCTGTTGCGAGCCCCCACTCAGTTTTTTTCGCAGATTCGAGATGTGCGCCTCGATGACGTTGGAGTGATGTTCCCAGTTGTAATCGTAGAGGTGCTCCAACAGTTCACGTTTCGAGACGATTACTCTCGGACGATGCACCATGTACTCCACAATCCGATACTCCGTCGGCGAAAGGTCCGCCAGTTTTCCCGACCGTCGTACCGTCTGCTCCAGGGTATTGACTTCCAGCTCTCCGGCCGTAAGGACTGGGTGAGCAGCACCCTTTCCCCTACGGATCAGCGCCTTTGCCCGGGCAATCAACTCACCCAGATCGAAGGGTTTGCTCAGGTAGTCGTCCGCCCCGGCGTTCAAGAGTTCGATTGTGGATGCCGCGCCCTCCCTCGCCGTGAGAACGAGCGTTGGCGTGCGGTCCTTGCGGGCACGCAGTCGCTTCAAGAGGGTGACTCCGTCCATGGATGGCAACATGAGGTCCAGGATGATCAGGTCATAGCACTGCTGTTGTGCGAGCTGCTCGCCAACCCTGCCGTCCTCGGCACAGTCCACGGCAAAGCCCGGCCCCTCACGGAGGGCGGACGCAAGATTCTCGGCCAGCCGTACCTCGTCCTCTACTACCAAGACGCGCATGGAATGAGTCTCTCGTGTCGAGCTTAAACGATACTGAATTTGCAGGTGTGCCGCCCTGAGCTCAAGGCTACGAGGGCTTCATGTGAGACCGGATGGGTGCGATAACGCAGGCAAGGAAGAAATCCAGAGAGTTCTTCAGCAGAGACTGTAAAGCTGGAATCGGCGAAACTGCGGGAAGCAAGAAAGTTGTTCATCGGCAACGCGAGCCGATATACTGCTCCCGATCGGAAGTGACTAAGAAAATCGTTTTATTCAGATTAGAAAGGCAAGACATGACTCCCTTGATAACACGAAGAACATTAGGACGCCTGCTTGGCGCAACGGCCGGAGCCGCAGCTCTTCCGACGTTTAGCGTCGCAGCAGAAAGCGCACCGGGCAAGTCGGGGGGAGACGCGAATCGCCGTTTTCCGGAGGGCTTTCTTTGGGGGTCCGCAACCGCGTCCTATCAAGTAGAAGGCGCGGCGAAGGAGGATGGCCGGGGAATGTCGATCTGGGACACCTTTTCCCATACGCCCGGCAAGACGCACAATGGTGACACTGGAGATATTGCAGACGATCATTTTCACCGATTCAAGACAGACGTTGGCCTCATGAAGGCTCTGGGCGTCAAGGTGTATCGATTCTCAGTGGCCTGGCCGCGCATCTTCCCGGAGGGGACGGGTGCTCCGAATCCCAAGGGCCTCGACTTTTACAACCGAATGCTGGATGAGTTGCTGGCGAACGGTATCGAACCGTTCTGCACGCTGTACCACTGGGACCTCCCGCAGAAGCTGCAGGACAAAGGCGGGTGGGAGAGCCGCGATACGGCGCAGGCCTTTGCCGAATACGCCGGCTTCACGGCAGGCAAGCTGTCGGATCGCGTGAAGCACTTTATGACGATGAACGAGATACGCAGCTTTGTGGAGCTGGGGTATGCCCAGGGAACTCATGCTCCTGGTCTGAAGCTCGATCCAGCTCGCGTAGCGCAGGTGAGCCACTTCGCTGTCCTCGGACACGGATTAGCGGTTCAGGCAATCCGTGCAAAGGCCAAGGCCGGCACTAAGGTGGGTCTAGCAGACAACGCAACGGCCACGACCCCTGTGATCGAGACGCCGGAGCATATCGAAGCGGCAACCCGCGCCATGCGCGAAGAGAACGCGATGTTTCTCACGGTGATCCAGGAAGGACGCTACACCGAGGCGTACCTTAAGCGGCTCGGAGCGGCGGCTCCGAAATTCACGCCTGACGACCTCAAAGTGATTGGAAGTAAACTCGATTTCCTTGGTCTTAACGTTTATCAACCGACGTACATCCGTGCCGACGGATCATCGATAGGTTACACGGTGGTGCCTCCACCCGCCTCTTATCCGCACATGTTCAGCCCATGGCTCACCGTCGGTCCGGAGGCGCTGTACTGGTCCCCGAAGCTCGCCGCCAAACTCTGGAGTTTGCAGGAGATCTACATCACGGAGAACGGCGCTTCTTCAGCCGACGTCCTCAATGCAGAGGGCAAAGTCCTCGACACCGACCGGGTGATGTACCTGCGCAACTACATGACGCAGCTCCAACGTGCTGTTTCCGAGGGCGTTCCCGTCAAGGGCTACTTTCTCTGGAGCCTCATTGACAACTACGAATGGGCCGACGGCTACGACAAACGCTTCGGCATTCACTATGTCAACTTCGCGACCCAGAAGCGGACGCCGAAGCTCAGCGCGGAGTTCTACAAAGAGGTGATCGCGCGCAACGCGTTGGCGTGATCACCTCGACCTCACGTGCCTTCCTTTACAGCGGTAAAGAGCTCAGTCAGCGACCGGAGCAGAGTGAAGCGCACGATGCCTCCCGGCTTCTTCGCCGCGTCCACCAACTCGGTCTTCGAGGATTTCCAGCCTGCGGGGGCTGATTTCCCTGATGAGAGATAGCCGACCGCTTCAATCCCGGCCGCGGCAAGACTGGCCAGCTGATCGGCTCGCATCTGCACGTCCTGCAGTCTCGGGGAATGCCTCATCTGCTCCTGGACTCGGGGGATGGCGGCAGAGAGCCGGTTGAGGCGAGCCAGCAACTGCTTGCGGTTCGATGCATCTCCGGCAGGATTCTGGAGAAATGTGTGCGTAAGCTTTTCGAACTCGCGGCCGGAGGGTGGGTCGGGCCGTACCGCATCAACGAATTGATCCAGCCGCGTCGTTTGCGAGGTCTTCTGCTGCTGGTACCGTTCGCCGAAGCTGACCGGCTCCAGCACGGACGCGAAAGCACGCAGGTCGTCGATCTGCGGGGTCCCCGCAAGCTGCCGGAGGCCGGCGTCCTCGTGAGAGAGGTGATGGAGGCCGAGAGCCTCAAGAGCAACAGCGACCGCATCGAGGCGGCGGTACATGTCGTCGACATCTCTTACCTGCTCCGGGGACCAGAAGCGTTCCGCGATGGCGGCAGTTCGTGGCCACACGCGAGAGTCGATCGAATCTGCATTGAGGTGTTCTCCCCACATGCACACCTCTCCACCCAGAACCAGCTGCCCCTGGTCGGGGGTAAGATCGGCGGTCGGAGGAAGTGGGTCAGCCAGATAATGCTGGCCGGCGGAGTGCATAGCATCGAGGTAATACGGAGCGGACAGGACACCCTGATATCCCTGTTTGGCGCCTTTAATCAGGGACGCCTCTCCGCGCCAGGATTGGATAATCACATCCTTTGGAAGAGCAGGGTTCAGGATCTCGTCCCATCCGATCATGCGTTTATGCAAGTGAGTCAGAATCTTCAGAATACGTTGATTGAAGTAGGCCTGGAGAGCCTCCGAGTCTTTCAGGTCGTGGTGCTGCATGAACTCTCTTATGCGAGCACTGGATTTCCAGTCGGGAGCGGGTGTTTCATCTCCACCGATGTGGATATAGGGATCTGGAAAGATCTCGGCCATCTCACCGAGAAAGCTTGCAAGAAACGTGTAAGTCTCTTCGCGGGTTGGATCGATGGCGTACGTCGAGATGCCGAACTCGCGCCGTATGCCGGCCGGCGGCTGGCCACTGGACAACTCCGGATATGCGACCAGCCAGGCAGTGCTGTGGCCCGGCATTTCGAACTCGGGCACGACACGGATACCGCGATCGCGCGCGTACCGGACGATCTCCCGCGCGTCGTCCTGGGTATAGAAGAGGCCGTCAGATCCCTTCGCCGTCAGCTCCGGGAATATGCGGCTCTGGATACGAAATCCCTGGTCCTCTGTAAGGTGCCAGTGGAAGACATTCATCTTTACAGCCGCCATGCCGTCCAGCGTTCGCTCGAGCACTTCCACCGGTTCGAAGTGGCGGCCGCAATCGATCATGAGTCCTCGCCATCGGAATCGCGGAGCATCCTTGATGGTTACGAGCGGAAGGACGTACTGCTTCTCGCTGGGCTGAACGAGTTGAAGCAGGGTTTGCAAGCCATGCATTGCGCCGGCCACGGTAGAGGCGTCGAGCTGAACGCCGGATGAGGTCACCTGAAGCGCATACGATTCGTCCTCGTCGACGCCCTGCACTGCCTCTCCCTCACGCTGGACGCGAATCACGATCTGCTGACCCGTATCTCCGGTCTCCGGCTTCGGGGTGAACGCGAGCCCGGTCTTCTCCCCGAGTTGATGCATGGTTCGCGTGACGGCTCGATCCAGCCTCTCGCTTTTGAGCGACTCGACTCTGACCGTCAATGCGGACGTCAAGCGAAGGTCTCCTGAGGCTCTCGTCAGACTGGCCGGCTGGGGCAGTAGAAGATTATGAAAACCCGAGTCGCGCACCGACTCTGCAACTGCAGGTCGATTCATCATGAAGAGCAGGCCCGTCCCCACCAGCAGAGTCGCGCACGTACCGTACCCCAATTTTTCCAAACGTCTTCGAGCCATTCTTGACCTCGCAAAGTATTATGGACTCGGAGACCTCTTGAGGCGTTTGCAAGGGCGATTTCTACCGTGCCGAACGCGGCACATTGGTGGACGCTGCTCCAGGGGTTCGAGAAATTCATGCTGAAGCACTCACGACGCAACCGCCACATCCTCTCTCTTCTGTTGCAAGCAGTGCTCCTTGGCGACCTGCTGGCGCAAGCTCATAGCGCTCCCAGCCCGCCTCCTTCCGGCGCACGAACGCGCGTCTGCAAAAATCGAGCTCTCCCACAGCTCACGGACATCACCCAGGCAACTGGAATCCGCTTCACGCATCTAGCCGCGCCTGAGAAGAAATATATCGTCGAGTCGATGAGCGGAGGTGTACTGATTGTCGACTACGACCGGGACGGATGGCCGGATATCTATTTCACGAACTCCCCGACAGTGGAGATGGCCTTGAAGGGTGAAAAGGCGAAGGGTGCTCTTTACCACAACAATCACGACGGGACCTTCAGCGACGTGACGGAGAAGGCGGGGATTGCCTCGCCATGCTTCGCCATGGGAGGGGCGGTTGGAGATTACAACAATGATGGCTGGCCTGATCTCTATGTGACCTGCCTCGGCGGAAATGTGCTCTATCGCAACAATGGGGATGGCACCTTCACGGACGTCACCAAACAGGCGGGAGTTGCTGATGGCCGATGGTCCACGGGCGCCGCCTTCGCGGATTTCGACGGCGACGGATTTGTCGACTTGATGGTCACCAACTATGTCGACTTCAAGCTGAATGACCTCCCCGGGTTTGGTAAGAGTCCAACCTGCAAATTTCGTGGAATCGACGTCCAGTGTGGTCCACGAGGCCTTCGGGGCGGTGGAGACTCGCTCTTCCATAACAACGGCGACGGCACCTTTACCGACATCTCGAAGAGCGCCGGGGTGGATGATGCTCCCGGCTACTATGGACTTGGCGTCCTCTGGTCGGACTTCGGCAATACCGGCCGTCCGGATATCTACGTTGCCAACGATTCAACACCCAACTACTTCTATCGGAATGCGGGGCATGGCAAGTTCGACGAGATCGGGCTTGAATCGGGAACCGCGGTGAGTGGCGACGGCTCCGAACAGGGGTCAATGGGAGTGGCTGTTGCCGATTACAACCACACCGGCCGATTCTCGATCTACATCACCAACTTCGCCGACGAGTTCAACACGTTATACCGGAATGATGGATCGTGGAACTTCACTGATGTCTCTTACGATTCCGGTGTTGCTCTGGCGTCACTGCCATATGTGAAGTGGGGCACTGCATTCGTCGACCTGGACAACGATGGCTGGCCGGACCTGTTCTCCGTCAATGGGCACGTCTACCCGCAGGTGGACACGACGCCTTCGGGTGCGAGATACCGTGAAGTAGAGAACCTCCTGATGAACGAGAAGGATGGAACCTTCTGTGATGCAAGCGGCCTGGCAGGTCCGGCAATCAAGCAACCTCGGGTAAGTCGAGGTCTCGGAGCGGCGGACCTGGACAACGATGGCAATGTGGATTTTGTCATTGAAAATCTGGACGGGTCACCTACCGTGCTCCACAATCACGGCATTCCTGGAAACCACTGGGTCAGCTTCGAGCTTGCGGGGACCAAGAGCAACCGTCTCGCACTGGGTGCTCGCGTCGTGCTGACGGCGGGAGGAGTGACGCAGATGGATGAGGTAAGAAGCGGCGGTAGCTACCTCTCGCAGAACGACCTGCGAGTTCACTTCGGCCTTGGAAAGGCGGAGAAGATCGACTCGGTTGAGGTTCGCTGGCCCTCCGGTCACATCGACAAGATGACGGGAGTTCGGTCCGACTACTTCTACTCTGTTCTTGAAGGTACAGGCTTGGTGGAATTCAGCAAAATAACTCCGAGCCGAAGGTAGGCGATGGCAGGCTGGTCTTTCCGTGTTCTGCGAAGCAGCGCTTCACGCCCCGGAGTCCGGATGCAGAAAAAACGATTGACAAGAGGCCATTACACACTGCCTACTAGCTCCGCACGGAAAATACACAGCAGCTGGTTCCGAGTATTCATCAGGGATGGAACGCCAAGGGAATCGCTTCCAAGGGCGGGTGTCGGCACGGGCAACGTGCCCTTCTCCACAATTTGATGGATTCTGAAGCACTACTTTTGGAGGAATATGAAGACACTACGTTCATGGCTCACCCTTATCTTCTTTGCGAGCGCGATGATGGGCAGCCCCCTTCTCGCTCAGAAGACGTCCGGCAGTGTGGTCGGCCAGGTGACCGATCCTTCCGGTGCCTCGCTTGCGAACGCCACGGTGACACTGACCAATAAGAGTATCGGCGTGAACCGCGCAGCCACCACAAACGGGCAGGGTGAATACACCTTCGACGACGTCCAGATCGGAACCTACGAGATCAACGTTCAGTCGACCGGGTTCCGGCAGGCTAACATCAAAGGAGTCGTCGTTAACGTCGCTACGACTACCCGTTCCGATGCGCATCTCGTTACCGGCGAGGTGAATGAAGTGGTGACCGTCTCCGCAACTGCGATCCAGGTGCAAACCGATAGCGGGGCGCTCGGAACCATTGTCGACGGAACACAAATCAAAGAGCTGCCCCTGAATGGACGCAGCTTCGTCGAGCTCACACAATTGGGCCCCGGCATCTCTGGAGCCAATAACTTCGATAGCAAGAACAAGGGTCTGCAGGGCGGCGTCGACTTCTCCGTTAACGGCAACCCGACGACCAATAACCTTTTCCTGGTTGACGGCGCCAACGATAACGATGTGGGATCAAACCGCACCATTCTTATTTACCCCTCGATCGAATCGATTGCCGAGTTCAAGATGCTAACCAACAGCTATGGCCCTGAGTACGGTCAAGCCTCTGGCGCCGTTATCAGCATCGCGACACGCAGCGGAACCAACGCTTTCCACGGCAGCGTCTTTTATGATGGACGCAACGACGCCCTCGCCGCTTATAGCTACTTCGCGAAGCGCAACGCCGGGCAGGGGCAGCCTCTGAATGGTAAGGACAAGCTTCGCCGCAATGATTGGGGCTACTCTATCGGCGGTCCGATCAAGCGCGACAAACTCTTCTTCTTCTTCAATCAGGAATGGAACCACGAGATTCGTGGATTTACGCAGAGTGCATGCGTTGCTACGGCGGCTGAGCGCGCCGGGGACTTCTCCTCGCCCGTGGGCGTCGACAGCAACGGAAACCCTGTCATGTCCTGCAACGAGTCTCAGCCGACCTTTCCGGCGGCGCTCGCCAAGAACGGAAATGTCCATATCCTGAACAGTGTTGACCCTGCGGGCGCTCTCCTGGCGCAGTACTACACGCTGCCTAACAAGCCCCTCAACGTCGGCGGCAACAACTGGTCGCAATCCCTCCCGACCTTCCTGAAGTACAGACAAGAGAATGTGCGTGGCGATTACAACCTGACCAAGCGCAACACCGTTATGGGCCGCTACACGCAGGACACCTGGGCCAACCCGTCTTATAACGGAAACCAGTATTGGGGTGATTCGGCCTTCCCCGTTATCAACAGCAACTGGGCGCAACCCTCCAAGATGGCGATCGGCCGCTGGACGAGCACTATTTCGGACAGTCTGGTCAATGATGCCGAGTTTGCCTACTCCAATAACCGCATCATTCTCACGCCGGGTGGCACTAACCCGGGTCTGCTTACACAGCTCTCCGCCGCGATTCCGTCGCTCTATCCGCAGTCGCTCAAGACCGCGCCTGCGGGCACTCCCACCGTTTGGGGAGGGCTCGGGAACTACGGCAGCGGCGCCACCATCTGGTCGATTGCTCCCTGGAACAACACGCTTGACATCTATACCATCCGCGACGACGTCTCGAAGATTGCGGGAAAGCACGCGATGAAATTTGGCGCGTTCCTGGGCTATGACGGCAAAAACGAAGACTCTGGACCTGCCAGCAACGAGCGGCCGACCATAGGAGGCTTCGGCGATGGCTCGGTCGACGCCGCGACCAAGACCCGCCCGAACGCCACCGGTATCCGCACTGGCAACACCCTCGCAAACGTGCTGATCCCAAATAACCCCTTCTTCCTCGGAGAGACCTCCACCAACGTTCGTGCTCAGCTCCGGTGGAGGGACTACGAATTTTACGCCGGTGATACCTGGAAGCTTATGCCGCGCGTTACCCTGACCTACGGCTTACGCTACTCTCTGCTTCGCAACCCGGTTGCGGCGAATGATCTGGCAACCAGCTTTCAGCCAAACCTCTACGATCCAAACAAGCCGGCGTCAGACGCCTGCAACGGCATCATGCATGTACCCGGCAAGGACCCCTGCGGCGATGCGAACAAGAAGTTCGGCACCACCTTTAGCTCCGGCGCGGTTGGCCCTAATCGGTCGCTGGTGAATAACAACAATCACCTCATCGCGCCTCGAGTTGGTGTCGCTTGGGATGTCTTCGGCACTGGGAATACGGCAGTTCGCGTGGGAGCCGGAGAGTTCTTCCAACGCGAGCGCGTTTCCCGCTATGTTCTCGAGAACAATGCGCCATTCTCGGTGAGCGTCTCCAACTACTCGCGCGCACTGGGGGGTGCCACACCCGCCAGCCTAAGCGGTGCTTCCGCGTCGCCACAGGGTGGCATTGACCCGGCAAACCTCATTCCAACATCCTGGCAGTGGAATCTTACCGTCGAGCAGACGCTAGCCAAAAACACCGTGCTGCAGATGAGCTATGTCGGCAACCGCGGCATGCACCTTACCTCCAGCTATGACATAAATAGCATTGCACAAGCGAACTGGACGGCTGCGACCTTCGGTGGCGGCGGTAACGTAAACTCCTTCCGGCCTTTCCACTACAACGGTCTAACCTATTTCTCGCATAACGGTGACTCCAATTACCACTCCCTCCAGACGCTGCTCCGGACGCAGGTAAACGCATTCCGCTTCCAGGCAGCCTACACCTGGTCCCATGCCATCGCGGATATCGTCACAGACGACTCTGGTGGTGGTACCGGATCGCAGAGCTTCACTAACTTCCTTAACCCACGTCTCGATAGGGGTAATTCCGCAACGAATCGCCCTAACATATTCGTCGCAAATGCCACTTATTTTGCTCCGAAGTTGGAAAACCGGAATCTGCTACTTCGTCAAACGCTCGGCGGATGGGAGTTGACCGGCATTACGCAGGCCGACTCTGGAAACTCGTTCACGATTTTCCAGAACGGTGTCGGGGAGAACACAGCGAATGTGGCTACCGTCCTCGATCCTGCGACGGGAAAGCAGGTGTTGCCCCCAGGCGCGGGACAACTTAGTGCTCTGTTCCAGACCGGACTCGTAAGCAATCAGCGGCCTCTCGCGAATGGAGGGTGCTCCTCTAACATCAAGGGCGATCAAGTCATCAACCCCAACGCCGTCACGTTGATCGGCTACCATCTTGGCACGCTCGAGCCGAACACTGCACCTCGTGGTTACTGCCACGGCCCGCGTCTCGTCAACACAGACTTTTCCGTCGATAAGAACTGGAAGGCCAGTGAGCGGGTTACCGTGCAGTTTCGTCTTGACGCTTTCGATCTGTTCAACCATCCCAATTTTCGCGCGGATCAGGGCAACTTCAACTTTGCCGCCAGCGTGAACTGCGGGGCCGGTAGCTTGAACGGCGGCTCGACGCGCTACGCTCCCTGCAGTGCAACCAACAATGTCGTCAGCAACGTCACTCCTGGCCAGAACTTTGGCAAGTCGACTGGGCTGGTCGGCAATGCTGGACGTCAACTCCAGTACGGCCTCCACGTCGAGTTCTAACCCGTACAGCACATGTCGACTCCGAACGGCAGGACCACCCCGGTCCTGCCGTTCGAGCAGGTGCGCTCGTCGTCGGCAGCAGTCGTGTGGCACCATAGAGCTGTGACTCGGATCGTTTCTGCTCCATCCCGCGTCGTTCTCCTCCTCGTCCTTCTTCCCGGGATGTTGCATGGTCAGTCACACCATCGCTCCGCCCCGAGTGCCAAGCCTGCTGCTACGCCTTCGGACCCAGCCGCGCAGCAGCTTGCGAGTCTGATGATCTCCCAGCAGCATGCACTCCACACGGGAGATCCTTCGACGATCGCAGAGGCGACTCGTCCGCTCATTGCAGACCTCTTGCGGCAGATGGCGAAACTTCGTTTACTCCAGGGCAACGCATCAGGGGCGGTGGATCTTTACCGCAAGTCTCTTGATTTCCAGAACTCGACCGAAGCTCGGCTCGAATTGGCCTCAGCTCTGCTCCGCACCGGAAAGCCTCAGGACGCCGCAACCGAAACAGCGACGGTGCTCCAGACCGACCCGCGCAGCGCCTCCGCCTGGGCAATTCAAGGCAGCGCGCTTCGATCCGCAGGCAATAATAAGGGTGCTGCCGATTCATTTAACCACTCGCTCGAGATCACTCCGGACGCCAATGTTGCCTTTGCTTTGGGATCTGCTTTGCTCGCATCCCACGAGAAAGAGAAGGCTGACCGGATCTTTCGACAGATCATCACTGCATCCGGAAATGCAGCCATCTGGCACGTTGCAGCAGGCGACGCATACCGTGAAGCGCTTTACCTGAGCGATGCGGCCGAAGAGTTCAAGAAGGCGATTGCAATCGACCCTCGCGTGGGCCATGCGAACTTTTTTCTTGGGCTCACATCTCTCCAGATGAATGAGTGGGGCCCGAATTCGCAGAGCTTTGAGCACCTTCGGGCTGCAGTGCGTTTAGCACCGCATGAGTATCTCAGCAACTTCTACCTTGGCGCGCTTGAGTCCACTGACGGCAGCGATCTTGCCAGCTCCAATAGGCACCTTCACGCTGCGGCCGAAGCAGATCCAAGCTCACCTGACGTCTGGCTTTACCTCGGTCTCAACGCTGTGCGGGAGAAGGACACATCCGCCGCCAAACAATACCTGCGTAAGGCAATTGAGCTGACCGGGCCGGATGAAGCTCGTAATAACTTTCAGATTCGGCGCGTCTACGCTGTTCTGGGGCGCATTCTCCTCAGTGAGGGAGATCGCGTTGAAGGAGCTGCTCTCCTGACGAAATTCAAGCAGACGGAGCAGCTATCGATCGGAAAAAGCGCTCATGCAATTGCGCAGGCGGCGACGGACGATGGGCGGTCTGCTCTGAGCGACATCTCCGCCGATGTTGCTTACCCAGGAATGAAATCTACAGATACGATCGCGGCTCCGGAGTATGCGGCAGCGGCGGGTACTACCAACACCACCCATCCCCAGCCAGAGGTGACCCCGCAAGTCGCCGCCCAGCAGCAGCTGGGGGGGCTCCTCGCCAGCAGCTTCAATGATCTTGGTACGGCCGAGGCTCGGCAAGGCAAGTACGAGCTTGCCCTGGAGTATTTTCACGAGGCAGAACGCTGGCAACCGCCTACGCCTCTGATGCTGCACAACATTGGCACAGCGGCATTCCGGGTTGGAGCGTTTAGCGAGAGTGTTCGTGCCTTGCAGCTCTACCTGAAGGCCGGACCGAGCGAGGTGCGGGACTCTTCGCAGGACGATCGTTCCCGTATGATGTTGGCTATGTCGTTCTTTTCGCTGGGCAAGTTTGCGGAAGCGGACAAGAACTTCGCGTCCATACCCAATTTAGCTCTGCAGGATGCCCGTGCTGCTTACTCTTGGGCCTACTCACTGGCTCATTCTGGACAGCAGCAACAGGCGAATCAGATTGCCGATCGCCTCACAAAGCAGGAACTGGCTCCAGATGTGCTCAGTCTTGTCTGCCATCTTTACATGGACACCGAAAGCTATGACCAGAGCATCGCATGCTTTCGCAAGGCTTATCAGGCCAACCCGAATCTCCGGCTGGCCCACTACCAGGTAGCCGAGTCGCTGATCCGCCTCGACCGGCCGGCTGAGGCGGTTCCCGAGTTGAAGCAGGAGCTTACGCTTACTCCGGATAACCCCGACGTCCAATATTCGCTGGCTTTCGCGTTTTTGCAAACGTCGCACAAGAGCGAAGCGATGGCCATTCTCCAAGACCTCACGACGTCTCATCCAACTCATGCCCAAGCTCAATATCAACTCGGGAAGGCGCTGCTGGAGCAGGGAGATACAGTCCAAGCGACGAAACACTTGGAGTTGGCCGAACAGAACGATCCGCAGCCCGACTACATCCACTATCAGCTACAGACGGCGTACCGCAAAGCTGGACGTGTCGAAGATGCAGACCGCGAACTAAAGATTTATCGGGATATAAAGTCGCGGAACAGGGAGATCGCCCCAACACACAAATAGTCTAATTCGTTTGCGTCATCGAAATCCGTTCACGGTGCTTGGAGATCACTCGCAAGGGTTAACGCGACGGTTGGCTCCGGGGTTGCGCCCCAAAGTTGCTTGTACTCTTCGCCTCCTCGGAGCATGTCAAGGCGCTCGATCTGGTTGGCTTCGCATCGATCAAAGGCAAAGGACAGCAGCAGAGTGCCGGGACTGAGATCAGAGAAGTCCGGATCGAATCCGATGAGGTAGGAGTACATCCGGCGGCCGTTTCTTGCCGGCTCGGGCGAGTCCAGAAGTGTGTATAGGACCGCTACAATGTGATTGTCAATTTCAAGTGAGAGCATCCAGAGCAGTCCCGCGTTCAACAGCTCGGGAACCGACTCGCGATGGTGTTGCTGTACGGACGTGGATCGGAGCACCCCGGTTCCCTGCCATCGTCTGTCATGAAATGAAATGAGGTGCTCAAGTCCTTCCAGCGCCTGGCGGGAGTTCGCGGCGGTGATGAAGCTTAGGCGGCCACGTGCCTCCGCTCGACGGCGACAACGGCGGCTGTTCGCGCGAATCTTTGCGGGTAGCAACTGCCATCCCGCTACTGGAAGCGAAGAGCACGACTCGGCAGAGAGGATCCGCCAGCTTGTGCCGCGCCTGCAGGTAACTAGCGAGGAGTTCTCGCGCAATTGGTGAAAGATGACTCGATCCCAGCGACCTTGGCAATGAGAAAGATAGTGGAGAGCCAGCTCGGCGATTCTCTCGGCGCGGACGGTGCCGTGACCGGAGAACAGGCCGTCCAGATAATCGCTGGTGCCAGCTCCCAGCAGCAACAGATGACGCTCTCCACCGGCTGGTTGGGTGTAGATGTAGAGGGGGACGAGGCCGATAAGGGAGTCGTGGCGATCTCTTGCTGCGAGTGTAAAGAGCTCTCCTTCACCCATGTGCTTCCACCAGGGAAGAAGCCATTCAGGGCTCTGAAATGGGGTGGCGCCCGAATCAGCCTCCCACAGCGTCTTCCACTCGGGCCTAAGTGCCTCGAGCTCCCGGGTGGTCGTCACGACAGAGATCCTTACGACGTCACTCTCATCTACTTTGCCCGAGCTGTCGTCGGAGTGGGTTTGAGTTGAATCGCTATCCGTCGAAGAGAAGGAGGCGGAGGGGGTAGCGTCGCGGGGGGTTGCCGGCTCACGATGAGAGGCTGTCATCTCCCGGTACAACGCTGCGTAGCTCTCAACCATGCGTGAGAGAGGGAAGAGGGAGGCGGCCAAAGCACGGCAGTCAGCCGGATCGATCTCTTTGACTCGCTGGATGGCGGTGGCCATCTCCGCAATATTCTTGACGAGGAAGCCTGTCCGGCCATGCTGCACGATGTCGGGTATCGCTCCGGAAGCGTAGGCGACCACGGGTGTGCCCACGGCCATGGCTTCCATGGCGACGAGCGAGCTAGTCTCGGGCGCGAGGGTCGGAAGCAGAAGGCAACGAGCTCTTGCGAGGAGCCGTGTCTTGCCCGCGCCTTCGACGGGGCCAAGCAGCCGAACCCGGTCTCCGACGCGTGGTTGGATCTCCTCACGCAGGTAACGAAGGTGCTCCTCATAAGGGAAGGCCTCACCGGCCAGGATGACAGGGACGCCGGCCAGCCGCGCCGCTTCGATGCCGGAGTGCAGGTTCTTCTCCGGGCAGATGCGGGAGAGCAAGAGGGCGTAGTTGCGCCTGCTCGGCAGCTTGTCGGCGGAGGGCAGGAGGACGCCGTTCCCGACTACAGGGAGGCGGTCGCGGACCTCGACCGGGCAGGCGAGCCGCTGTGTCTCGGAGACGCACTGGAGGCGGAAGTTCGGGGGGAGACGCCAGATATCTTCCGGGTACCAAGACGGCGGAAGATGCAGGGTGACTAGGACGGGGATGTCCGCGGGAATCCGGTAAAGGTGGAAGTCGATCCCGTGCATATGGACGAGGTCGACGGCCTCGGATGCGAGCGCGAGGTCAATGTTGGCCTGATGGCGGCGTGTGACCGCATCGCGCACCTCGGCGGTGATCACACCGGGTGGAACCATGGTTGGAAGCAGGCGGCCAGAGGGCAGGGAACCGTCGCGGGCGACGACGATGGATCTGTGTCCGCGCGAGACCATCTCCCCTTCGAGGACGGTGAGGATCTGCTCTGCTCCGCCGACGGACGATGGCCCGACGACCGCGAAGGGATAGGCGATGCTCAGGATGCTAAACATCATCCGCGTCGTCGAGGGCGCTTCGGTGTGAGACTTTCGGGGCGTCGAGTTCCTCGATGGCGGCAGCCACGAGCTCGCGGAAGCGCTTGCCAGTGAATCTCCATGGAAAGCTCTCGTAGAACAGCGGACCCGCGTGCGGAGCCTGCGCGAAGTCGTACGCGGGTGCGATGCGGAACTGTTCGCGCTCGGTTCGGAACTGATTGAGGGTTTCGCTCTGGGTCACGAAACATTCGAGTAGACGGCGCTTCCGGGCCTGTTGCTCGGGAGAGAGATCGAAGATGGTTGAAGGGGCTCGAGTCGCAGAGGCTGGTCTGATTTCGTTCAGAAACTCTCCGGTCTCGATGCCATTGGGGCCTGCGTGGTAGAAGGGCGCTTCGAGGATGACCGGGGCGGGGGTGGGGTGGAGCAGGCTGACGGCGGTGTGAACGGCAAAGGCGCAGCTATCGTGGTCGGGATGTCCGCCCTCATAGGGATGGGTCAAGATCGCCTCGGGCCGGTAGAGCTCGATCTCACCGGAGACGGCTCGGGTCAGCTCCGCCAAGTGGAGGGCAGCGGTCTGATCCGGCAGGCTTCGCTGGCTGCCATCCGGTTGCGGAAGCAGCAGCGGATGGGCGCAGCCTTCGGGCAGGCCGCCCAGGCGCAGGGCGGTTTGGAGCTCGATGCGCCTGGCTTCACGGTAGGCGTCCAGTGTGGCGAAGCCGTGGGCCCGGGCATCCTGGCCATCTGCGGGAGCGCCGTCCGTGACGCAGAGCAGCCTCGACTGGCTGAGTCGCTCGAGTCGAGCGCCGGTCGCAAGCACCTCGTCGTCGGGGTGGGCGAAGATGACGAGGAGGCGGGGTAGGGAGGGCGCGGAGATAGAGAGGCGGGCGAGGAGGTCGGGGCCGACACCGGATATGGGTCGATCGATCTGTCCGGCTGCGACCGTATTCCCAACCGTAGCGTTCAGGTTCATCTCAGTCTCTGATGCGAGTGGAGATCGGACAAGCGGACGTCGTCCGGTGCGGTGCTGGCTCGGCGCGTGAAGTAGAGGGGCCCCCCCGGTTATTATTTCGTAAAGTCTCTGGTTGCTGCAGATACGGAAGTTGATGCCGCTAAGTTCTTCAATAAAAGAGGGTTACTCGCAAAGTCTTCTTAGGAAAAGAGATACGACGGCTTGTTTAGCGATCCCGGCCAGGTTTGATAGGGCCTAGTTCAAGTATAGCGGGGTGGGGAGAGCAGATGCGCCACGGTTGCGAGGTTTAGCTTTGCCGTCCGGGTGTGGGCGCGGATGGCGGTTTGGGGAGAACGGTCGGGCTCTCGCCCGATAACCTAACCCTTCGCGGAAGACGCGAAGGATGGGCCACCGGGTTTGCGAGCGGCCATATCATTCACCCGTGTTTATGGATGGGGCACGTGGGGCAGCTTCCCAAAAGTGAGGCGGACCATCGACCATCGACCATCTACCATCTACCATCGATCGACGATTCACGGATTCACGGATTCACGAACCGATGACTGGTCACCCGTACCGGTCGATGAGCGCCTCAATTCGGGAGTGGACCTAGATTGACGCCCGGCAGCAGTTACCTTTTGCGTTTCCAAGGACTAGACCTCATGGCCGACTGCTCAGCTCTCCGTGGCCGTTTCAGCGGCCTTGCTGTTGCCCTCTGCGTAGCCCTTGCTCTTCCCGTTCTCGCGCAAGCTCCGCATCCGCCCACTCCGGCGGATCAGCAGCGGGTCGACAGACTCGTCCAGGCGATGACGCCCGAACAGAAGCTGGACTACATTGGCGGCACCGGATTTTCGGTTCGCGCCGTTCCGTCGCTGAAGCTACCGTCGTTGGAGATGTCGGATGGACCGTACGGCACCCGATCGAACGCCGGCTTTCCGTCGACGACCTACGCGGCCGGGATCGGGCTCGCGGCGTCTTGGGATCGTGATCTGGCCTCCCGCGTGGGGGCTGGGATTGGCCGGGACGCACGCGCCCGCGGAGTTCATTTCATGCTGGGGCCGGGTGTAAATATTTACAGGTCCCCTCGCAACGGGCGGAACTTCGAGTATTTTGGCGAGGACCCGTTTCTGGCTGCGGGCATAGCCACGAGCTACATCACGGGGATGCAGGAGCAAGGCGTCAGCGCGACGATCAAGCATTACGCCGGCAACAACTCCGAGTTCCTTCGCCACGACTCCGATTCGATCATCGACGAGCGCACGCTGCGCGAGATTTACCTGCCGACCTTTGAAGCGGCGGTGAAGAAGGCGCACGTCGGGGCGGTGATGGACTCGTACAACCTGATCAATGGGGCGCACGCGACGCAGAACGGGCCTTTGAACATCGAGATTATTCGAAAGGACTGGGGATTCCCGGGACTGATGATGTCCGACTGGGACGCGACGTACGATGCGGTGGGCGCGGCCAATGGCGGGCTCGATCTGGAGATGCCAACGGGCAAGTTCATGAACCGGGCGAACCTCCAGGCGGCGGTGAAGTCGGGCCAGGTCTCCGAGGCGACGATCGACGACAAGGTCCGGCATATCCTGTTGACGGCCGCGAGTTTTGGCTGGCTGGATCGCACCCAGACGGACACGTCG
>JAABUZ0100002640.1_pt1 | contig 29096 bp, 18 predicted proteins | sample 5562091 | NCBI WGS metagenome assembly JAABUZ01 (sample SAMN12813069, study PRJNA571459) | rock metagenome | isolation source: Antarctica rocks | place: Antarctica: Victoria Land, Linnaeus Terrace sud | collected 2015-12-21 | reverse complement strand
AGGTCCCCATCGGCTCGCCGGTGGAGTTGTAGTCCCACCCCATGCTCATATCCGTCGCGGTGCTCCCGTCGGACTTCTGGCCGCTCAGGTTCTGCGAGAGCCCGACGTAGGAGTAGTCGGTCCGCTGCCCGGTCGGGCAGCGGGCCGGGTCATCGCCCTTGCACTTGGTATCGCGGCGATCGAGCCCGTCGTAGGAGTAGCTCTGCGCCCCCTGATCGGCGGCTTGTGACTTCATCATCCGCTCAAACGGGTCAAACCAGTAGCGCGTGCTCTGCGGCGTCGTGGCGCTCATGTCGCAGTTCCCGCCGCCCGACGCGCCGGGCTGGTCGGTGATCTTGGTGTTCGAGCCGAACGCGTCATAGCAGTAATACGCCGTCTGCGAGACCCCGCCGCCGCTGGTCGTCGTCTGCTTGTGCAGCCGCCCCCCGGCGAGATACTCGTAGGTGGTGTCGGCGGGCCCGGCCTCGTCGTGGCTGTCGATGATCTGCCCCGCCCCATCGAGCTCAGTCTCGTTTCTTGACGCACCGCGTCGAGTAGCCGGCGACACGGGATGTGGGGGTTCTGCGGGTCGTTGACGCCCCTTCGAGCGCCCCCGCTCTAGCCTCGGCCACTCGCCGCAGGGAGCAATATTACCGTCATCCACATCGAATTCTCGCTGAGGAACGGGTGATCAGGGAAGTACTCGACATCGGCGTGTATCGCCACTGGGCTGTCGAGCGAAGGCTCGTCAGCAAGATTCTCCAGCGTGGCGGCCAATATGCTGCGGGCGGTAGCGCCCCCAACGATCTGTACGTCCCGCCTGTCTGTCCTGATGTCGATTGGTCCATCGTCTTCGGGAAGAAATTGAAAAGTGCGGACCGCGCCGGCTTCCACCAAGTCGTCCGGCGGGGCGGCCAGTGCCATGTCTGCCGGCTCTCCTGTCTGAAGTAGCGCCGCCATTTGCCGAAGCGCCTCCGCGGAGGCGTAGAGCCCAACGCCGTAGGGATCGGCGAACGTTGCATACGCGATGATCAGCTCTCGCGGTGCCAACGTCACGGGAAGTCCCCCGGTCGGATAGTAAAAGGATCGATTGGAGTGTGCGGATCGAGCCCCCGCTGGCGGACGCCATTGATCTGTACTTCGAGATTGAGGTTAGCCCACAGGGACTCTGGACATCCGCTCCCGGAGACCTGCCAGGCCGCGCCGATCGAAGTTATGACACCACCGATGTGGTCTCGCCACGCCTCGCGGCTGCTGGCCTCGACGGACTTAGCGACGAGGTCGGAGTACGACTCGTCATCAGGATCGAGATGCCGTGGAGTTCGCCATCCGTCGCCCAGGTGATCGTCCGACGTCCGCGATCGCCAAGATCGAGAACGACTGCAGCGAGGTCAGCATCAACACCATCGGCACCTCCGGCGTATCCAGACCCGTCGGCTGGCGGTAGATACCGGTAGGTGATCGCGCTCAGATGGCCGCCGACAAGCCCGGTCCTCGCCGATGCGAGCACGCCCGCATCCGCCCGAGTGACCGGCTTGAGCGAGATCACCCGTGCCGCCCGAAGTAGGCCAGCGAGCCATCTGGGTTGAAGGTGACGCCCGTCCCGTCGGGCCGGATGATCCGAGTGCCCCCGGCGGCACGACCGCTCGTAACCGCTTGGGTGGTCGACCCCGGGTGCGTGAGGATGTCGTCGAGTAGATCCTGGCCAGCCCGATCGAGACCCCTGCCCGGGACCGACGGCAGTTCGCCGCGGCCCATGTGCTTCTGGTACCGCGGTTCACGGAACCGCTGTGTCCGTCGGGCCGGGCCGGGTGTCGCTAATCGGTGCGGTGGCGGCGGCGGGCGACGCGTCACCCATAGACCGTCTTCACCAGCTCAGCCGGTACGCGAAGAATCTTGAATTGGACTGGCGGCGCGCCATCGAAGAAGAGCGAGAACACGTACTCGTCATCTTCCGTGGTGTAGCTGTGCGCCGTGCATCGGATGATCTGTCCCAAATGAAGCGTGATCTCCCACTCGGGTGGATCGCCGATGAAGCCGTGCGGGATCACGGTCACTGACCCTCGCCCAGGATCCTGAGCCCGTGTTGCAGACGAGCGTTGAACCGGCTGTCCTGTTCGATGACGCGCCGCAAGCCGTTCGGCAGACCTGAGAATGCGTTCTCGACGAAGTCGTACTGGTACTTCTCGCCACCGGCCTGAATGTGTATCTGGCCATCACGCACGCCCGGAGCGGGATTCTCGACATCCAGCCGGTACTTTGGGGTGCTGCGCAGAGTCTGGCTCCCCGGGAGCTGCGTGCCTCGTTCGCCAATCTTCGGCGCACCGCCGGCCATGGCCCGGAACGGCTGTAGTTGGCCTTCTGCCTTTGCAGCGTCCTCGGAGCCCCGGAACAGGCCGCCAAGTAGCCTGCCTCCTTGTTCGGCGATCCGCAGCCCTCGGAGGGGAGGTAGGAGCGACGCGGCATCAAGAGGATTACTGAACGGATGGCCAATTAGGGGAGCGAAGACTTCTGAGTCTTTGGTCGGACGTCGGCCTGCCGCCAGATCCTCGGACTGGGTCTGGCATGGCGACTTGGGCGCGAACAAGGTTGTCGACGCCACGGTCGATCCGAAGCAGCCGCTTGAGTGAGCAGTCGGCCGCCGCGGCGCTGGCTGTGTCCTCACGCGGTCCAAATAGCCGCGGATCGCCGAAACGCCCTGGCTGATGCTTCCCGAGCCAAACAGGTTGATTCCCCCGGAGCCCGTGTTCGGCGTAGACGGTGCATGGCTGCTGTGGTGGCCCCATCGGGCGTTGGCGCAGTCGGCGTTGGCGAGGCAGTCGAGGGCGCTGTTGCCGGTGTGCCCGTCGAATTCGATGTTGTTGGTCGGGTTGCCGCCGGCGAACGCGTAGCGGTTTTGGGTGAGGGGGTCGGCTTGGAGGTTGAGATCGCCCTGGGCTGCTTCGTAGCGGTCTTGGGAGAGGAAGCGTCCGGTGTCGGGCCGGTATTGCCGGGCTTGCATGTCGTAGGTTTTGACGCCGGAGTCGTAGTAGAAGCCTTCGAAGCGCATGGGGTTGTTTCGCGCGTCGCCGGTGAGGGTCTTCTCGGCGCTGGCGGCGGGATCGCCGGCCGGCTTGGTGCCCGAGGTGTCTTGGAGGGCGCCGTAGGGGTCGTAGTGGTAGCGGTCCTGGGTCTTGACGGTGCCGTCGGCGCCCTCGAGGCCGCTGATCGAGCCGTTGGCGTCTTTGGCGTAGCTCATGTACTTCATCTGCGTCCCGGCGGTCTGGGTGGCGGGCTTGCTCGACATCCCCATCGGCTCGCCGGTGGAGTTGTAGTCCCACCCCATGCTCATATCGGTGGAGGTGGCCCCGTCGGGCTTTTGGCTGCTGAGGTTCTGGGAGAGCCCGACGTAGGAGTAGTCGGTCCGCTGCCCGGTCGGGCAGCGGGCCGGGTCATCGCCCTTGCACTTGGTATCGCGGCGATCGAGCCCGTCGTAGGAGTAGCTCTGCGCCCCCTGATCCGCGGCCTGTGACTTCATCATCCGCTCAAACGGGTCAAACCAGTAGCGCGTGCTCTGCGCCGTCGTGGCGCTCATGTCGCAGTTCCCGCCGCCCGACGCGCCGGCCTGGTCGGTGATCTTCGTGTTCGACCCAAACGCGTCGTAGCAGTAGTACGCGGTCTGGGAGACCCCGCCGCCGGTGGTGGTCTGCTTGTGCAGCCGCCCCCCGGCGAGATAGTCGTAGTGGGTGTCTGTGCCCGGATCGACGCTGTCGTGGCTGTCGATGATCTGCCCCGCCCCATCGAGCTTGTAAGTCACCGTCTTGCCCGCGGCGTACCCGTAGTGCCCGGCGCGCGTCCAGCTCGTTTCCTGGTCGCGCGCGTTGTAGTCGTGGGTGCCGCGCTCATCGGTGGTGGCGTCACCGTTTTGGTTATAGGTGTAGGTGGTGGCGTCCTCCCCATCCATCGTGCCGTCGGGCTTGTGGCGCTCCTTGCGCGAGAGCTGCCCGTTGGCGAAGTAGTAGGAGCTCTCGGTCACCGTCGGCCCGGTGTCCTGCTGGCGGGTGCGGGTCTGGATGTCGCCGGAGGGCCAGTAGGCGCTTGTGAACGTCCGGTCGTGCTCATCCGCACCGCTGACGTGCATCCGCTGCTCGCGGTCGAGCACGTCGTAGGAGAAGTCCGTCGTCTTGCCGCCCTGATAACCGGGGTTCGCCGGATCAGCGGGAGTGGTGGCTACGCCGTCGGTCATCCGCTGCATCGCGTTGCCGTTTAGGTCATAGCTGGTGGCGGTGTCCTTGCCGCGACCGCCGGCCCAACCGTGGCTCTGATCGACGAGGACCGGACGATTGGCCTCGTCGTAGGAGACCTTCGTCGTGCGCGTGTCCTGTGAGCCGTCGGTCTGCTTGCGCAGATCGTCGGTCTGCACCAGCCCGTGGTCGGGGTTGTAGAAGTAGGAGTAGGAGCGATCCGGTGTGTTCGGGGCGCTCGCCGCGCGGCTCTGCAACAGCCCGTCGGGGTAGAAGCCCCGGGTGATGTGCCTGGCGGCCTGGGCGTCGCTGCCGGTGGAGTCCCACCGCGTCTGGTTCCCCCGGTGGTCATAGGAGTAGCTCACCGTGTGCCGGTAGTCATCGCCGCTGGCGGCGATGCTCGGGTCGGTGCTGGTCTTGATCCACCCGTTCTCGTAGTACCCGTACCTGGTGGGGTTCGAATCGGCCTGCGCCGCGTCGGTCGGTGTCCCGACCGTGGTGGTCCGCCCGAGGTTGTCGATCCCGAAGTCCTGGTGAAAGCGCGTCGAGTTGCTCGGATTCTTCAGATCGCTCGGGTTGTCATCGCCCCATGGCAGCCAGGTCTTCTGCAGCACGTTGTCGGGCGTGTACTCGCGCACGGTGGCGTTCTTGGCCGCGTCGCTTCTCGCGTCCACCGGCCCGCCCGTGTCGGTGATCGACGCGCGCTTGGTATCGCCATCCACACCGGAGGGCGTGAGCGACCGGCGCGGGTTGCCGTTCTGGTCAAACTCGGTGAGCTGGGTGCGGGTCTTATCCCCGCTCGTGGTGGTTGCCCACGGCATGTCGCGCCCGTCGTAGGTCATCGAGGTCACCTGCGCCTCGGTGCCGGCGTCTGAGGCGCTCTGCGCCCCGGGCTTGGTGACGGTGAGCTTGTTGCCATCCCCGTCGTAGGACATCGTGGTGTCCTGCCCCAGCCCGTTGGTCTGCTTGACAAGCTCGTTGCGCGCGTCGAAAGCCTGGGTGGTCGTGTAGTCGCTCTTGGTCGCGCCGGGCGCGTTGCCCTTCGGGGAGGTCTCCCTGGTCGGGTTGCCCGCCGCGTCGTACTCCGAGCTGCTCGTCCGCCCCCCCGGGGCGGTGCTGCTCGTGAGCCGGTCAAGCGCGTCATAGCGCATCGTGCTGCTCAGCCCGCGCGGATCGAGCATCGAGACCGCGTTGCCGTTGGCGTCGTAGTGGCGGCTCGTGCCCTCCGTCGCGGGTTGCGCGCCGGGAGCGCCGGCCGCGCCGGGGGCGTCTTGGCGGGTGACGCGGTCGAACTGATCGAAGGCGGACTTCGAGGTGTTGCCGTCCCCGTCGGTGGACTCAACGGGGTTTCCGTTGTAGTCATAGCCCATCTTGCGGGTGATCGACTGGGCGCCCGGATCGGTGCTTTGCGCGTCGAAGGGCTGGGTCATCTGGCTGGTGCGCCCGAGCGCGTCGTAGCTCATCGTGCTCTGGCTGCCCGCCGCGTCGCTGACGCCGTTTAGGCGCATGGCGTTGTCGTAGGTGAAGCTCGTCTCCCCCGCCTTGGGGAGCAGCTCGGGCATCGGGACCGGGTCGGTGGAGCCGAAGTTGCCCTGCAGCACCGTGCTCGGGTGATCGGAGGGGCTCTGCTGCTGGGCGGCCTTGGCCATCTCCTGCGGGGTGCGCTCGCGCAGCGCGAACGGGCCCGGGGTCTGCGCCGAGGCGCCGCCCTGCTGCTGGCCCTGAGTGTTGGGGTCGGGTCCCTTGCCTTGCTTCTTGGGGTCATAGGTCCACCACGACGGGCGGGTCGTGCTCTTCAGCTCCCCCGAGTCATAGAAGCTGTTGGTGAACGGGTTGCCGCGCGCGTCGGTGACGCCGGTCGCGTTGCCGGCGTCGTCGAGCGCGTACTGCACCATGCCCTGACCGGCGGGGTACTCATTGGGGGCCTGTGGCAGGGTGTATTGCTTGAGCTGTCCGGTGGGCCAGTAGTCGTAGGAGGTGGTGTAGCCGCTGCCGTACTGGTAGCGGTTGGGCTTGCTGATCTGGTCGATCTTCCCGTCGGCGCGGCGGTGGTAGGAGGTCAGCCCGTCGCTCGGGTTGATCGCGCCGTGCGGCTGGTTTATCCCGGTGAGCATGTCGCGCTTGTCATAGCCCGCCGTCGTTGTGTAGTCCGCCTGGTTGTTGCCCGCCTGGAAGCCGCGCGGGTCGATCCGCGAGGTCTTGTTGTTGTCCTCGTCATACCCCGTCTGGGTGCGGTAGTTCTTGCCGCCCGGGTCCTCGACCTGCGCGGTGCGGTTATTCGCCAGGTCGTACTCGTAGCGCATCCGGCACTTCGACTGACAGCCGCTGGCAGCGTTGGCGCGCGCGGTCTGCGCGTCGGCCTCGGTCCCGGCGGAGCTCGCCGCGTTGCCGTTGGGGTCGACCATCCCGATCAGGTTGCCGCGCAGGTCGTAGGCGTAGGAGGTGAGCAGATCGCTCTGATCATCACTCGCGCCGCGGGAGCGGCGGATCGAGACGACAGGTTGGCCGTTCTCGTCGAGCACGTACTTCGTCGAGTAGGAGCCCGCCGCCGCCCCGGACCTGGTACCCATCGGCTTGGTCTCCGCGACCAGGTGCTGCGCGGGGTCATAGGCGTAGGCGCTCACCTCCGGCGCCGCGGCGCTCTGCCCGGCGTGGGGGACGGCCGGGGAGCTGACCTCGAACGGCTGGTCCATCGCCGTGAACTTCGTCGTGCCCTGCGCGCCGGTGCCGTCGGTCGTCGTGATGGAGTTGTCGTTGAGATCGAAGTCGGTCTTCTTGGTGATGAACCGGTCGCTCTCGCTCGCCGCGATCACGCTCGAGTCCTTCGGGATGTGCTGCCCGCGCAGCCGGTCAAAGGAGTCGTAGGTCAACGACGTCGTGTACGGGGTGCCGTAAGCGGTCGACGAGCCGCGCGGGTCGGTGACCGAGAGCACGTTGCCGACCGCGTCGTAGCGGTACTGCCACTTCTTCCCGCGCGGATCGATCTTCGTCTGCGGCATCCCGCTCGCATCGAAGTCCGCCAGCGGGTACTGCGTCACGTTGCCCATCTGGTCGGTCTCCGAGGTGATCTCCCCGTTGGGCCCGAAGCTCGTGTGCGTCTGGGCGCCCTCGGGGTCATCGGTCCCCAGGTTGTTGCCCTTGGGGTCGGGGTGGTAGGTGTAGGTGTGCCCGCGCGCGGTCGTCATCCCCGCCTTGTCCGAGACGAACTTGCCGCACAGCACCGGGTCGGCGGCCAGCGCGCTGCCCGCCGGGGTGCTCAACGGGCTGCACGTGTCGCGCCCCAGGTCGGCGTTCTGGGTGCCCGCCGAGTCCTGGTAGGCGAGCTTGGTGGTGTGCCCGAGCGGGTCGGTCTTCGCGGTCAGCAGCCCGTTCTGGTTATAGGTCATCGTGCTCGCCGCCGCGTCGGGACTGTCGGCCGCCTTGGTGAGCTTGACGACGTTGTTATCCGGGTCCCACGCGAGGTCGGTGTTCGCGCTCCGCGGGTCGGTGGAGCGCAGCGCCCGGCCGCGCGCATCGAGCTTGTAGCTCGTGGCAAACCCGCGCTGGTCGCTGACCTTGGCGTAGTTCATGCAGTCCGAGGGGTGCAGCGCGTCGGGCGGCGGGAAGCACGACTGATGCTGGCCCGGGTTGTTGGGGTCGGGCTGGTCGGTCTTGTTGGTCTCATAGGAGAACTGGGTCTTGGCGTAGGCGTCGGAGGCCGAGGGGTTGTTCGGGTCGGGGATCGCGGGGGCCTGGTCGCGGTCGGCGACCCACGCCACCCGGCGGGGAAAGAGCACTCCGGCGAGGATCCTGCCCGGCGAGTTGTTATCGCCCGTCTTTCCGTCGTCGTAGCCAAAGCTCGTGTTGTGCGCCCGCGGATCGGTGACCGCGTCGATGCGCGCCGGGTCCGCGGGCGTGCCGCTCGTCCAGTGGAAGGCGAAGCTCCGCCCGCCCGAGTACGTCTCGCCGGCGGCGGGGGCGGCGCCTTCGGTGAGCTTGGCGAGCTCCCCGTCGGCGTTGTACTCAAAGCCGGTGACCCGGTTCTGATGGTCGATCAGCTGGGTGATCTTGGGCAGCACGGGCACGTTGTTGACGCCCGCCTTGGCGGGGTCGGTGTTGATCGGCTCGTACTTGATCTGCAGCGAGCGGCCCGTCGGGTCGGTGATCGAGCTCAACCGGCACACGGCCCGGGAGCCCACCACCCCGCGCGGGCAGTCAAGCGGGATCGGCGTGTTGGTCTCGTAGTTGAAGGTGATCTGGTTGCCGTTGCGATCCTCGATCGAGGTCGGGTAGCCGAGCGGATCGAAGTAGTAGGTCACCCCGTCGGGGCGCGTCATCGCGTAGAACTTGCGCAGCAGCTTCAGCGGGTCGTTCAAGTCCGGGACGGTCTTGAACTCCCGCAGGAAGAGGTGCACGCCCGGCGGGGGCGTGAACGCCGCGTCGCGCGGGGTGTTGCGCACGAACGCGTGCTTGGTGCCGTCGGCGTCGATCAGCCCGATCTCCTGATCGGCGTGGGTGACATCGAGCGGCTCGTTCAGGCGCGTCACGCCCGAGATCCCGATCGAGAATCCCGGACCGAGCTGACCGCTGCCGAGCTGGTTGGGGTTCAGCGTGTCGGGAACCGTGCCATCGGCCGCGGGACGCGGCACCGGCTGGCCGGGAAGCACGTGCCCATAGAGATCGCCGAGGCGGACCTGGGAGTTGTAGGTCACGTTGGCGAACGTCGAGAGCCCGCGGCCCGGGTTGACGATCGGCAGCGCGTTCCACACCAGGTTCCCGGTCTGCAGGTTGACGTGCGCGCGGGTGCCCGCCCCCGTCGCGATCGACTTATAGGTAAACCAGTCCTCCAGGCCGAGGGTGTCCTGCTCTCCGACCGCCGGGCACCCCGCATGCGCCGGGTCGGGGTTCCCGGCCGGCGACTGCTGGCTGCAGCCGCTGATCACCTGACGCGTCGTGCGGGTCTCGTTGCCCGCCTGGTCCACGACGAGCACCGTCACCTGGTGGGCTCCCAGTCGCTGCAGGTCGGTCGGATAGCTCCAGTCGAAGTCCATTCCCAGCGAGTCCGGACAGCTCGTGCCGCAGCTCTGCGTCTTCTCATCAAGCTGCGGGTTCTGCTCCTTGCCATCGATGAGCACGGTGATCTTGCGCACCCCCGAGCGCGCCGCCGCGTCCTGAAGCGCCGGGTCGCTCGGAGTGCTCCCATCCACCGCGTGGACGTGCAACCGGCCGTTGGTAAACAGCGGCAGGCCGTCCGCCACAGGCCCCGAGAGCTGAACATCCGGCCCGGAGCGATCGATCTTCAACAGCCACCGCTTGGCCGCCGAGACACGTCCGACCGCGTCGCTCGCGCCCAGCGAGATCGCGTTGCGGCCCTCAGACATCGCCGTCTCCGGGTGATCGATCGAGTCGGCCTCCGAGCTGTAGGAGAACGGCTGCGAGGTCGCGTCGCGCGGGCACGGATCGGCGATCGACCCCGCACACGACAGCGTCTGGGTCTGCGTCCGCGTCCCCGGCCCGGCGAGCGGCGCGCCCATCCCCACCAGACCCACGGTCGGCGTGGTCAACGTGAAGCTCTTCACCCCGGACCCGGTGTCGTGAGCGCCGATCACCACGCTCGGGGTCGCCGACCTGGCCCACCCCGCCGGCAGGTTGGTGTGCTGCGGGTCATCGAGGCTCGGCGCGGTGTTATCCACGATCACCCTGATATGCCGGGTCGTGAGCCGCCCCACCAGGTCGGTCGCGGTCACCGCGATATCACGCACCCCGTCCGGGTACTGCTTGGGATCAAATGACCAGTCGCGCGCCTGCGAGGACGGGCACCCATCTGCCGTGCAGTTCGCGTTGGTCGCGACGTCAGGCGAACCGCCGTCAACCTGAACCGCGATGCTCTTCACGCCCGAAAGCGCGTCGTTGGCCTGCGCGTGCAGCGCGAACGTCCCGTCGCCCACCGCCTTGCCGTCCTGGTCGACCAGCGTCCCCGAGACCGCCAGGCTCGGGGGAGTGTGATCGACCTTCACATGCCACGAGGCGGGCGCGGACTCGTGCCCGGCGGCGTCGTAGGCCTTCGCGCTCAAAGTCTGATCGCCCTCGGGCAACGAGCCGGCGTTGTAGAGAAACGCGTTGGAGCGATCGAGCTGGCAGCGATCGGCGACGGTCCCCGCGCACCCGAAGTCCTTGTCCGCCACAGTGCCAGACGGCGAGATCTTCAGCGCCTTGATTCCCGAGCCGTCGTCGTGACCCGAGACGGTCGAGGTGATCGGATTCGCATCGTTCCAGCCAGTAAGGCCTTGATGGGCGACGGTCACCGACGGGGCCCGGCGGTCGGTGATGACCTGAAGCGTCTGTGACCGGGTCCGATCGAGCTGATCGCTGGCGGTGATCGTGATGGTGTGCAGACCCTCGGACTTCGAGGCGTTGTCGAACGTCCAGTCAGAGGGAGTCGCGAAGTCCGCGGAGCAGCCTGACGCGGTGCAATTCGGGTTGGCGTAGGTCGTCGGCTGCTCGTTATCGAGCCGGACGGCGATGCTCTTGATACCCGAGTGCTCGTCGTGGGCCGTAGCGCGCAGTGAGTACGAATCGGCAGTGACGGGGGTTCCATTCGCGTCGTTCAGCGTGCCGGACAGCGTCAAAGCGTCGGGATCGGTGTGGTCGACCTTGATCGAGTACGGGTAGTTGGCGGAGGTTCGGCCGATGATGTCCCTGCTCGAGCTGCTGAAGTTGTTGACGCCGGAGTCGAGGGCGTTGGTGTCATAGGAGAAGGTGTCGGTCGGGGGTGTCCAGTCGGCGGGACATCCCTCGTTGGGACGGATCGTTCCGTTGCAGGGGTGCGTCGCGGTCCTGACGTCCTTTGGCCGGACGAACGTGATGCTCTTCACGCCCAGCCCGGCATCGTGCGCCGAGAGCGAGACGGTGGCATGCTTGTCCGCTGGTATCCATCGATCGGCTCCGTACTCGTTCGCCAGCGTGTCGTATCCGCTCAGGTACGGGTTGTTGTTGTCAGATCGATAGACCGCGCCCCACCACATTCCCGTCCTCGGCTCATCGGGCCGGAGGAAGGCCTGGCGAGCCTGGAAGTAGAACTTGGCGCTGTTCCCCGAAGTGGCATTCGGAGCACAGCCGGTCTGGACGCAGACGTTGATGTACCAATCGTTGACCGAAGTCGTGAGGATCCGGGGATTGGAGCCTGGCTCGCCTTCCCACACACCGTCGGGCCTTCTGATTCCGATGCCCAGCGCGGTCACTCCTCCGCTCGCAAGATCCCACGAGCCCTCGAACCGGTAGGCAAACGAGTCGCGGATCGCCGGCAGCTTCCAAAAGCGGCTCTCGCGGAGGGTGTGCTGCACGTTCGCCTTCGCTCGGAGGTAGAGCTTGTAGGTGGGCGACGCGTCGATGCGGCCCGCCGAGTTGTCGTCGCTCGCGAAGCTCTCCCAACCCGGGTAGAAGTAGCCGCCACCGCCGCCACTGTTGTCAACGACCGGCTCAAGGGTCGGATCGACGAGGATCGGGTAGCGCCAGTCACCCCCGCGATGATTGACGCTCAACTCAAGCGTGTCTCCGCGCACTGCGTACGAGCTCGGCACGCTCTGACCGTCCGCGTCGACGGCTGCCGGAGCGCCGACGTGCATCGTGACGCGCCCGCTGGCGTCAACGACATTAGCGCCGCCGCTGTCCGGCCGGGCCTCGAGGTGACTTCCCGCCGGTACGTCGAGCGCCAGCGGCAGCTTCTCCGGACTTGCCTGCGAGCGAAGCAGGTGGAACGTTCTGATGCCGGAAGGCATCGGCGCCACGAGAAAGTCGGTGTCGGTGGCTACGTCGGCATAGAACACCTTGCCAGCGACCTCGCGACCTTGATCGGTCTTAGGAGACGTCGGGACGCGCAACCTCACGGGAGAACGGGCGAAGGCGATGCCGTCGGCGAGGCGGTTGGGAAGCTCCGTGCCGGCGGCGTTTGTCGGCTTCACCCCACTGCCGTGACGCTCCAGGGTCAGATCGACGGGCTGCGGATGGCCCGTCGCGTCGGTCGAGCGCAGGGGAACGGTCGACTCCACCAGCGCGTCGGGCCCGGAGGGCTCGTGGATGAGCACCGAGTAGTCGCTCAAGTACCTGTTGATCCGCTCGCCTGAGCGGAGGCTCTGCTCAGGCCCCTGCCAGATTGGGTGGTCAAGGAGCCGGGCGAACTTCGCTTTCGCCACTCTGAGGGCCTGTGCGCCGTCGTCGCCCTGGTAGGCGCTTTGCGAGCGCTTGCGCTCAGCGCGGGCCTCGGGCGTTGCTCGCCGCTCGCGCTCGCGCTGATCGCGCTGGTCCGCCTCCTGAAGCGCCTGCTCCATCTGCGGATCATTGGCCTGCGCATCGCCGACCTGATTCGAACTCGCCGCATCCCCCGACACCACAGCGGCGAAAACGAACAACACCAAGCACGCCAGCACGCCAACCACAAGCCCGCGCCGGCCGCGAAGACCGCGAGCGCCGAGAAGCCTTCTCGGCCCGCCCGGCCCGCTCAAACGGCTCATACGGCCACCCCCCGGCGCCATACACACTGCGAACCCAGGAACGCAGCAGGCGACCAGGACGGCCGTCGAACCACACCATCACTCGATGACTCACACCGAAGTAAGTGCGGCCCGGCAGTCAGCCGAGCAACTCGTCATGTCCCTCTCCCCGCCGACCCCCCCAAACAGGAGACTCAGCGGATCGCGAAGCAACATAAACCCGGGCTAAGCGCCTGTCAACCACCGCCCGAATCTCTAAACACACAAGCCGCAACTCGGCGCGTTGCCGCTACAGCATGGGACGGAGAGCGACGATCCGGCGACGGCGACGCTGGTAGCCCGCCCGCGCTCGGATCACCCTCGAGTTCGACGGGTCGGAGCCATGGCGGGCGACGGTGAAGGCGGCGAAACCGCGTTGGGCTGGCGCACGATGACAAGACCCGCAGCCGGGGAGCCGCGGCGCGTTAGCGCGCCGCGCAGAAGCACCCGAGCGGCGGTGTCTCGTCGGGAGCGGGCGCCATGCACGCGTTTTTGCCCCTTCACCTCGTCGTTCTACCGACCGTCGCCGAACTCGTCTCGCCTGTGCCTGAGCTCGGGTTCGTGTTGCAGCTCGCCGCCGGGGGCAGCGCGATCGGAGGCGCGGTAGCGCTGCGCGCCCGCGCACGCCGGCCCGAGGCCGACGTGTGGCGCATCACGACGGCGTGGAGCCTCGTGGGACTCGTGATCGGGGTGGCCGCGGTGGTGGTCACCGCGCTGCTTTGATCCGGCCGTATCGTCCCATGCGGCTCAGCGTTCGAGTTGCAGGCCGCGGTCGGGTTCGCGGGTGACGCTTTCGCGGTGCTGTTGAATTTGGTGGCGGAGTTGGCGCCAGTCGGAGCGTTGGCGTAGGTCTTGGGGGCTCTCTCCGAGCGCGCGCTCCGGATCCGTAATCCCGTAGTGCTCGCGGTAGCGCTCGATCCGCTCAGCGGTCTGGCGCCAGCGCTCCCGCGCGTCGAGCCCCGCGGGCACAGAGCCGAGGGCAGCGGTGAGGTGCGGTGGCGGATCAACCACGAGCACGAGGCGTTGCACGCGGTCGCGGCGCTCGAGCTCGGCGGTGATCGCCGCGTAGCGCACGAGCTCAGCCTCGTTCGGCGGTGCCAGGTTCTGTTGACGCTGGTCGAGCCGGGTGATGTGAGCGTCGAGCTGCTCGAGTCGCTGGTGGGCGTGGTCGGCGAGCGCGTCCTGGCGCGCCGCGACCGGCCGGTCGCCCCGCTCACCGGCTTCTCGGGCGCGGCGGGTCGCGGAGTCGAGCGCGGCGTGCGCCTGGTGGCGCTGGCGCTGGAGCGCTTCACGTTCACGCTCGTCGGTGCGCGCGTGCTTGGCGCCCGCGTGGCGCTGGGTGAGCTCGGCGTGTTCGCGGCGCAGGAGCGCGGCGGGCTGCGCAGCGAGGTCGTCGCCCGATGTCGGGGTGTCGGTGGCGAGTTGTTGGGCGCGGCTGCGCTGGAGCGCGCGGGTGAGGGCCGTGAGCCGGTCGCCGGGGGGTTCGGCGGGGGCGATCTCGTCACGGTCGTCCGAGGGGGCGGTGAGGTAGAGGTGGTTCGAGGTGCGGCCGCGGCTGAGCGCGACATACCCCCACTCGCGGTACAGCTCCTCACTGCCGAGCACGAACGCGCGGCCAGTGGTCATCCCCTGCGCCTTGTGCCCGGTGATCGCGTAACCGTGCTCGAGCGTCGGGCCACCACGGTCGGTCCGGGCGTCGAGATAGCCAGCGGGGAGCCCGACGGTACGGCCGTCGGTGGTTCGCAGGGTGAGGGAGCGGTGTTCGAGGTCTACTGCGGTGATGGTGGCGCGCGTGCCGTTGAGCACGTCGAGGCGCCGCGCGTTGCGCAACGCCACCACCCGGTCACCGACGGCAAACACGCGACCATCGATGCGAAGCTCGGTGTCGCCGAGGTGCTGCTCGGCGCGCATGCGCTTCCGGGCGCGGGCGTTGAGATTGGCGACGTCGTCGCGGCGGGCGGCGATGATCACCGCCTCCTCCCCGCTCGGGTTCTGGGTGGCTTCCCACCAGTCGCTGATGAGCCGCTCACGGACCCCGCCCGCGGTTTCTTCCATGACGAGGCGGTCGTGACGGGCGTAGGCGGCCAATGCCGGGGCGGCGGCGCCTTCGCGTAGGGCGGCGAGCGCGTCGCGCTCCCACCCCTCCCGCTGACGCCGATTCTCCTGAAGTTCAATCCCGCCGCCGCGGGCGAGCAGGCCGCGAAAGATCCCGCCAGCGTCGATCTCCGGCAACTGACGATGATCCCCCACCAACACCACCTTCGCTTGGGCGCGGGCGGCGTGGTCGAGCAGCTCCCCGTAGGTCCGCGTGCCCACCATCCCCGCCTCATCGACTACCAGCACCGTCCGACCGCCGGTGGGCAGCCCGTGCTCACCGCCCTCCCGGAGCTCGGCGAGCAACGCCGCCAAACTCGTCGAGGGGATGCCGGCGCCGTCTTGAAGCTCGCGGGCGGCGCGGCGCGCCAACGCGGCGCCGATGACCCGGTAGCCCTCCGCCTCCCAACCCGCACGAGCGGCATCCAGCGCGAAAGTCTTGCCCGTCCCCGCCGGGCCGACAACAACCTGCACCCCCTCCCCACCCCTGAGCAGCCGACGAACCATCCCCACCTGCTCCGCGGAGAGCTCCGGCCGCGCGCTGAGCACCTCCTCGACCCGGTCGGGCGCCACGGTCCCGGCTTGGTCGTCGCGGCGGCCGCTCGAGCCGTCGATGACCCGGCGTTCGAGCGCGAGCAGCTCCGCCGTCGAATACCGCCGTTCCTCAGCGGTCGCCGGGACCACCCTGCCGTCGGCGCGGCGGACGACGTCGCTGTGAGTCAGCCCGCGGACGTCCGCCGCCAACGGCACCACCCGATCGCCCGCGAGCAGCTCGTCGACAAGGCCCTCGACCACGCTCACGTCGGCGCCCTGGGGCAGGCGCTCACACCACGCCTGCAGCACGTCGCGGCGCGTGAACGTCGACCGCCGCCCAGTCAACCCCTCAGACCCGGTGAGCTCGTCGGCCACTGCTGCCACGGCCTTTAGGTCGAGCTCGCGCGCCCGCGTTCGGCCGAGGAGCTTTCGAAGGTGCTCGGGGTTGAGGCCGAGGGTGCGGGCGCGCTCGCGCCACTCCCCCCCGAGCGTCTCCGCGGCGACGCTGTAGTCCTTCGCGCGGCGGGTGTCGAGCGCCGCGACCTGCGCCGCCCGCGAGGAGCGCTCCCCCCGCTCGGCCATCCGCTGCTCGAGCTCGGCGCGGCGGCGACTGAACGCGCGCAGCACCTTCGTCGGGATGCCGACGAGGTCGGCTTGGCCGCGGTGGACCGGCCCCCACTGCACTCCCAGCCGCCGCGTCAACTCCGCCCGCAACTGCGCCTGATACAAGTAGCCGCCGGTCTTCGCGTTGACGTAGAGCCTGCGCGCGTCGAGCGCCGTCCACCGCCCATCCGGCCCCCTGGTCATGTTCGCCACCAAAACATGGGTATGGAGTTGCGGATCGCCCGCCCGGCTTGTGCGATGCCGGAAGCCGGAGGCCAGAAACCCGTTCCCGAGCACACTCTGCGTGCCGCCGTGACCGCGGCGGGCGACCGCCGCCTGGCGCTCCATGTACCCCAATGCCGCCCCGACGGCCGCCTCATGCGCATCGCGCACCTCGCCTGAGAGCTCCGAATCGCCGAGACCGAAGAGCAAGCTCACGCTCTTCGGCGCGGAGAACGTCAGATCGAAACCGGGAACGCGAACACCGCCCCGCGACGGCCGCACCAGCGCCTCCCCCGTCTTCGGATCCTCGCCCGCCAAGGCGCGATGAAGCAGCTCGCCGTCCACCTGCCCCGAGAGCTCAAGCTCACCCGCCGCGCCGCCCGCCCACGAGCCCGGCGCCTCACCCGCGCCAGCGTAGTAGTCCTCGACCCCCTGGCCGACCGCCTCCAGGTAGTAATCCGCCTGCCCCGGCCCGAGCTTCCCGATCGACAACACCCACCCCACTCCGCAGCCCCAGACCGGATGGGGGCACCCCGGTGCAAGTGTGTGAGAAGTTTTCCTTTCGCGGGTAGCGCAGCCATTAACGGGCCGTCCTCGCCAACCACGGTTGCGCTACCGCTACAGCAGCGGCATGAAGGGTCGCGGCGCGTCGATCGTCCAGATCGACGCGCGAGAGAGTCAAACGAGGATCGGATGTGCCGTACGTCGTGCACGGCGAGCGCTGCGCGTGAGCGCAATGCCTTCGGCAGTGCCGCGGCCGTTTCTCAGCTTCGCCCTCCTGGCATCGGATGTCAGCGGCGCGAGGCGCAGCGGAGAGCCACGATGCTGTGCATGAGCTCGAGATTGTCGACGCTGGCCAAGTGCTCAAGGTCTGGCTCCGGAAGCCCGAGCTCGCGGAGCCCATCGATGATCTCGATGTGCGTCGCCCAGCTGACGCGGGGTGTCTCGCGCAGAAGCGGGACCAGCCTCTCGAGCTCACGTACGGAGCCGAGATCGGCGAGACACACGATCGCCTGGGTTCTGATGGTCTCCCGGCCGTTAGTCCAAGCCATCTCGCTGAGGCGCTCCTTCGCTTCGCGAGCATCCGCGTGGGCCACGTAGGTTCGCAGCGCCTCGCCCGCCGTGGTGCCACCGGCGGCAAGCATGTAATCCCACGCGACGTCGGCGAGTGTTGAGTCGCGAGGGACCAGCCCGAGGCGGTACATGGCCGACTTGCGGACCGAGAAGCTCGGGTCAGCGGTGAGCGCGAGCAACTCGTCGTTGCGCGACCAGGCAGCCAGGGGCGTGGTTGCGATCTCCCGCACGACCGGATCGGGATGCACGGTGAGCGCCTTACACAGCCGCGCCCGTTCGCCTACGGCATATCGCTCCCAGTCGACTTGGCGGAGCGTCTCCTTCTTCGCCCGCCACTCGCCATCGGGCTCGGCGAGGAGGGCCAACAGGTCGCACTCCGACATGGCGATGCGAGACGGCTTGCCAGGCGGCGAGAAGACGTCCCGATCCTGAACGTCGGCGGGCCACCTAACAAGGTCGGCGACCGGTTCCATCCAGTCGCGCAGGAGCGTCACCTGCTGGGGGTCGCCGTAGGTAGCGAGGTACTCGAATCGGCTCTGGTTCGCGTCAAAGCTCTTCACCGCCTCGGCCCGCACCTGTTCGTCTTTGGTCTCTGCCAGCTCGGCCAGGACGCGAAGCACGCGTCGAGAGGGGTAGTACTGCAGAGTCGACACCGCCGACGCGGCCACATCGCTGAACGGGTCAGAAGCGGCGCTCACCAAGGGCTCCTCGGCCGCCACCGGCTCGTCCCACATGAGCACCCACGCAGCGTCGTCACGCACGTCGGCCTCCGGATGGGCGAGAGCCCGGATCTTCACCGACTGATACCTCGCCTCATCGAAGTCAAAGGCCATGCCAACGAGCGCAACCCGCTGCAGCGGATGGCGGTCATTAGCGGCAACCGCGACGATGATGTCCGCCTCGGAGCGCTCCATCAGACGCAGGGCGTGCTCCATCTTCACCAGATCGCCGCTCTCCCACCAGCGGCGGCGGCGCTCGCCCGTGGTGCTGTCATCGAATCCCACCAGGACCTGCGCGGCGGCTCCCCGGATCGATCCGGGGAAGTCAAGGTCCTCGAGCACCGCGGTCAACGGCCCGATCGACCGGAAGTCCTCCAGACACGCCAGAGTACCAACGGCTTCGTCTCGCTCCGCCTCAGACGCCGATGCCGAGCCAACCTCGTCAACGAGGGCGAACGTCCAACTCCGGTCCTCGGTGTCGCAGATCTGCTCGTGCGGAATGGGGAACGTCATGACTCCAGGATGACGAGTAGGAGCCTTCTTGTCCCGCAAGCGGATCGTTACGAGACCGAGTGTTTCGCGCCCCGTTGTTGTAGAACGGGCTCGTGGCGCAGTTCCACTTTGACCCGGACAGCTACCTCGAGCTCATGGCCGAAGAGGTGCCGGACTACGCGCGGCTGCAGGAGGAGGCGGCTGCGGCGACGGCCGAGGTCGCGTCGGTGCGCCGCGTGCTCGACCTCGGTACGGGCACGGGCGAGACCGCCCGACGTGTCCTGGCCCGGCATCCCGATGCCGCGCTCGTCGGAGTCGACGCGAGCGAGGCCATGCTCAGCCGCGCTCGAGACGTGCTGCCTGACGCCGACCTCCGCGTTGCGCGGCTCGAGGATCCGCTTCCCGCCGGTCCGTTTGACCTTGCCGTGTCGGCGCTGGCCGTGCACCACCTCCCCGGGTCGGCCAAGGCGGAGCTCTTCAGGCGAACAGCGGACGCCCTGCGCGCGGGCGGGCGCTTCGTGCTCGCCGACGTCGTTGTCCCCGACGATCCGGCCGACGCGATCACCCCGATCGACGGGGTGCACGACGTGCCAAGTCGCGTCGACGAGCAGCTTGAGTGGCTTCTCGCCGCCGGCCTCAGGCCCGCGGTCGCCTGGAGCTGCCGCGACCTCGCGGTACTCATCGCCGACCGCTGAGGTCGCGCTGGGCGGCGTCGGCTCGTACGACACGAACGCTCGCACTGAAGCCCGGCAGGAGTCCGTAAGGCGATCCTTGGGTTCTCGCGGTGATCGCAACGCGAGCCCGTAGGCGGGTTCGCTGAGTGACCGTCCGAGGCGGCTGATGGGGTGCGCGTCGGTCGGAGCGGAGGCGAGCCCGGAGGGCGAGCCGTAGCGGTGACCGACGCGCGCGCGGGTTCGCCGGGGACTCGTCGGACGCCAGCGATGTCCACCTCCTCGGCTGTCCGAGGTCAGGAGGAGTCGATGGTGCGGTTCTCCAACGCCCAGGTGCCCGAGGCGGTGCAGCCGTTCTGGGCGGCGCTGCAGGCCGGTGAGTTCATCGCCGACGCGGCCATGGCGGCGGGCACGTATCGCAAGCAGGGCACACGCTGGGTCGCCGCCTGCGGCGGGGTGCGCCCGCGCCGTGGCCGCAACCTCAAGGGCCGCTGCTTGTCGTTCTCAGAGCGCGAGGAGATCGCGCTGGCCCGGGCGCGTGGCGAGGCCATGCGCGTGTCGCCCGGCGCCTGGGCCGGTCTGCGTCGACGATCTCGCGCGAGCTCGGGCGCAACGCCGACCGCCGCGGCTACCGGGCGACGACGGCGCACGCGCTGGCCTACGAGCGCGCGGGCCGCCCCAAGCCGGCCAAGCTTCACACCAACCTGCCGCTGCGCCAGCTCGTGCAGGAGATCTGCGGCGGCGCTTCTCGCCCGAGCAGATCGCGGGCCGGCTGCGCCGTCGATTCCCCGAGAACCCGGAGATGTGGGTGTCGACCGAGACGATCTACCAGTCGCTCTACGTGCAGTCGCGGGGTGCGCTGCGCCGGGAGCTGACGCGCTACCTGCGCACCGGCCGCGCGCTGCGCAAACCCGGCCGACAGGTGGGGCAGCGCAAGAACCGGATCCCCGACATGGTCAACATTGCCCAGCGCCCGCCGGAGGCTGAGGACCGCGCGGTGCCCGGCCACTGGGAGGGCGACCTGCTGATCGGCAAGCGCAACGCCACCGCGATCGCCACCCTGGTCGAGCGCGCCAGCGGCTTCGCGATGCTCGTCTCGCTGCCTGACGGCTACAAGCCCGAGCACGTCGCCCCGGCGCTCGCGGAGAAGGTGCAGACGCTGCCCGTGGCGCTGCGCCGCTCGCTGACTTGGGACCAGGGTCCCGAGATGCGCGACTGGAAGCAAGTCCACGTCGACGCCGGCATCAACGTCTACTTCTGCGACCCGCACGCCCCGTGGCAGCGCGGCTCCAACGAGAACACCAACGGCCTGCTGCGCCAGTACTTCCCCAAGGGCACCGACTTCAGCAGCGTGACCAACACGCAGCTCGATGCCATCGCCGACGAGCTCAACGACCGGCCCCGCAAGCGCCTCGCCTTCGCCAACCCCACCGAACAGCTCGCCGAACTCCTGTTGCAATAACCGCCAGAATCCGCCGATCCTCTTGCGGGACACGTTGAACTGCGCACGAACCATGCGGTGGCGTACGATTCAAGCGCCGCTCTCGCGAGTGGGCGTGCAGGTAGATGAGGCGTCACGACGGAGGTCGCCCAGCCCGCTCCGCTTGCCGCGCGCTCGAGTTGGCGTGGTCGAGTCCGCTGGGGGGACTGGTCGGTTGACGTTCGAGAGTGTCATTGCGGCGATGGAGTGGTCTGGGTCCTCGACTCGTAGGTAGGCTCGCGTGCTTCGCCAGTCCTCCCGAGGAGAGAGCCATGAACAAGGCAGAGTTGGTCGAGGCGGTCGCCGAGGATGCGGGCCTCTCGAAGGTCGACGCGGGTCGCGCGATCGATTCGTTGCTCGCGACGGTCCAGAAGACGCTGAAGAAGGGTGATGAGGTAGCGATCACCGGCTTTGGGAAGTTCTCGGTTGCCCATCGCGGTGCGCGCACGGGACGCAACCCGCAGACCGGCGCAGCGCTGAAGATCAAGGCGTCAAAGACCCCGAAGTTTTCCGCCGGCGCGGCGCTGAAGCAGGCCGTGAGCGGGAGAAGCCGGACCTAGCGTTTGCCTTCACGTGAGCCACCCTGGGTCTGACGGAGGCCGTGATCTGTCCACGAAACCGGGCCACTCCATATAGAGCTTGCGCCAGCGGGGCGTCTCGCGCGGGATGAGCGGGTGGAGGCGGTCGGCGGTGATCCACCAGGAGGCGGGCTTGCACTCGCCGGTCGGGCAGCGCCACTTCGTCGCTTGGCGGGGAGTAGTCGGCCCCGGCGAGTCGCCACGCCACGTTTGGAGCACGCCGCTCGGCATCGTCCGCGCCCGTCGCGGGCCGAAAGGACGAGCCCGAAACTTCAGGCACCCACGGCGGTAGGCACCCCGCGTATTGCGCTTTTGTCCGGCCAGTGGTTTCCTCTCGTCGCGTGTCCGGGTGGTTTCTGAGACGTGCGCTCTTCGCGGCACTCGCGGGCGCAGCGCCCGCCGTCGCGGGCGCAGCGCCCGCCGTCGCCGCGCCGGTGCGCGTCGAGCGCCCCCACCCGATCTCCGGGCGCAGTCAGTTCACCGGGGCCTGTCCAGGCATGTTTCCAGTGACGCGGCAGGACGCGGAAGGCGAACCGATCCTGGCTGTCAATCCCCTCAACCCGCGCAACATCGTCGCCGCCTGGACACAGGACACCTACACCCAGCCTGCCGTCGCCACCTCGCTCGACGGCGGTCGCACCTTCCGCCCGGCGAAGCTTCAGCGGGCGACTACATGTACGGGAGGCACGGATAAGTTCTCGCTCGATCCCTGGGTCTCGTTCGGGCGCGACGGGCGCTCGTACGTCACTGTCGTCGCGGGTGATGCGACGGGGTTCCCGGTGCTTTCTCCGATGACGAGAGTGCTCGCCTACCGGTCGGCAAACTCGGGACTCGACTGGCGCGGACCGACGGTGGTCGAGCCCGCCGACGGATCCTTCTACGACAAGCCCAGCGTCACCGCCGACCCCAAGCGTCGGGGCCGCGTTTACGTGGTCTATGCGCGCCGCACGGGTCCCCAGGACGCCTCGACGGGCATCGGTCTCTTCCGCCAAACGCGCGACGGCGGCCGGAGCTACGGGCCTCGGGCCCGCACCTCTGAGCCTGGGGCCCAGCAGTTCCCCGACGCCGCGATCCTGTCGGTGCTGCCCGACGGGTCGCTGCTCAACGTCTTCATCGTGGGCCGGTTCCAGCGAGCTCCGCTCCAGGAGTCGCAACGATCGCGCGACGGGGGACGGACGTGGTCGCCTCCCGCCCTCATCGGCACGGTCTCGACGACGCAGGTGACCGATCCGGACACGGGCCAGGCCGTGCAGTCCGATCCGCTCCCCTCGGTGACGGTGGGGGCGCACGGCGTGGTCTATGTGACGTGGCACGAGGTGGCCTCGGCGCACTCGTCGCGGATCGCTCTGTCGAGATCGCGTAACGGAGGGCGCAGCTGGAGCCGGCCGGCGACGGCAATCAGCTCCAAGGCGCAGGTCTTCTTGCCCACGATCGCCGCCGCACCCGACGGCACCCTCGCGCTCACCTGGTACGACACGCGGCGCGACAAACCTGGCGACGGCCAGCTCACCACGGACTACTGGTTCGCGCGCTCGCGCGACGACGGCCGCACCTGGATCCAGGCGCACGTCGATGGTCCCTTCGACCCGCTGCAGACGTCCTCCACGGGCCCCGCCCACTTCATCGGCGACTACTTCGGCCTCGCGGCCGTGCCTGGCGGCTTCGTCACCGCCTACACCATGGGCCCGCCGAGGGCCCGCGTCGGGCCCTCCGACATTTTCTTCACCCGCATCCATGTTGCCGCGAGGGCTCGGCCGCGGCTTCGGCTCGTCGTGGCTCCTCAGGTCGTCGGGGTCGGACGGACGACGCGGCTCCGGCTCCGCGTGACCAGCCGGACCGACCCCGTCCGCGGCGCGCGCGTGTCGCTGGGACGGCATGCGGCGCGCACCGACTCTCGAGGACGCGCGACTTTGACGGTCGTGCTCCGCCGGGCCGGTGGCTACCGGGTGCGCGTCACGCGGCGGGGCTACCGCGCGGCCGCCACGACACTGCGCGCCCGGGGTGATCGCGGCTGACGTGCCACGCGAACGAAGGTGACCCCCCCGCGGTACCCGAGCCGCGACGCGCGGGCGCGGCGGCGGCCACGGGCGCGGAAGCGCAACACGATCGTGGCCCTCCCGCGACGGTCGGCCCGGAACCGCCGCCCGGCGAATCGAATGAGAGCGCCCGCCAGCGGCACCGGCCGGCCACGGACCCTCGCGCTCACCCGGAACCGAATGCGCACGCGCCGGCCGGCCATCACGCGGGTGGGCGTAGCGGCCAAGTGGAGCGCGGGCCGCAGGTCTGGACGGAAGTAGGGGATGGCGCGCTCGGCCGTGGCGATCGAGAGCACGGCCCAGTACCTCGGGTTGTTGTCGATGTACGCGTGATTGGTGACGAGCGCCTGACCACCGAGGAACGCCACGTTCGCCGGCTGGTTGAACGGCACCTCCATGGCCGAGTTCTCCTGCGGTGTGGGCATCCGTGCGATCTCCTGGCCTCGCGATGACAGCACCACCACCTGGTTGGCACCGGCGGCGGTCACGTAGATGTTCCCGGACCGTGTGATCTGGAACCCATCCGGCGAGTCAAAAGCCGTCGTCCGCCAGAACGGCTTGAGCCGGCCCGGCCGGCCGTCGGCGAGGACCGGGATGGTGTAAAGCCCGGAACTTCGCTGCGACGGGCCGTCAGGCCCGGGCAGGGACTGGACGAACATCAATGTTCGGCCATCGGGGAGGAACTCCGCTCCATTGGGGCCGAATACGCTCTCAAGCCCTGGATCGGTGTACCACACCGTAGGGCGCCCACCGCCCCTCGGAACCCGCCAGATCAATGCCTGGGAAGTGTCGGTGACGTACATCGTGCCGTCCGGCGCGAAAACCGCGAAGTTGGGGAAAGAGCCCATGTCGCCCTGCGTGTCGGAGCAGTCGGTCGTACGCACCGGCGCGAGACAACGCGGCACGTCTCGGAAACGTGCGTAGTCGCGCTGGCGCCCCGTGCGGGGGTCAATGGTGATGATCCTCGCAGGACTGTGATCCACGGCATAGACGAGCCCCGCGTGGTCGAGGGCGAGCCCGAACAGCCCGTAGAAGCTCGAATGGTCCTGTCCCTTGATCAAATACGAGCGCCGCAGCCGGCCTTGAGGCGAGTACGCGAAGAGCTTGGACGGCGGCGACCCGTCAGGCCGCACGATGAACGGGCCTGCGTCGCTTCCGACGTAGACTGTCCCGCCGGGAGCGACCACGATGCCCTCAGGCTGCCCAGGCGAGGGCACCCGCGCGAACAGCCCGATCTTCGGCATGGTACCTGACGCGGCGAGAGGGAGGAGCGCCGCCGCAATACACAACGCGGCAACAACCCAGGCCGTGCGCCTGCACCGCCACTCCGTTGTCCCACGCCGCACCGGATCATTATGTCACGCGCTGCGCGGCACGCCAAGACGGTCCGCTCACGCACGATGCCCCACCCATGCCGCGGCGTTCCCGAGAACCCGTGGTGCACCCCCCGCTCGCGGCACTCAACCCGCCAACAACCCCACCACGACGGCGACACCGACGCTCCGGCCAAAGCTGACACGCGACCAGCGTTCACGGGTAAACACCGGGGCGCACATCGCAGTCCATGCATTTGTGGTGTCGCAGCGCGGCCTTCGTCTGAAAAGTTGGCCTGCCAACGATTTCGGGAGGGTGCTGAACGCTCGCCGACGTTAGCGCCGGCTCGGCGTCGAACCAATACGACGCGAGGTTCGAAAGTTGTCCAGCTAGCTCCATCTTCTAAAGTTTCCTGCATGCGTGCCTGTTCTGGAGCGCTCGGAGATGCAGGTTTGGAGGCATCTGAGAGGGCGGGTCGCGTGCGGAGTCCTTTTCGAAGTCCAAGACCTGAGGGTGGTTGAGGGTTTGCGGTCGCCTGGCCCAGATCCGATCCGCCCACGAGGAGCCCAAGGACGTGCCCGCATGGGCGCGCTGAGCGGGCACTCCATCGGGCGGGTCTTGCGCGCCCCAACGCTCGTTGGATACCCCGCCGCCGCACTGCCCGCGTTGGTATCACGTCGGAGACGTGGTGACCTCGAACCACAACGCCTGAGCCCTGCCGATGGACCGCGCCCAGGCAACCGAGCTGATGGACCGCCTGCACGCGGCGCAGAACGAGTTCTACGGCGGCGGCTCTGACGCGCGCCTCCAGGAGATCCTCAGCCCCCGAGATCGTCTGGACCATCCCCGGCGCCAATTCGATCGCGGGCGTGTACCGCGGCCTGGACGGCGTCTTCCAATACTTCGCGCGGCGTCGCGACCTGGCGACCGGGACGTTCCGGATGCACCGCCGTGACGTCTTATCGGGCGAGGGGAACCGAATCGCAGCACTGACCGACGGCACCGCCACGATCAACGGCCGCAAGCACGAGTGGTCGACCGTCGGGCTCTACGAGATCGACGACCACGGCCTGATCGCGGGCTGCTGGCCCCTCGCGCTGGACCAAGCCGCGTTCGACGCCATCTGGTCCTGCTAGACGTTCGGCTATCGGAACAGCCCAGAGGGCGACGCGGCCGGCGCCGGGGAGAGCCCGAGCCGTCACGATGGGGCGCGGCTCTACAGCGTGAGGACCATGCCGTCGTGGGCACAGTCGAATGCGGACTCCGCTTGGCGGGCCAACATGTCCGGGCTCATGTGAGTGATCACGAGACGCTTGCAGTCAAAGCGCTCGCGCTGCCCGGCGAGCGTCTGGTGATCGAGGTGAAACGGGACCTGGCGATCAAAGAAGTAAGCCTCGGCGACCATGAGATCGGCCCCGCGGGCGAGGTCGAGGAGACCGTCGCTCCAGGCGGTGTCGCCCGAGTAGCCGAGTACCCGCCCGCCATACTCGACGCGCAGCGCGCACGCGGGCGTGTCGGGCTGCTCGACCGCACGCGCGGTGAGCGTCGCAGGCCCGGCCGCCGTTGCAACCTGATGGTGCAGGTCGACAAAACTCGATCTCAAAACGCCTACGTGCGCCGAGCGATCCCGGGAACAGGAGCTCCATCGCCGCCTGCACGCGCTCGCGCGTGCCGGGCGGACCCGCGATGGTCAACGGCCGCTCACGGCGACGGAACTGGCCGTCGAGGATGAGGAAGGGAAGGCCTCCGAAATGGTCGCCATGCAGATGCGTGAGCGCGACCGACCCGATCTCGTTGGGCTCGATCGCCGCCGCCTTGAGCGCGGTCAGCGACGTGGCACCGCAGTCGATGAGCATGCTCTCGCCAGCTCCCTCGAGCCAGAAGCACGTCTGAAACCGCCCACCATTTCCGAACGCGTCACCAGACCCAACGAAGTGCAGGCGGACCTCGCAGCCCATGGCTTGACCCTATCGAGCCGCTCCAACGGACGGCCCCTTCTCCCCGTGCCGATCCGCGATCCGGTTGCGGTCGCCAGTAGCGCGCCCCGCTGGCTCTTCGGTTCGCTGGAAGCCGTCTGGAGGAGTGCGACCGGTGGAGTTCTTCCAGGGTGTTCGGCCGCGCGTCTGGGGTCAGTAGTGGTCGCTGAGTCTGCGGATGCCGGGGGTCAGCAGTCGGGAGATCTGCCGGACCAGCCAAGGCGGGAGGAACCGGTGGCGCTCTTGGTGCCAGACGCGCGCACGGACGAAGCGCTTGTAGCCGAACAGCCGGAGGCCTAGGCGGGCTTCGGTGCTGGCGCTGCCCACGCAGCTCGCCGGTTCGGCGGTCAGCAGCTCGATCCGATTCAGGTGCTTGGTGTTGATGAACCCGTACTGGCCGGGGCTGACCAGTCGCAGCGGCGCCCCGTGGTTTGCCTCGAGCGGCCGCCCGTCGAGGTGCTCGGCCAGCAGGACATCGTCGCCGAGGACGTCGTCGAGCAGGGCGACGGACCAGTGGCCGTCGCTGCCCACGAACTTCACGTGGGTGACGGTCGCGGCGGCGCGGTGTGCGAGCACCTCGCGGTGAAAGGCGGCGAACGGGACCCCTTCCCAGCGCAGCCCGGTGGCCGACCAACCCGCCACACAGTGGAAGTCGGCGACGACCTCGCAGCGCGGAAGGGTCCGCAGCTCTTGAAGCGGGAGGGTGAGCGGCTCGCTCACCGCGCCTGCGACCTCGAGCGTGGGGTCGGCGGGCACCGCAGGCGGAGGGTGGTGGAAATGCGTCCCGAAGCGAGGGAAGCCGCGGATAGCGCTCTGACCAGGAGGAAGCATCGCGCGCCATACGGTAGCGTATGGAACAGTCCGACGCGGTACAACGGCCCAATGGCCCGCCCGCGCACCCCCCGCCGCCGCTGGATCGACGCCGGCCTCGACGCGTTGGCCACGGGCGGCCCGGGCGCGGTGCGCATCGAGCCGCTGGCCGAGGCACTCGGCGTGACCAAAGGCGGCTTCTACTGGCACTTCGACGACCGCGGCGCCCTACTCGAGGAACTGCTCGACACCTGGGAGCACACGCTCGTCGACGAGGTCATCGAACAGGTGGAAGCGGAAGGCGGCGACGCCCGAAGCAGGCTGCGGTGCCTCTTCGCCCTCGCCGGGGCCACCGAGGCCCGCGGCCTGATGCGCCTCGAGCTGGCCATCCGCGACTGGGCGCGCCGCGAGGACAGCGTCGGCGAGCGCCTGCGCCGCGTCGACAACCGCCGCATGGACTACATGCGCAACCTCTTCTCCGCGTTCTGCACCGATCCAGACGAAGTCGAAGCCCGCTGCCTGGTATCGATGGCGCTCTTCGTCGGCAGCCAATTCGTTGCGGCCGATCACGGCACCCGGTCGCGCAGCGAGATCATGGATCGGGCGCTGGAGCGGTTGCTCGTCTAGGACGGTTTCGGCGCCGCGCGCTACGACGGCCGGGCCCCGGGGCCCCAGCGGCGGACGCCTGGCTTCGATTACGGCAGATCCATCCACGCATCGGCGATCCTGCCGCCGGTGATTCGCGCGCTCAGCGGCGATGGTGGGCAGCCACGCTCGCCAGCGTCCTCGACATCCCCGCCGACCAATGAGCCACGCGGGCCGCGTGCGAAGTTGGCGGGCGCCCCCGGTCAAGCGGCGCTGGCGCGTGCGCCCGCACGTCGCGCTGGGCAGCCCCATGATGCGCGCGGCCCTCGATCGCGTTGCTCGGCGCACGAACCCCTCATCGCATAGCGCAGCAATCCACTCGTCCCGTACCCCGATCCTCGACGAGTGCTGGCGGGCCGATGAAGGCAAGATGTGCCCGAGCCTGTCGGCACATCCGGAGGCTACCCAGCCTAGTAGTCGTGCGTGCGATAAGGAGGAGCCGGCTCTCGGGGCGTTATGCCGCTGCAAGCCAATGTGGGATCATGCCCGCGTGTCAGCGATCCCCATCGACAGCGAGGGCCGGAGCCCGTTTCGCGCTGCGGTTGAAAGCAAGGACTTCAGCCAGGTTCAGGCGCTCGCGCCGGATGTGCAGTTCCGCAGTCCGGCCGTGTTTGCGCCATACGAAGGCCGCCAGAGCGTCGGCGCGTTGTTGCAAGTGGTCGGTGAGGTACTCGTCCCCGAGCTCGCTTATCAATGGCAGGTTCGGGAAGGAGACCGCGAGGTACTCTGCTTCACGAGCCGTGTTGGCGAGCGAGAGGTCGAGGGCGTTGACCTGCTTCGGTACGACGACAAAGGCCTGGTGGCCGAGCTCGTAGTGATGATGAGGCCCGTTTCGGCGTTGGTTGCCGTTCGCGACGCCGTCGGAGCCCGACTCACGCGGACCGGCTCGGACCCATCGCCGTAGCCTAAATGGTTGAGAGTTCACCGCGACCGAGCAAGCAGCTCGTACGAGCCACGTCGCGCGTGCCGCTAACGCACCTGCCGCGGCAAGCAGGCGTCGGCAGCCACGACTCGGTGTCCCGCTGAGGGATCGGCGGATTCGGGCGGTCATTGCAACAGTAGGTCGGCGATCTTCTCTGTGGGCTTGTGGAAGCCCAGTCGTTTGCGGGGTCGGTCGTTGAGTTCGTCGGCGACGGCGT
>JAABUZ0100002639.1_pt1 | contig 29098 bp, 21 predicted proteins | sample 5562091 | NCBI WGS metagenome assembly JAABUZ01 (sample SAMN12813069, study PRJNA571459) | rock metagenome | isolation source: Antarctica rocks | place: Antarctica: Victoria Land, Linnaeus Terrace sud | collected 2015-12-21 | reverse complement strand
CCTCCATTATCGCCACCTCCTGGGCTGGATTGAGCACGAGTTCCACGCTGGCGCTGATGCCGATACCCTCTTCGATCGCCTCGCCGCCTAGCAGGACCCAAATATGCAAAGATAGAGGTTACCCGTTCGCTCTGTCGAAGAACGAAAAACAAGCGTGCTTTGAGCATACCGTTGGGCATACTTTCCCCGCGCTCCGTTGCTGAAATCAACGCCTTCTCGCATCTCAGAATCATGTGTCTGACTCATAAGCTTTCCTCTCTTCTGGCTCTGGCTTGCGCGCGCTTATGATACGGATGCTATCACTACGCTCTGTAAAAGACACCCATAATAATCGCTTCCGTCCCGATTGCCCGATGATAATGGTGCGATCCTCATCATCCGAGTGGAGCGGATCGTCGATCGTTAGCGCGAGCGGATCCCCGAAGACAGTTGTCGCTTCAGGAAAAGTCACGCCATGTTTTTTGTAATTGCTACGAGCTTTCGCGCCATCCTATTCCTCTATCTTTGCACTTTTTGTTTGCCTACCACATGTTGTGGTTCATCAAGCGCCGAAACCACAACATATAGAGCGTAGAGGCCGTTTTACTTGACCATAATCGAAAAGTGCAAAGATAGTGCTATTCAAAGATGAGATCTAATTTGGGCTCCATTAAGGACGATAGCTCAACTGCTTGAGACTCGGGTCATAATTCGGCTGCTGCATCCAGCGTATCTACCCTCGCCTCAGAATATCGCGGCCAATGACCATGCGCTGGATCTGCTGCGTGCCCTCGTAGATCTGGCAGATCTTGGCGTCGCGCAGGTGCCGCTCGGCCGGGTACTCCTTGATGTAGCCGTAGCCGCCGAAGAGTTGCAGCGCGTCGGTAGCCACCCGCACCGCCACGTCGCCGGCAAACAGCTTGGCCATGCTCGACTCCCTGGCGCAGGGGATATTGCGCTGGCGTAGCGCTGCCGCCTGCAGGGTCAGCAGGCGCGCCGCCTCGATCCCCGTGGCCATGTCCGCCACCATAAATTGAATGGCCTGGAAATCGGCGATGCGCTTGCCGAACTGCTTGCGCTGCTCGATGTAGGCCACGGCGTCGTCGAGGGCCGACTGCGCGATGCCCACCGCCTGCGCGGCGATGCCGATGCGCCCGCCGTCGAGGGTGTCCATGGTGATGCGGAAGCCCATGCCCTCCTCGCCCAGGCGGTTCTCCACGGGGACGCGCACGTTCTCGAAGAACACTTCCGTGGTGGCCGAGCCGTTGATACCCAACTTATGCATGGGCTGCCCGAAGCCCAGACCCGGCATACCCTTCTCTACTACAAAGTCCGTGATGCCCTTGTGGCCGGCGTCGCGGTCGGTCACGGTGGTGCAGACATAGGTGTCGGCCACGCCGCCGTTGGTGATGAAGATCTTGCTGCCGTTGAGGATATAGGAGTCGCCGTCGCGCACCGCCGTGGTCCTGATGCCGGCGGCGTCGGAGCCGGCCTCGGGCTCGGTGATGGCCAGCGCGCCCAGCTTCTCTCCGGTCGCTAACGGGGTCAGGAAGCGGCGCTTCTGCTCCTCGTTGCCGAAGAGAAGGATCGGCTCGGCGCACAGCGAGATATTGACGTCCATGATCAGCCCGGTCGAGGCGCAGGCTTTACACAATTCCTCGACGATCATGGTGAAGAGCACGTAGCTCTGGCCGGCGCCGCCGTACTCCTCGGGCAGGCAGACGCCCATCAGGCCGAGTTCGCCCATCTGACGCACGAGGTCCCAGGGGAACTCGCCCGTGCGGTCGATCTCGGCCGCGCGGGGAGCAACGCGCTCGCGAGCAAAGTCGCGCACCGTATCCAGGATCATCTGCTCGTCCTCGTCGAGCGGGTAAAACGTCATCGTCCGGTCTCCCCCTTGTTCGTCATCCTGCGCTGCCGCGCGCCGTGGCGTCCGATCAGCCGGCCGCGCCGTATCTTGTCATTCTACCAACGATGCCAGCGCGCGCGACAGGTCGTGGCCAACCATCCTACCATCGGCCATGCCCACCAAACATCGTGGCGATGCCCCATGAGCGTCGTCGACGCCCGGCTTGACGGACGGCCGGTCGCGGGCCGGCTACGCCTGATGCCACGGGCAGCGGAAGGTGTAGTCTCCCGAGCCGACCTCGAAGACGGCGTCCTCGCCCTCCGTCCTCGCGAACCGGACGCCCTCGGCGGCGCGCGCCGGGCTGTCGCCCTCGGTGATCGCGGCGATGTCGGACGAGGGCATGTACACCGTGGCCGTGGTGTTGGCGGGGATCGACACGCGCAGCGTATAGGCGCCGTCCGCGATACGCCACTTGACGGCGATGGCGCCGCGCACGGAGCGATAGGTGGCGCGGGCGTGGGGCAGGCGGTCGCTGGGGCGCGGATGGACGATGATGCGCTCGTAGCCCGGCCGCGCGGGGTCGAGATCGATGCCGGCCACGTGGCGGTACAGCCACTCGCCTACCGAGCCTAGCGCGTAGTGGTTGAAGGAGTTCATGCCTGGGTCCTCGAAGCCGCGCGCCTGGGTCCAGCCGTCCCAGCGCTCCCAGATAGTGGTCGCGCCCTGGCGGATGGAGTAGCCCCACGAGGGATAGGTGTCGTTGAGCAGCAGGCGGTAGGCCACGTCGGCGTAGCCGGCATCGGTCAGGACCGGGCACAGGTACCCCACGCCCACGAAGCCCGTGGTGAGGCGCCAGCCCCGGGCCTCGATCAACTCCACCAGGCGGCGCGCCGCGCCCGCGCGCAGACCCTCCGGCAACAGGTCCATGTGCAGCGCCAGGACGTATCCTGTCTGGGTATCGCCGAGGATGCGCCCGTCGCCGTCGACGTAGGCCCTGTTGAACGCGGCCTTGATTGTGTCGAAGAGGGCGTCGTAGCCTTCCGCGTCCTCGACGCGTCCGATGGCGCGGGCCATGCGCGCCATCAGCCGGGCGTCGTAAGCGTAGTAGGCGGTGGCCAGCAGGTCCTTCGGCGTGGCCGACCCGAAGGCGTTGGCGGGGTCGGTGCCGTCCAGGGCCAACCAATCGCCGAAGTCGTTGCCGCGTCCGTTGACCCAGCGGCCGTCCGGGTTGGCGGCGCCGATATAGTCCAGCCAGCGCGCCATGCCCTCGTAGTGCCTCTCGATCAGGCGCGTATCCCCATAGACCTGGTAGAGCGTCCAGGGGATGATGACGCCGGCGTTGCCCCAGGCCGGCGCGCCGTGGCTCAGATCGATCCGGTCGTCGGCGGGGATCAGCGGCGCCACGTCGGGGAACGCGCCGTCGGGCTGCTGCGCGTCGGCCACATCGGTCAGCCACTTGGTGAAGAAGGCGGCCACGTCGGCGTTGCAGCTGGCGGTGCGGGCAAAGATCTGCGCGTCGGCGGTCCAGCCCAGCCTTTCGTCGCGTTGCGGGCAATCGGTGGGCACGGATAGGAAATTGCCGCGCTGGCCCCACACGATATTCTGCTGCAACTGGTTAACCAACGGGCTGGAGCAGGAGAAGGTCCCGGCGGGCGGCGTGTCGGAGCCGACGACGACCCCGGTCACATTCTCGGGCGCGAGGGCGCCCGGATAGCCCGTCACCTCGACGTAGCGGAAGCCGTGGAAGGTGAAGCGCGGCTCGAAGGTCTCCTCCGTCTCCCCGGTTTCCCCCGCTTCCCCGGACTCCTGTCCGATGGGGATATAGGTGTCGGTGGCGCGGGCGTGGCGCAGGTTGGCGGTGTAGATCGACCCGTCGGGATTGAGCGCCTCGGCGAAGCGCAGGCGCACCGGCGCGCCCCTGGCCGCGCCGCGCAGGCGCAACCGAACCCAGCCCACCATATTCTGCCCCATGTCGACGACCTGCGTGTCCGCATCGAGGCGCGCGACGGAGTGCGGCTCGCGCTCCTCGAGCACGCGCACCGGCTCGGCGCGGTCGGCCACCAGCAGCGCCCGCGCGCCGTCCCTTTCCGCATCCGTCGCGCGCGCCGCTGCCCAGCCCGCGTCGTCGAAGCCGGGCTGGTCCCAGCCGCGCAACGCGCGCCGCGCGTCATACGTCTCTCCCATCAACAGGTCGGAGGAGAGGATCGGCCCCGTCGTGGCCCGCCAGGAGCCGTCGGAGGCGATCGTCTCGGTCGTGCCGTCCTCATAGGTAATGGAGAGGTGCAGCAGCAGGGCGGGACGCTCGCCGTAGTATTTGTTGCGGCCGGCAAACCCCAGGTACCCGCAGTACCAGCCGGCGCCCAGGATGGCGCCGAGGGCGTTCTCGCCCTCCCGCACGAGGTGGGTCACGTCGTAGGTCTGGTACTGAAGGCGCGCGTGGTAGTCCGTCCAGCCCGGCGCGAGCACCGTGTCGCCCACGCGCTGCCCGTTGAGGCGCGCTTCGTAGAGCCCGCGCGCCGTGGCGTAGAGCCGGGCGCGACGGACGGGCCCGGCGGCCCGGAAGGCGCGGCGCAGGTAGGGGCTGGGCACGAGGTCGAGCGGCCCTGTGCCCCCTGTCGCGTCGCCGGACCGCGGGGCAACGGCATCGAAACGGCGCTCGGCGGAGGCGTCATCGCCGAGGTCGATCCAGGCGCCGTGCCAGTCCTCGCGGCGCAACAGACCCATCTCCCACCACGAGGGGGCGCTGTAGGCCGACGCGCGGCCGTTCGCGTCCCACACGCGCACCGCCCACCAGCAGCGCTGCCCGGACTCCAACGGGGCGCCCTCGTAGATCACGCCGACCGACCGATTACCGTCGACCCGGCCGCTATCCCACAGGTCGCCTTGGTTGGCGGTCAGGCGTTCCGCGGCGCTGGCCACCAGCACCTGGTAAGCGGATTGGCGCCGCGCCCGCCCCACGGCGCGCAAGGTCCAACTCAGCCGGGGCCGCGCGACATCGACGCCGAGCGGATCGGTGAGGTATTCACAGCGCAAGCTCTCCGCGACCAGGTCCGTGTCCATGCCGGTTATCTCCTCCTACGCTCCCCTCTCCCGCGCGGGAGAGGGGTCGGGGGTGAGGGCTGTTCGCTCCCCTCTCCCGCGCGGGAGAGGGGCCGGAGTTGAGGGTCTCAGTCCTGGATGACCGAATAGGGGCGCAGGATCTTGTGCGAGCGATAGTTGATGATGCCGGTGACCTCGACCGGCCGGCCCACGCGGATTGCGCCGAGGGGGGTACGCCGCCCTTGCGCCAGCACCAGCGTGCGCTCGTTGGCGAAGGCGGTCAGGATGTCCTTGTCGCCGTGCCCGCGCGGACGGACCAGCACCACGCCGTTGGTCGGGTCGACCCGCGTCGCCGTGCCGTACATGATGCCGTCGACGGCGTCCAGGTCGTAGACAGTGCGTAACGTCGTGGTGGTGGCGCCCGTGGTGGTAACCGGTGTGGATCGGATCAGGATGTGGTCGTTGACCGCGAAATCCTGGGGAATGGCCGTCACCCCCGCGACGAGGGGGCCTTCGCGGAACAGCCCGTGGGACAGGATAGTGCCGGGGCTAAAGGGGATGGTGTAGACCGTGCCGGTGATGTCGCTGGCGGTCATGCCGTTGGGCGTGACGGACATGATGGTGGTCGGCGGGATGTTCGGCGGCTGATACGAGGTCCAGTCCGGCTCGGGGCCGCAGGCGCGGGGCGACAGGATGACCGGACTGCGCGGCGCCTGGTTGAAGTCGAACGCCTCAAGCAAGTCGGAGCCCAGACCCGCGTCGCGATCGCCCAAGGCGGGCAGGCCGAATCGTGTCTCCGCCAGGCGTAACAGGGCCGTGAAGTCCGCCGGGTCGCGATCGACGTAACCGGTGCGGCTGTAGGGCGAGATGATGATGGTGGGGACGCGCGGGCCCAGGCCGATGCCGACGTTGGTCGGCGGGGCCACGTGGTCGTAGAAGCCGCCGAAGTCGTCCCAGGTCAGCACGATGGCGGTGTCTTTCCAATAGGGGCTGCGCATGATGGCGTTGACCTCGCGCACAGTCTGGTTCTCGCCCGCGCACAGACTGCCGCCGAGCGGGTGGTCGCTGTGGAAGGTGTCGTTGATCAGCCAGCTCACCGCCGGCAGGTTGCCCGACTGCACGTCGCCGAAGAAGTCGCCCGGCGCGGTGACGTGCTGGGACCACAGCGCGGAGTTGCGCACCTTGTCGATGCTGTTGAAGGCCGACCAGATATAGCCGAACTCGCCCGACTGGGGCGCGTAATACTTCCAGGACACGTTGGCCGCGTCCAGCGTGTCGGCGATGCTGGGCCAGGAGAAGCAGGGCTTCACCAGGGCGTGGCGCCCATACGACCCGATGCGGTCGACCAACGCGCCCTTTTGGTCACAGCCCCAGCCGTTGATCACCTGCGCGCCGGAACCGAAGGGCGTGCCCACGATCTGGTCGGGATTGTTGCTGACCAGGTACAGGTGGTTGGCATAGCTCGAGCTGGGGATCGAGGAGAAGAAGTGGTCGGCCAGGGTATAGTTGTGCGCGTAGGCCCAGTAGTTGGGGATCTGGTCGCCGGAGAACGTGGTGTAGGCGCGGTGCTGGCCGGCGACGCTGGCGCCGATCAGCGCGTCAAAGTTGTTCATCCGGCCGCCATTGATAGCCGTGACGGCGGCGAAGTAGTCGTGCCCGATGTCCGGCGTCAGCACGTCGTTGGCGCGCGTGAGCGGGACGCGCCGTCCATTCTTGAGCAGTCCGCTGGTGGTCCCATCCGCGCCGGGGTACAGCGCAAATAGGTTATCGTACGAGCGGTTCTCCTTGACCAGGAAGATGATGTGCTTGATGGAGCCGAGGCCCGTGCCCGCCGAGACAATGGCGGTCCGGTGTTCCACCGAGGACGCCGGCGCACGCTGCGCTTGCAGCGTTCCGACCCCTCCCAGGGCGATCGACGCGGACCCCAGGAGCGCCAGGGTCGAACCAAGGGTCACGAGGACGCGACGCGAACGGTGCGTGAGCCGCATATATCCTATCTCCTCCACTATGCTATCATCCGCTACGCTGCTACATAGACAGGGGGGCGCGGACCGTGACCGGTCGTGCCGGTTGGGGGTCGGTGGCGCTCGCGGAGAGTGGGCCAGGCGTATCTAATACTAGCATGTGCCGGCATTAGCGGCGTTCCCCGTCGGGTAGCCACACGTCAGCGTCCCATCTGTCACCCCGGTTGGCCCGCGGGCGGTCCCGTCCGCGGCCGCCACGTGACGGGTGGAAACCGACGCCGAAGATGGGTACGTGGTTAAATATCTTTGTTCCCTGCCGCGCTCCTGGCTGTGCGCCGTGTCATGGCGCCAGGGGCCTCCAACAACAAGGCGCCGGTCAAACAGATACATTATAGACGAGAGAGGCGGAGCGCACGTGTATCAGCAGTGGATAGCCCTTTGAGTCGGGTCATGGCAACGCCACGGCCGCGCGTCGCCGTCCGGCGCCGGTCCATCGCCGTCCTGACACTTCTCGCGGTCGTGGCCGTTGGCGCCGTTGGCTCGACAACCCTGATGCGTCGCTCGGCCCCCGCCGCGACGGTCGACAGCGCGGCGTCGTCCTCGTCCCATCCCTCCCCGCGCGCCCTGCACGGGAGGGCGCCCGCCCTGTCGCCCACCCTGTCGCGGGCGCGGACGGCGATCAAGCACGTCGTCTTTGTGCTGCTGGAGAACCATTCGTTCGACAGCGTCTTTGGCCGCTTCCCCGGCGCCGACGGCGCCATCACGGCCACCGTCGCCGGCCGGGGACAGCTCCCCCTGCTGCATGCGCCGCCCTACTTCTGGCACGACATCGCCCACGACCGCCCCGACGCGATCGGGGTCGTGGGCGGCGGCCGCATGGATGGCTTTAGCCGGATCGCCGGGGGCGACCTCAACGGCGACCTCATGGCCTACCAGCAGTATGACGCGGCCGACATTCCCGCCCTCTGGAGCCTTGCGACCCACTACACATTGGGCGACCACATGTTCTCGCCCATGGGTGGGAGCACCTTTCCCAACCACCTCTACAGCGTGGCCGCGCAGGCGGGCGGCATCATCGGCAACCCCCAGCACTGGACTATGGGCTGGGGCTGCGACAGTGGCGCAGGCAGCTACGTGCTGCGTCAGGCCGCGTCGGGCAAGGTCGTCGGCGCCAGCCCCTGCGTCGGCTTCTCGTCCCTAGCCGACACGATGGAGCAGGCGCACGTCTCGTGGCGTTACTACGCCGATTCGTATCCGCACCTTGGCTACCTCTGGTCGACGCTCGACGCGTTCCCTAGCATCCGGCGCACGTCGCTGTGGCAGACTCGCATCGCGGACCAGTCCGCGTTCGAGGCCGATGCGCTCGGCGGGCGCCTGCCCGCTTTTAGCTGGCTCACACCGACCTACGGCGCCAGCTCGCACCCGCCCTACGGTATCTGCGACGCTCAGAACTGGCTCGTCTCTAAGATGGACGCGCTGATGCAGGGACCCGACTGGCCCAGCACGGCCGTGTTCGTGGTGTGGGATGATTTTGGCGGCTTCTACGACCACGTGCCGCCGCCCACGGTCGACGCCCTGGGCTACGGTCCGCGCGTGCCCTTCCTCGTCATCTCGCCCTACGCCCGCCAGGGCTACGTCGATCATACCGCCTATAGCTTCGAGTCGGTCCTCAAAACCTTCGAAGAGATCGCGGGCCTGCCGCCGCTGACGGACCGCGACCGCAACGCGCGGGACATCTTGGGGGCCTTCGACTTCGACCGCCCCGCGCCGCCGCTGATCTTGAGCCAACCCGCTTGCGCGGCGCCCCCGTCGCCCGCGCAATACGCGCGCTATCTGCCGGCTGCCCTGACTCAGGCCGTGGTCCACACGTTGGGCCTGACCATTACGGACATTGCCGCGCGGCACCGCACGCTGACGTTAGCTCAGATCGCCGCGTCGCGGCGCGTCGCCGTCGGGTCACTCAAGCTGGCAATGGGCGCCGCGCTCGACGCCTATGTCCACGGGGCGGAGGTGCGGGCTGTTATCTCCACGCCGCAGGGCGGGACGATGCTGCGCGACGATAGCCGGCGCATCGATGCCCTCATCAGCGCCCCGCCCGGTTCCAGCCTCGGGCCGCTCCTGGGTAGCGACCAGGACGTGAACGGCCTGCCGCATGGCACGCCACTGGATGGTAGTGGGTAGTGGGTAGTGGGTAGTGGGTAGTGGGTAGTGGGCAGTGGGTAGTGGGTAGTGGGCAGTGGGCAGTGGGCAGTGGGATACGCGCTGCTAGCCGGATTATTCATGACGGGTGCGGTGGCCGTGGACGTCTTCCTGGGAGCGCCGTCTCTCGCTGCGCTGCTAGCTGGCCCCGGTTGCCTGACGCGCCCCAGTGAGCGGCCAACGCGCCGGCCGTGGCAGTCTGCCGGCTGGCAGCGCAGCGAGAGACGGCACTCCCAGGAGGTGTCGTCTCGTGAATAATGCAGGCTCGCCACGTCTCTCCTACGGCTATACAAGTGAGAATCCACGGGCTGTGGTAAGCAAGGACCTAAACAACTTGTATCGCTGCTATCATTGATACGGTGTCCTTGTATACGGCATCCTTGCGCAGACATCGCGCTAGGCACTCGTCACTCGGGCGTATGCAATACGCCCCTACGCGTCACCGGCCACTCGTCGCTAAACACTTATTATGAGGAGGCGGACAGACATAGACATGCCCGTGCTGCTGTTGCGTCGCCGGCGTCCCACGTCGCGCGAGACCATTCGACTGGCGGCCTTCGCGGGCGTCGTGCTGGCGCTGCTGGCCATCCTGCTCGCATCGTACGTGTTCTCGATAACCGCGTCGCCGTCTCTCAACGGCGCTGGCGGGTCGCGTCGCGCCAGCGGCCTCGTGGGGGGCGGCCGCATCGACCATATCATTTTCATCGTCAAAGAGAACCACTCCTTCGACAACTATTTCGGCGCGTTCCCCGGCGCCGACGGCGTGCAGGCGGGGCAAACCTCGACCGGCGAGTTCCTGCCCCTGAGCGAGGCGCCCGACCAAGTTATCCCCGACATCGAGCATAGCGCCGTTGCCGCTCGTCTGGCCTACGACGGCGGGCGCATGGATCGCTTCGACCGCGGGAACGGCGCGGTGACCCTCGGCGTCGACAACGCCTACACGCAGATGACCGCGCGCGACATCCCGAACTACTGGGCCTATGCCCGCCGCTTCACGCTGGACGACCACTTCTTCTCCACCGTGATGGGGCCGACCTTCCCCAACCACTTGATGATGATCGCCGCGCAGGCGGGCAACAGCACCTCCAACGTGGCCAACGCGGGAGGGCTGCACAAGGGCGGACCCTGGGGCTGCGACAGCGCGCCGGGCGCCTACGTCACCACGGTCGGCGCCCATGGCGTGCCGGGGACCGCCTTCCCCTGCTTCGATTTTGCGACCCTGGCCGACCGCCTGAACAGCCAACACATCGACTGGCGCTACTACGCCCCGCAGCTCGGCCAGCCCGGCTATATCTGGTCCACGTTCGACGCCATCCGCCATGTCCGCTACGGCGCGCAGTGGGACACCAACGTGCGGCCCTGGCGGCAGTTCGAGACCGACGTGGCCCACGGGCGTCTCGCCGCCGTGACCTGGCTGGTCACCGACACGTTCCACAGCGAGCATCCCCCCGCGAGCAGCTGCCTGGGCGAGAATACAACCGTGTCCGAGATCAATGCCGTCATGCGCAGCCGCTTCTGGGCATCGACCGCCATCGTGGTGACCTGGGACGACTATGGCGGCTTCTACGACCACGTGGCCCCGCCGCAGCGCGACCGCCTGGGCCTGGGTCCGCGCGTGCCCACGCTCGTGATCTCGCCGTATGCGCGACGAGGCGCGGTCGACCATACGACCTACGATTTCACGTCTTTGCTGCGCTTCGTGGAGGGTCGCTTCGGGCTGGACCCTCTGACCACGCGCGACGCCCGCGGGCCGGCCATGGCCGCGAGCTTCGACTTCTCCGCCGCGCCGAGCAAACCGCTCGTGTTGCGCCCGTCGACCTGCCCGCTGGTCCTCGGCGTCAATATCAATGGCAATGAGACCGGTGACCGGCGCACCAATACCGTGAGCCTGGCCGGTGTGTCCACCATCGTCGCTATCGCGGGCAGCACGCCCGATCTGGCGCTGACCCTGCGCCTGGCCGGCCATCGGGCCGTGACCGTGGTGCGGGCGTCGGCGTCCACGCGCGTGCTGGGCCGTGGCGGGCGCCCGCTCTCCCTGGACGCCCTGCAGGTCGGGGACACCGTGCTGTACCAGGAAAGGGCGCCGCAAACGGTCCAGGACGAATCGGCCGCCGGGGTCACGCTCGACGGGCGCATCGTCGGGACGCATCCCCTGGACGGCGCCATCGTCGTCGTCGTCCGCACCAGTCCGCGCCGCGCCCGTCGCCAAAACGGTGGCGCGCGCGCCCAACTGACCGTGGCGGTCGGGGGGAGTACGGCCATTGTCGGCGACAACGGACGGTCCATCGGCTCGCTCGATCTGCGCCAGGGGCAGTGGGTCTATGCCACCGGCGTGCTCAACGTCCGCACCAGGACCGTGTCGGCGACGACCACCATCGCCATACACCACCCCGCCGCGCCCGGCGGCTAACGTGGATTATTCACGTATAATTATGTGTCGCCACGAGGTGTGGGCGATTGTAGGACGGACTGGAACCGAAAGGATGCCTGAACACATGTCCATTGGGGTAATCGAGGTGAGGGGCCTGGGGCGCGGCGTCGCCGGAAAGACGAAGGCTTTATGAACACGTTGACGCGCGACATGGCGAAGCCGGATACCCTGAAAGCCGCGGCAGCTGAGTTCGTCGGCACGTTTTTCCTGACCCTGGCCGCGTTGATCAGCGGCACACCCTACGCGGTGGGCCTGACGCTGATTGTCTTCGTCTACGCGTTCGGCAACATCTCGGGCTGCAACATTAACCCGGCCGTCACCGTGGGACTGATGGCCGCGCGGCGCCTGCCCCCGGCCACGGGCATCCTCTACATCGTCGCGCAAATCGCCGGCGCGCTGCTGGCTCGCGGGCTGGCCGGCTCCGTGGCAACGGTGCCCTCGACCTTCGCGGCGGCGTCGTTCGCCGGCGAGTTCCTGGGCTTCGGCTTCTTGATGCTCGCCGTGATCGCCGACTCCGACAACTACGTCCCCAAATCGGGCAGCGGCATCGCCATCGGTGGGGCGCTGGCCGCCGGTTTGGTCACCACAAAGGGCATCCTCAATCCGGCCGTCGCCATCGCCATGGGCCAGCTGTTCTCGTTCACCAGTTTGTTGCCGGCGCTGGTGGCGCCATTGGTCAGCGCGGTCGTCTTCAGCCGGCTATTCCTGCTCTTCGCGCCGAAGGCAGGGGGGCAAGAGGCATCGTCGGGCGACTCGGAAGGGGCGGATGGGCCATCGGAGTCGAAGGATTCGAAGTCGGCGTCGGAATCGAAGGCGATGTCCGGCGCGGGGTCCCGCCGCCCCGCGTCGGCGCGAGGCAACGGAGCCACGGGCAAGCGAACGTCGTCCACCTGGCGTCCCAAGGCGCGCTGAGAGCAAGGCCGCACCGGGATACGCCGACTTCCCGGGCGGCCCGTACGTGCCTCACGCCGGATGCTGCTATATCCAGGCGCGCTGGCCCGACGGTGAATGGACGGTCAGGTTCGCCGCCGGCCATCGGCGTCACGTGACCGTCACCAGCCAACTGATGATGGGCCGGCCGGTGTGAACGCCTGGAAGCGACTCGAGCACCAGCCTGCCACCACATAGACGGTCCCGTGCGCGTCGACGGCCACGCCAGTGGGGAAGGCTGGCTGCGCTGCGGCCGCACCTTGCGCGGCGAACTGCCCGCTCGCATTGGCCTCCGTCGCCCAGTGGGTGAGGGGGCCAATGCGATGAATGAATGGGTTAGCGGTGAGCCTGCCCTCTGCCCTGGCCCCCTGTCTGCTACTGTCCTGAGCGCGCGGCCATTCCCGCGCCGTGTGGCGTGTCCACTGGCGACGGACGAAAGGCGTGTGGCCGAGGGGGAGCAGGCTTGTGGCAAGGGGCAGGCTTGTGGTGAGGAGCAGGTTGGCGGCAAGGAGCAGGCTTGTGGCGAGGAGCAGACCGGACCGGGGGCTTCATCGTCGGGGGCTTCATATCGCCAGAGGTCGCCCTGCAGACTCCGGCTCCGGCGGCGCAGTCCAGGTAGTTTCCGCTGCCGTCCACCGCCACCGCGTGCAGCGTCCCGACCGTGCCGCCCACCGGCGTCGGCAGCGTCGCCGTCCAGGTCCCCAGGTCGCTCTGGCTTTGCGTGGCGGCGACCGTCTGGACCGTGCAACTCCCGTTTGCGGTGCTGCAGCCGCTCGGCGTCACCGCGGCGTCGAGATAGAACACCACGCCCACCACGTTGCCCACGCCGTCGGGCGAGTCGCCGTCGCCGACGTTGGTCACCTGGACCGTGAGCGGGCCACCCGCGGGACTGGCGGTGATGGTCGGCGCGTCGAGCCCCGGGGGGGTCGTATCCGCCGCGGCGGGCGGCGTGTAGGGGCTATCCGGCGAAGTCGCCAGGAATTCGATCGTGTTGTACCCACCCTGAGGCACGAAGCCGATGCCGACCCAGGTGGCGGTGGCGCTCAGGATGTTGTTGCGGTGCCCCCAGCCGGAGCCCTTGTCCTGATACATGTACCCGTACATCTGCGCGGCGGGCGAGCCGTTCCCCGGGAAGACATTCTCAGCCGCACCCGTCCAGTGGATCACCGGGTCGACTTTCAATTTATCGAAAAACCCGTTGTGCAGGGGGCTCGTGTGGCCGCTGTAGTTGTAGTCGATCAGCTCCTTGCTGTGGTTGAACGCGATCTGCGAGAGCAGGGTCGTGTCCAGTTGGAGCGCCGGCAGGCCGCGGTCGGTCCGCTCCGCGTTGAGCAGCGTGAGCATCTGCTGCTGCGGCGAGGCGGCCTGGTAGGCCGTCGCGTCGAGGCTCAGGGGGGTGTTGCACCCTTCCTTCTGCCGGGCGTTGTTGAAGGCGGCGACGATGTTGTCGACCGTGGTGAAGTCGGTGTCTTTCGGCGGCTCCACGTTGGCCTGCGGCTTGACGCTGGCCAAGCACGCGTCCGCATTGATGGCGCGCGCGGCGTGCGCCGCGTTGCGTGGGACGATGGCCAGCGTGCTGGCTGCCAGAAGGACAACGAGGATCCACTTGATGCCGTGCATGTTCTTTCCCCTTTCCTTTCCCTCTCTCGAGGCGTGTCGATCCAGCGGATGATGTAAGGGCGACTGCGCCCCCGGCGTGCCGCGGCTGACGGACGGCGCTGCCCGCTCGTCGCGCGCCCCTCGCCAGCCCCCGACCCGCCGTGCTCTACTCTCGTCCGTTGCCGATGCCGGCGCATCCGCCCCACTCGCCCCCGTCGGTGGGGCGGGAGGCTGGTGATAGCATAGGCGATCGGGGTGGCCGTGTCCACGCAAAACTCGCAGTTTCACTCGCAACTTTACTCGCAGTTTCGCGCGCATTCGGGGGCTGCCGCGTCCGCACCACTGCCTCGCTGCCTATCACGGTGCGCGGGCGCCGTTGGACATGGAAGGGTTAGCGGCGCGTTCGTGGCGCGCGGACGGCCTCGACCAGCAGCAGGACCGCCAGGGGCACGGCCTGCAGCATGAGGCGATAGAGCGACGTGTCGATGTGCGCGGCGTAGGGCGACCAGTCCGAGAATACGTAGCCCATCCCGTCGAGGCCAAGCTGGGCCGCGAGTAGCAGCAGCAGACCCCAGCCCGCCGGACCCAGCCGGCGCGAGGCCAGCGCGATGGCGACCGCGGCGCCGACGATGGGCCAGAAGGGACCCCAGCGCCTCAGGTTGAGCGCTTCGCGCGGCAGGGACGCGGCGATGGTGGGCAGCCGCCCCAGGTGGGCGACGAACACGGCGGGCGTCACGGGTAGGAAGTCGCGCCCCACGGGATGAGCCACCAGGCTGAAGACCAGCCAGGGCAGCGGCAGCAGGGCTGCGGCCGCCGTGGCGCCAAGGACGGCGAGCGCGCGTGCCCGCCGGGGCGCCTGCCGCCGCGCGGCCTCGCCCGCGATAAGGGCCAGCAGGAGGAGTACTGCCATCAGCAGGCCCTCCTTCTTGGTCCAGATGGCGCCCCCCGCCAGCAGCCCCATCAACGCCAGGTCCCGCGGTTGGCGGCAGCGCCACCAGAGCAGCAGATATAGCGCGGACGCCCCACCATAGAGGGCCAGCGGCACGTCGGCATAGCCGTAGCCCGCCAGCACGGCCATGGGCGGGACCAGGGCCATGGCCGCAGTAGCCAGCGCGGCCATGGCGCAATCGTAGAGCCGGGCCATGCCGGCGTAGAACAGCAGCAGCAGCGCCACGAGGCAGCCGGCGCCCACCAGCGAGGCCAGGGTCAGGCCCAGGGGATCGGGCAGGCGGAAGAACGGCGCCTCGGCCAGGGGCAGGTTGAGCGGATAGTCGGGATGCGTCGACCAGACGTGGGACGTGAAGTAGCCGCGCGGCAGCCTGCCCAGCGCGAACAGGCGCGCCTTGGGCGACCACACCGTCCAGGCGTCGCCGTGGCGCAACAAGGAGTGCGTGGCGACCCACACGGCCACGGCAACCTGTATCAGGACGATGCCCAGGCTCAGTACATAGACGACACGCGACCCGACGCGGATGTCAGCCCACGTCGCGTCCGCGCGCCGCGGCCACGGGACGCGCGGCCCGACCAACAGACCGGCGGCGGCGGCCAGCAAGGCCGCGCCGGTCGCGGTCGCGACCGGCAGGTCGGCGAGGTAGCAGACGAAGGAGGCCGCGGTGAAGATCGCCATGCCCAGCGCCCAGGCAAGGCCCACCGCCTCGGCGCGGCAGGCAATGGTCCCGGCGGCGCCCATCCCCGGCGCCCCGGTCGGCGTCGCATCGCGCGCCCAGCTAGAGGGCAAGCTGGACGCGCGGGGCGTCCGAGGGGCGCGGATGGTTGGCGTCTTGACGCTGCTCATCGTTGCAGGTCGAGCAGGGTACCCCAGCCACGATGCAGGAGCACCAGGCGGCGCGGGAGCCGCCCCGCCGGGGGCACGGGCAGCGACCAGCCCGAGGGGTCGCGCACCTGCCCGTTGGGGCGCGCCCACACCACCAGATAGCGCACGTGGTGGTGGCGCATACGGTACATCAGGTAGCGCCAGCTGAGGGCCAGCCGACGGGGGCGATGGTACCACCACCGTGGGACGGGCTGGATGATGACCTTGCGCGGATAGAGCGCGTCGCGGCTACGCTCGAACAACTGTTGCCCCCGGTCGCTGTAGACGTCCACCACGAGCAGGCGCGCCCCGACCGGCGTCAGGTCGCGGACGGCGTTCAGGAAGCCGTCGTAGGCGGGCGGCAGCGTGGTGAGGTTGCGCCGCGCCGCCAGGTCGGCGATGGCCGCGGGCAGCGCGAGGGCGCAGACGACCAGCGCCATCACGCCGAGGTGGAGACGCCGCGCGGGTATAACGCTATCTCGCTGGCGCTGCATGGCCCGCCTCGACGGCGCCGACCGGCCGCTGCACGGCCGCATACCGGCGGAGATTGCACTGGTCGCGCATCGGGGGAAGACACATCTCGTGGATATGGTACCAGGCCCGACAGAACGATGCTTGTGACGGGCCACGAGCACCCGACCGGGTACCACCCCACTAAACCGTGGTCATGCAACGGCCTCTGTGGCGGGTGGTTTGGCCCGCGCCGGCTGCGCCCGCGCCCGTCCAACCTCATCGGTCTGACGCGGCGCGGGCGCAGCCGGCACGGGGAGGACGCGGTAGCGCAGCATCTCCTCCAGGGTCCAGACATGGTCGGTGAGGCCAGCAGCCATGGCTGGGGTGCGCTCCTGCCATGTGCGTCCCCCCAGGGCACGGAGGCGGAGGCTCTCGTGGGGCCAGCAGACATTGTAGGCCGTACCGACCAGCCACATCCCGCTGGTCAGCAGCGCGGCGCCGTGGGCTAGGCGTCGCCCGCGCATCCGATCGTCCCGACCCATCGCGCCGGTCGCCAGGGCAGTCCTCCCCATCGATGACGCTACCCATGACCATCATCGAGCCGTCGACGCGGACGCCCCAGGTTCGCCCGATCTCTGCTGACAGAGGCCGCGGCCACCTCCACCAACCGCAGCACGTCGTCCGCTGGCTTGACCGCGTAGTCGGCGAACAGGCGCGACCGGTAGCGCTGATACTCGTCGACCGCGTCCTCGCCCTTACCCATGTCGATCAAGTAGCGCATCAGCGTCGCGCACAAAGAGTCTTCGGTCGGATTGCGCACGAGTGCGGCGCGCACAACGGCGAGCGCATCCTCGGCGCGGCCCGACGCGCGATAGAGTTCGGCCAGGGCGAACACAACCCGCAGGGCTTGCCGTGCGACGCGTTCGCGCTCGATCACGCACCATAGGCTATCGCACCACTCCAGGTACCCGCCGTCGCCGTACAGCGCCAGGGCCTGCTCGGCCGCGGCCACGCACGGGGGCTCGGCTGCCGTGCTGAGCGCCGTCGCGCTGGCCCGATCGAACTGCTGACCGGCATCGTCGATCGTGCAGCGCAAGGCGTACTCTTTCCCATTGGGTCCCCAGGCCTCGACGCCGAACACCCTCCGCAGGTGACGGCCCGCATCCCAGAATGACGATGGCGACGCGTCACCATCCCACAGCGCGGCAAAGATCTCGGAGCGGCTGACCGGGTTGCCGACATGGGCCACCCAAAACAGGAGTTCGCGTGCTTTCGGGGGCAGAATGCCCGGATCGATGTCGTTGTCGTTGAGGCGCACTCGACCCTGACCGAACGGCGAGAGCGAGAGCGTCGGCGTCGCGGGCGCCGCGACGCCCGGGCGAGAGGGACTGAGCAGACGTAGCGCGGGTTTAGCCTTGAGCCCGCCGTGTAGCCGCTCCAACAAGTCCCGCGTATCGCGTCTCAAGCGTCGTAACGCGCGATGTTGCGCGAGGACACGTCGCGCAAACCGCGCCATCGGCCGTAGGTAGCCCTCGACGCCGGGAGGGAGCACGAGTTCGGCCAGGCGATTGAGCGTTTCCTCGACGTCGCGGACGCGGCCGATGGCGACCAACGCTTCGGCGCGCAGGAAGCAGGCGCGCGCCGCGTGGTGGGGATAATTGAGGTCGCTCAGAGCTGTGTACGCCTGTTCGAGGGCGCGCGCGGCCCGGTGGTAGGCGCTCGACCGCAGGGCCAGCATGCCGTCGAGCAACAGGAGCAGGGCCTTATCGATCGCGGCCACCGCGAGAGGCTCTGCCTCGTCGAGCAAGCGGCGGGCGCCGGCGCGGTCGCGCCGCCAGAGCGCGATCGCGATGTGCGTGCGCAGCGCCTCATTCAGCGTATCGCTGTCCAGGCGCTCCGCCATCGCCCGCGCCTCCGTGGCGAACCGGTCGGCCGCGGCGATGTCGCCGGAGTCGAGGCACACAAGGGCCAGTGTCGACGTCGTCCAGCATTCGAGATGCGGGTACTGGCCGCGGGCAAGGTCACGGGCGCGCTCGGCCTCGCCTCGGGCCGTGGCCAGCTCCCCCGTCAACAGCCCCAGCAACGCGCGACTGTTGTGGATGTTGCTGATCATCGCCATATTCTCCGAGATTGACGGCTGCAGCGCCCGTGCGCGCTCCAGCAGGTCGGCCGCGTCGCGGGTTTGCCCGACCGCGATGAGTTGCGTGGCCCAGTTGAAGAGGACCCGCGCCTGGGCGGCCTCATGGCCCAACTGCTCGTGGACCGCCAGAACCGCTGCGAGATCGGTCCGGCCGTCGGACCAATGGCCGCGCCGTAGGTGGGCCGTGCCCCGCATCTCGCGCAGATAGTGGACCGCCTTCTGATGCCCGATCCGCTGGGCGACGGCCAGCGCGGCGTCGGCGGAGCGGATCGCTTCATCGTCGCGGGCCACATAGATCAGGGCTTGCACGCGCAAGACCGCCGCGCTCAGCCAGGCGTCGTCGTCGTCCGCCGCCGCCATCCCCCTGTCCGCGAGCTCGAGCGCCTCGACGTACTCGGCCCGCCGAATGCGCGCATAACCGGAGAGGACCAGGAGGCCGGGAGTATGGTATGCCGGCGGCAACGCCTCCACGTGGGCCAGGATAGTGCCGCCCAGTCCTCGCTCCCACAGCGCGGTTCGTTCGCGCTCCAGCATCGTGGCAAGCCCTTCCCAATCCTCGATCTGTGCCAGCAGCCCCAGCCCGCGCGCCACGTCTCCGTGCGTCGCCCACCACGTCGCCGCCGCGCGGCGTATCCTCTGTAAGAGCGCCGGCTGCGTCGCCCTGAGCACGCCAATGAGGTATTCGGCGAAGAGATCGTGATAGCGATAGGTATCGCCGGTCTTGTCCAGGAAGAGACCGCGCGCCGCGATGTCGGCATAGACGTCCGCGCTATTGTCGCGGCCCAGGATGGCGTCTGTTTGCTCCGCCGAGGCCTGGCCAAGGGCGGCGCTGTGCAGCAGAAATGCGCGCACGTCATCCGGTAGGGCCGACACAATCTCGTCGCCGAGGTGCTCCATCAGCGCATCGGCGCGCGCCCGCAGCATGCGTAGCCCGGTCGGCGCCGTCCGCGCCAGGAGCAGGAGGCCGGCTGCCCAGCCCCCGCTGCGCTGCACCAGGGCGGCCGCCGTCTCCCCCTCCAGGCCGTGGACCCTCAGCAGAACCACGGCCTCGTCGGCATCGAAGCGCAGATCCTCGTGGCCGATGCCGGCCACGTTATCGAACGCGGCAAGGGCGGCAAAGCCGAATAGGGGAACCGAGCGCGAGAGGATGACCAGGGCCAGCGACGGTGGCCGCAAGCGCAGGACGTGGTCTAATAGGGCCATCGCCGCGGGCAAGCCGTCGAGGTGGTGGAAGTCATCCAGCACCAGCGCCAGCGGACACCCATCCAGCGCGTCGAGCAGCAGACCGATGGCCGCGACCTCGTGTCCCCCGGTCTCCAACACGGTGAGGGCCATTGCCGCCGCGCCCGGCGCCACCCGCTCGACAGCCGCGCAGAGGCCCGCCGCCAGGCGTCGCGTGTCGCGATCCGCAACGTCCACCGCGTACCAGGCGACCGGTACTGGCGCTTGCCTCGCCCAGTCGGCCAGCAACGTCGTCTTCCCGGACCCGCCCGGCGCCACCACGAACATCACCTGGGCGGTGCGCGCGGCGGTATCGAGCGGGGCCATTAAGCGTGCCCGCGTGATAAGCGCGGTCGTCGGGCGAGGCGGACTGATTTTGGTCGTGGGCCAGGCAAGTCTATCAGTTGGCGGCACGTCAAACCTATCCTAACTCATGTGTGAGCCGTCTCAGGCTCGTCTCAGTGGCGAACATTTATGCTTAAGATGCCGGTTGGGGAAAAGCCATAGATGCCGGTTGGGGAAAAGCCATAACGCAATCGGGGAGGAAAAAACTATGAACGCTCCACACAATTCGTCTCGCCGCCATGTTCGCTGCCTGGTCGCCGCTGGTGCGCTCGCCGTGGGTCTGGTCGCCGCCACGAGCGGCGGCGCGCACACCGCCGTCTTGGCGGGAGGCGGATATGAAGGTCCGGGGCCGTTGGTCGTGGGATCGCCATACGCGCTGAGCCGCGGCCACGTCCACGCCCAGCCAGGACGGAGCCACGCCGCAAATGGCGGATACGAGGGGCCCGGTCCTCTGACTGTGCTCTGATCATCGTTGGCTCCTGTCCCCTGCCCTTTGCAATAACGGATGACGACCGCATGCAACGTCGTTCCGCGACATCACCAACCACTAGAGTAGCAGATGCGTGTCCCTCGTGGGACTGGAAGGATTACAGATGCGTCCACGTCAACAGTTGCACTCGGGGTTCGAGAGGCTGATCGGGACGGCCCTTGTCGACACCACGGTGCGCCGTTCGCTGCTTCAGGACCCGCAACAGGCCGCGCTGGAGTTCGGTTTGAGCGCGACCGATGCGGCCGTCGTCGCCGACATCCGGGCCACGGATATACGGACTTTCGCCCAAACGCTTATCCCTCGCCTCTACAGCGAGGCTGTGCATGCTACACGACCCCGTTCGATCGCCGGCTGAGTGCGACCCGCAGGCTGAGCAAACGATTTGGGAGAGCGATCCCACCTTGTTGCCCCTCCTACGGGCCGTCGTCGCCGACGCCGCGCGTATCGGCCGCGGGGCACGCCTTATCGTCAGGAACACGTCCGGTCACCAACTCGTCCTGACCAGCCCTACTAATCTGCGCTACCCCTGGCGGTCGTTGGCCACCGCGGTCCTCGAACACGCCACGGTCGCGATCCGACCGGGCGTCGTGTCCGCACCAGTGCTCGGGTCGCGACATACCCGCGGAGCTTTGTTGCTCTACCACCATCCGGCTCACGAGCTGGCCGTCGGCGAGACGGTTGTGACCACCTTCGCGGCGCGCATAGAGACCGAACTGGCAGCGGCGACGGCGCGCCTATCGTCGATCAGCGGGTGCGTCGACGGGCTGGTGCAGATGCTCGCGGCCTACGATCCGGACACCGCCCGCCATAGCAAGGTCGTCCGTCGCCTCGCCTCCATCATCGGCCGTGCCGCCCGGCTCTCGCCGCACGAGTTGTTGGAACTGGAGTGGGCCGCAGCCCTGCATGATATCGGCAAAGTCGCGGTGACCCTCCCCATCCTGCACAAGGTCGGCCCATTGACCGCGACCGAGTGGGCGCTGATGCGCCAGCACCCGACCATCGGGGAGAAGATCGTGCGCTCCGTGCCGGGCCTCGCGGCGGTGGCCCTCGCCATCCGGCATCACCATGAGCGCTGGGACGGCACCGGCTATCCCGACCGCGTGGCCGGCGGGGCCATCCCCCTCATGTCCCGCCTGGTTGGCATCGTCGACGCCTATGAGACGATGCGCGCGGGACGCCCCTACCGCGGCGCCTTCAGCCGTGACGAGGCCATCCGAGAGCTGACACACGCCGCGGGACGGCAGTTCGACCCGGCCCTGCTGGAGCTCATCCCCGCTCTGGTCACACACGATATCGACCTCTAGGGCTTCCTCCATCACCGCGACCATGGGTGCTCTACCTCTCGTGCGTCGTCGGCTTCAGCCCGCGCGAAATCCAGGCGCGCCACGCCCGCGACTTCCCCGACGTGACCGCCGTCTACCGCCTCAAGCGCGTCGCGCTCGACCGCCTGCGCCGCGCCCCCGAGTTGCGTGCCCTCGCCCACCTCGCCTGAGGGCGGGACGGGCAGCCATTCTGATAAAGGATAGGCTACTCGGCCACGGCCAGCGCATAGGCCACAGCCTGCTCGGGGTCCCCGGCCGCGAAAGCCCCCTCCCATGCCTCCGCGCCGCGCGCGCCGCGCCGACATGCTCATAGGCGTCCTGTATGCGCGGTGGGGCCGGGGCGCCGATGGCGCCGCGCAGGGCGTTCGCCGCGCCCAGGAGGCGGGCGGAGCGCTCCGCCCGCCTCCTGGGCGCGGCGGCGACCACGGCCAGGAGGACCAGTCCGTCGGCCAGGCCCAATGTGCCCCCGCCTAATCGGCGCTGCAGGGACAGGCTCTCCGCGCACAGCGCCCGCGCGCGGGTCAGGTCGCCCCGCTTGAGGGCCAACTCCCCCAGGCTGCTCAACGAATCGGCCATCCCTTCGGTATTATCCAGCCCCCGCTGCAAGGTGAGGGCCTCCTCCAGCAGCGTTTGCGCCCGCGCCGGGTTGCCCAACTCGCGCTCCACCAGCCCCAGGTTGTTGAGGGCAATGGCGATCCCCCACGTGTGGCCGCTCTGCCGAAACGCGGCCAGACTCTCCTCGTACAACGCTCCCGCCCGCGCCATCTCGCCCTGCTCGAAGGCCACGTTGCCCAGATTGAGGAGCGCATCGGCGAGGCCGCGGCCAGGCCCCAGTTCCCGCTGCATGGCCAGGCTCTCCTCGTACAACGTCCGGGCGCGCCCGTGGTCGCCCCGCGTTCGCGCCAGATCGCCCTGCCTCCACGCCAGGAGGCCGGCCCCATTCAGCGCCGCCGCCCGCACCTGGTCTGGCGCGCCCGCGTCACACCGCAGCATCTCTTCCAGCCAGTCCTGCTCCTCACTCAGATATCCGCGCACCTTCCAGAAGCGCCAGACCGCCGCAGCCAGGCGCAGTCCGCACCCGCCGCTGGCGCGTTCCCGCGCCCACCCGAGCGCGGCGCGCAGGTTGCCGTGCTCGTGCTCGAGTTGGTCTAGCCATTGCCCTTGCCGCGAGCCCAGCAGTTCGGGCTCGGCCTGCTCTGCCAGGGCCAGATAGTAGGCGGCGTGCCGCGCCCTTGTCCCCTCCGCCTCCCCGCTCTCCACTAGACGCTCCAGCCCGTACTCGCGCACCGTCTCCAGCAGGGTGAAGCGCGGCGCGTCCCCCGCCGCGCCCTCTCGCCGCAGCAGGCTCTGCTCGACGAGGGTCCCCAGCCAGTCCAACATGTCGACTTCCAGCCCGTCGCCGGCGGCGCAGACGGCCTCGGCCGCCTCCAGCGCGCAGCCGCCCGCGAAGACGCAGATGCGCCGGAAGACCGCCTGCTCGGCGGGGGTCAGTAGCTCATAGCTCCAGGCCAGCGTGGCGCGCAGGGTCTGCTGGCGCTCGGGCAGGTCGCGCGGGCCGCCCGTGAGCAGCGGCAGCCGGTGGTCCAACCGCCGCAGCCGAGGAGGGCGAGGCGGGCGGCGGCCAACTCGAGGGCCAGGGGCAGCCCGTCCAACCGCTGGCAGATGGCGGCGATGGCCGGGGTGGTGGCCGCGTTGAGGGCGACGGCGGGGGCGGCGTCGCGGGCGCGAGCGACGAGGAGTTGCACGGCGGGGACGGCGGCCAGCTGGTCGAGCGGGGGCAGGTGGGCGGGGTCGGGCGTCTCCAGCGGGGCGACGGGGTAGACGCGCTTGCCGCGCAGGCGCAGGGCGGCGCGGCTGGTGGCCAGGACGCGCAGGCGGGGGCAGGCGGGGGCAGGCGGCGAGCAGGTCGGCGACGAGGGGCGCGGCGGGGAGCAGGTGCTCCAGGTTGTCGAGCAGCAGGAGGAACTGCCTGGCGTGCAGGTGCGCGACGAGCGTCTGGTCCACGGTCTGGCCGGCGTCGTCGCGCAGCCGAGCGCCTGGGCGATGGCAAAGGCGAGCAGCGCGGGGTCGCGCAGCGGGGCCAGGGGCACGAAGGCCACGCCGTCGGGGGAGGCGCCCGCGCCGGCGCGGGCGCCCTCCAGGGCGAGGCGGGTCTTGCCGACGCCGCCCGGCCCGGTCAGGGTCAGCGGGCGCACCTCCGGGCGGCGCAGCAGCGCCCCGACCGCGGCCACCTCGCGCTCCCGGCCGACGAGGGGCGTCGGCGGCGTGGGCAGGGTGTGCGTCGGGATCGGGGTCGGGGTCGCCGGCGGTGATGGTGACTCACTGGCGGGCGCGACGCGTGGGAAGGATGGCTGCCGCGAGAGGTCCGTCGGACGTGACACGCGAGGGCCGTGGAGCGGGCGACGGGATGCCGGCGCGCGGCAGGGTATCCGGCGGCACTAGGCGGAAGAGAAAGGCGCCGAAGAAGATGCGAGTCGCGACGAGAAGGAGAGTGAGACGATGTCGTTAGCATGTCCGAACTGTGGGGCTGACAATGCCAAGTTCAACCATTACTGTCGCGTGTGCCGGGCCGTACTGGCGCAGCCCGTGTTGGCGGCCGCATCGCCGGCCGCGTCGCCGGCCCTGTCGCAGTTGTTCGCCGACCAGGAGTCGGCGCGCTGGCCCGAACCGCGGGGCGCCGCGACAGGCCCCAGCGCCTACCGGGCTGGCCAGCCGCCCCTGCCGTACAAGCCGCCCTCGACGGTGAAACCGTTGGTATACGCGGGGCTGGCGGCGGTGGACTACCTCGCGCTGATCGTGGCGGCGTTCTTACCCTGGATCACCGTGCGCATTAGCGGGCAGGATGGGTCGATGACCGGGCTGGGCGGCCTGGGTGGCGTGCTGGCCCAGGCCGCCCAGCCCGGTGCGTCGAACCCTGGGATGACGGATGGGTGGATCGTGCTGATCATGGGCCTGATTGCCCTGATCGCCACGCTGTTCGCGCTCGGGAGCGAGCCGGAGAGCGGCCAGAAAGCGGCCAAGGGCATGATCGTGCTTGGCCTGCTGGCGTTCGGATGGCTCGTGGTCGACCTGTTCAGGGTGATGGGCAAGCTATCCGACCTGTCGGCGTACGCCGCCTCCGCCGGCGTTAGCGCCGGCCTCTACGTGGGACTGCTCGCCGCCGCCGTCGCGGTCGTGGGCAGCGCCCTGTTCCACGGCGCGCTGGGCGACTACTAACTTAACTCTCATTCATCACGCGGGTGTGCGTCATCCTCCGCGTGGTACGCTTGAGGTAGAGGTGAGCGCGGCCACTGCGCCGTGACTCCTATGCGGGTTCGCGGCGGGGGAGCGTGTCGCACATGATCTATGTCTCGAAGGGTCCCGAGGCAGGCGACACGCTCCACAACCGGCAATGACGCACACAAGAAGGAGAGGATCGCGATGCAGGCGCTCGTATTGGCCGGGGAAATCATTCCTATCATTCTGATCATCGCGCTGCTCGTGTTGGCGCTGCGGCGGTCGCCCCTCACCGGGCTGCTCGATCCGGACAAGCCATGGGTCCCTGTGATCCTGGCTGCCTCCGGCATTATCCTGGGCATCGCCGTCACGGTAGGAGTCTACGGGTGGGGGTAGCGACGAGAAGAGTTCATGAACGAGCAGCCGTCCGCGGGGGTATGGTATGCTTTCAGGAGGCGGCAAGCGTTCGCCGTGCTTTCGTGCGCCTCGCGACAGGCGGCACGGGGCGTTTGCCAGAGATGAGAGATAAGGATGCGCCGCACCCATGCCGAAGATGAAGACCCATAAGGGCGCTGCCAAGCGATTCAAGGTGACCGGCAGCGGTAAGATCATGACCAAGAAGCCGCACGGCAAGATGACCCGCAAGAGCAAGCGCGTGCATTTCAAGACCGGCGGCATGCGCGTCGTCTCCAAGCCCGACCAGAAGACGGCCGAGCGCCTGCTTGGGATGCGCTAAGACCCCGATACCCCGAGATTCTGTAGGACAATTGACCGTATCGAGCGCGGACGCGCGGTGGCTGGCGTGCAGGCCAGCGAATCGAACCGGACGCCGCGCGCCCTTGATAGAGGATATAAGAGAAGATGGCTCGCGTTAAACGCGGTACCATGGCGCACAAGCGCCACAAGAAGGCATTCGATCAGGCCAAGGGCCATAAGCAGGGCCGCAACCATATCTACCGCCTAGCCAAGGAGTCGCTGCTCCACGCGCTGGCCTATCAGACGCGTGACCGCAAGGCGCGCAAGCGCGACTTCCGTCGCCTGTGGATCGTGCGCATCAACGCCGGCGCCCGCGCCAATGGTCTGTCCTATAACACGATGATCGCCGGCCTGGCCGCGGCCAACGTCGAGGTCGACCGCAAGATGCTGGCCGAGCTGGCCGTCAACGATCCCGGCGCCTTCGCCGCGTTGGCCGACGTGGCGCGCGGCCATGCCCCGCGTCAGGCCGCGGTCGCGTAGAGCGCCACGATCGGCGGCGCAGCACAACACCACGCTGGGGAAGGATGCCATGGTGATGGTGTCCGTCCCCGGCGTTGGCTTTCCCTCTCTCCCATCCGTCGATGATTTCCTCGACCGCCAACCCCACCATCAAGCGGCTGGCACAGCTGCATGAGCGGCGCGGACGGCTGCACCAGGGCCTCTATCTGATGGAGGGGGTGCGTCTGGTCGAGGAAGCGCTTGACGGCGACGTTCGCCCTGCCACGGTCCTGGTTGCGCCCGACCTGTTGCGGGCGACGGCGCGCGGCCGCGCGCTGCATGAGCGGCTGCGCCATGAGCCCGATGCTCGCGCTGTGTCCGGCGCCGTACACGACCCCATCGAGGTCAGCGCGGCGGTGTTGCGGCACGTGTCCGGCGCCGAGACGCCCGCGGGGATTGTCGCCGCCCTGCCGCGCCTCCCGCTGGCGGATCTCGCTTCGCTGCCGGCCGCAGCCGGGCTGGTCCTGGTCCTTGACGGCATCGGCGACCCTGGCAACGCGGGCACGATCCTGCGCAGCGCCGCGGCGGCGGGCATCGATGGGGTGGCGGCGCTCTCCGGCTGCGCCGATCTCTACGCGCCCAAGGTGGTGCGGGCGGCGATGGGAGCGCACCTCCGCGTGCCCCTGGCCGTCGACGTCACGCTTGCGCAACTGGAGTCATGGCTGCCCGCGCGCGGGCAGGCCATCCTGGCCGACGTCCATGCCCCGGCGAGCGTCTACGACCACGATCTGCGGGTCCCGACGGTCCTGATCGTGGGCGGGGAGGCGCACGGGGCGCGGCAAACAGGGGTGCTGGCAGGGGTGCAACCGGTCTCCATCCCCATGCCCGGCGCGGCCGAGTCGCTCAACGCCGCCGTAGCCGCCGCGGTGATCCTGTTCGAGGCCGTGCGCCAGCGGGCCGGTGGCCAATAGTCCTCGAACATGGCCCGGCGGCGCTCCCAACCACGTCATCGCCGATATGCCCCCCGGTCTCGCCATGGCCTTGGATACGGCCTCGCGGCGGATACAAGCGTCTGCCGGACGCTGTCGCGCACGTGACGTCCCGGTGTCGTAAGCGTCCTGCGCGCTGTCCCGGTGTCGCACGCATCCCGGGCCAATCATAGGACGGCGTCCTCGCGCAATCGGTCGATCCGCGCATCGGTCATGCCCAACCAATCGCGCAGTACCTCGTCCGTGTGTTGCCCTAGCAGGGGAGGGGCGGAGCGCGCGACGACGGGCGCGTCCGACAGCCTGATCGGCGTGCCCACCACGCGCACGGCGCCGACCGTGGGATGCTGCAGCGTCTCCAGCAGGGATGGGCTGAACAACCCTGGCGTCTCGAAGGCCTGATCGACCGTCTTGATCGGCCCGATGGGGACGCCGGCGGCCTCGAGGGCCGCCACCCACTCCGCCACCGGGCGCGCGACGAACGTCGCGGCGAGGTCGGGGATCAACGCCGCGCGGTGCTCGAGGCGTCCGGGGTTCGTCGCATAGCGCGCGTCGGCCGCTAGATCGGGCCGCCCGATGGCGGCGCAGCAGCGCAGCCACTGGGCATCGTTGCCGACCGCCAGCGCGATGTGCCCGTCGGCCGCCGCGAAGGCCTGGTAGGGCACGATGCTGGGATGGGCGTTGCCGTGGCGGCCCGGCGGCGCACCGGTGGCCAGGTAGGCGGCGGCGACGTTGACGAGCCAGCCAGCCGCAGCGTCGAGGAGGTTGATATCCACCCGCTGTCCGCGTCCCGTCGCGTCGCGCCCACGCAGGGCGCCCAGGATGCCGATGGCCGCATAGAGGCCGGCCGTCACGTCCACGACGGCCACCCCCACTTTCATCGGCTCGCCCTCCGGTTCGCCCGTCACGCTCATGACGCCGCTCAGCGCCTGGGCGATGAAATCGTACCCCGGACGATCGTGGTACGGGCCGTCCGCGTTGTAGCCCCGGATTGCGCAGTAGACCAGGCCGGGATTGGCCGTCGCCAGCGTCTCGTAGCCCAGACCCCAGGCCTCCATGGCTCCGGCCTTGAAGTTCTCGATCAGCACGTCGGCCCGGGCGGCCAATTGAGCCACCAGATCCCGCCCCCGCGGGTGGCCCAACTCGATCGTCAGGCCGCGTTTCGAGCTGTTGCACGAGAGATAGTACGCCGCCTCGCCGCCCACAAAAGGGGGTCCCCACCGGCGCGTGTCATCGCCGCTGCCGGGGCGTTCCACCTTCACCACGTCCGCGCCGAGATTGCCGAGCGTCATCGCGCAGTAGGGGCCGGCCAGCACGCGGGAGAGGTCCAACACCCGCACCCCGGCCAGCACCCCGGCCTGCTCCGATCCCGGTCTATCGCCCATGTCACCGTACCCATCGCGCATCCCGCGCATCCCGCGCATCCCGCTGCCGTTGTTCGTCCAGATAGCGGCGGCGGGCCGTCGCCCGCGTCACTACCTTGGGCCGCCACGTCCTCCGCGGCTGTGAAAGATATGACGCCGATCGCGGGGGCAGCGCGGCACGCCTCGTCTGATGATAGGCCACGGGCGGCCCCGCTGTCCACCAACGCCTGAGACCGTCCTTTATGCCGATACCCGGACTATGGGGCCATCTGGGCCGCGCATCGTCCCGTCACATCGCCAGGGCTATGCGGTTGTCGATCGTCGTGGGTGATTGCCCCCGGTCCAGCCGTCCTGCCCCGAGAATGGCATGGCCCTGTCGCGTCGCGGGTGTACCCCAAAAAAGTGACATGAGCGCCGTGGGCCTGCGACTAAAGTCGCATGGCAAACAGACGGCGACTAAAGTCGCTCGGACGGCCGATCCGACGACACTTTAGTGTCCGTGGTGTGCCATGCGACTTTAGTCGCAGGCCGGCTCTCACAATCTCGGTGCGCACGCGGGGCCGC
>JAABUZ0100002636.1_pt1 | contig 29117 bp, 26 predicted proteins | sample 5562091 | NCBI WGS metagenome assembly JAABUZ01 (sample SAMN12813069, study PRJNA571459) | rock metagenome | isolation source: Antarctica rocks | place: Antarctica: Victoria Land, Linnaeus Terrace sud | collected 2015-12-21 | reverse complement strand
GGAACAGTGCGCTGAACTATGCCGAGAGATTTTCCGCTCGGCATGGATGAGTTCCGTCGTCTTCGTCATGGACTATATTCAGTTCGATTTTAGCGGCCCTCGATTGAGCGCATTCACCCATCCCACGATGGAGATCGAGGGCCGAACACTTCGGTGGAATGATTCTGGCTACCGCGATGCTCTGTGCGAACAGATCACTCATTACGTCAGCGAGACAAATATCCGCAAAGATGACGCAATCGAACTTGTTTTTGATACCGGCGCGATCATTCGTATCTCGCTCAAGCCCGATGACTATCACGGCCCGGAAGCCGCAATGTTCATGGTCAACTTGACGGATGATAAGCGATGGTGGGTTCTCTGATGCGGGGTATGTGAACAACGTCTGCGAAACATCCGTAAGGGCGATCACGCCGGAGGTACAATCGCCCGCGTTCAGTCGCCACCGTCATTGCCAATGTGTGACGTCTCGATATGCCAAAGAGGGCGGTTCACGAACCGCCCCTACGAAAGCGCGTATTTGCGTATAAACGTCGTTACTACGCGGTTTCGTGCAGCGCGGTGGCGAAGGCATCCACGCATGTTTGAATTTCGGCCTCGCCCATTGGGGTGGAGATGCAGCCCATCATGCTGGGGGACATGAAGATGCCGTGCGCGAGCATGGAGTGGTAGACCGCCTCCGTGCGTGCCTTCTCCGCCGGGGCGAGGACGGTGCTGCGGTAGTCGGTCAGCGGACGCGGATGCAGGTGGAGGTTGAAGACGGAGCCTGCGCCCGTCACCTGGCCGGGTACTCGCGCGCTGTCCATCGCCTCCGCCAGCCCCTCGCGCAATCGCTCGCCGAGCGCGTTGATGCGGGCGAACTCCTCAGGCGTCATCTTCTCCATCGCCGTCAGGCCCGCGACCGATGTGATCGGGTTCGCGTTGAACGTCCCGCCGTGAGGCACCTTCGGCCCCTTGCTCGGGTCGAAGACGGCCATAATATCCGCCGACCCGCCGACCGCGCCGACCGGGAAGCCGCCACCGATGATCTTTGCCATCGTCGTCATATCCGGCGTCACGCCGACGACCGACTGCATGCCGCCGTATGCGACGCGGAGTGTGATCACCTCATCGAAGATCAGCACGATGCCGTATGCCCGCGTCATCTCCCTGAGCGCGCTCAGGAATTCGTGCGTCGCCGGGACATTGCCGACGCGCGAGGGCATCGGGTCCACGAGCACGGCGGCGATCTCGTCGTGATGATGCGTAATGACGCGCTCGGCGTCCGCACGGTCGTTGTAGCGGGCGACGAGGACATTGTCCATCACGCCATCCGGCGTGCCGAAGGCGGTCGCGGTGGAGGGCGTCTCCGCCTCCTCCCAGCGCGACGCAGGCGTCACCTGGCTCACTTCCGCGAAGTCATAGGAGCCGTGGTAGCACCCCTCGAACTTGACGATCTTCGGGCGGCCCGTGAAAGCGCGTGCCCCCTTAATCGCCATCATCACAGCCTCAGTACCGGAGTTCGTGAAGCGTAGTTGCTCCACCGAGGGGATGCGCCCCGCGATTAACTCCGCGAGCGCGACTTCATGTACCGTCGGCATCGCGTACGACGTGCCGTACTGCAACTGCTCGATTACCGCCGCGTTAATGTCCGGGTCGGCATGACCGTGGATCAGCGATGTGTAGTTGTTAATGAAATCGAGCCGCGCGTCCCCCTCGACATCCACGATGGTCGCGCCCTTGCCGTAGGCGACATAGGGTGGATGCGGGGACTGATAGACCGTCGTGCGCGTGTTGCCACCCGGCATTACGATGCGGGCGCGCTCTGCCAGCGCCGCCGACGCGGACGACAGCGCCCGAAAGGCATCCCGCCGCTGATCCATCACTGCCATCCCGTACCCCTCCTTTGCCTCATTGCTCACAGGTCGTGCGCAGCAGTATAACCGGGTTGAAAGAATTGAATCACGAAGGCACGAAGAGCACGAAGAGGGAAGAAGAAAAGAAATCTTCTTCCCTCCTCTCTTCTTCGTGCTCTTCGTGCCTTCGTGGTTCAAAATCCCGCGTCTATCGTTACTTCGTGATTGAGATGAACTTGAGGCGCGGGTAGGTGCCGAGGACGGCCGGGTGATAGACGCCCTGCACCGTCGGCCTGGTGACAAAGAAGGCCTGGTTGAAGTTGATCGGGATGCTCGCGCCTTGCTGGACGAGGATCACCTCCGCATCCTGATACATCTTCGTGCGCGCTGCTTGATCGGTCATTCCTTTCGCCGTGGCGATCATGCTCTCGAACTGGTCATTCTTCCAGTGCGTGTGGTAGAAATCCGTCTGCGTGGAGAAGAGGAAGTTGTGCCAGTTGCTCGGGTCGCCGTAGTCCGATCCCCAGCCGCCGTAGTAGGCATTGAACGGCTGCGTCGCCCGCGCGCTACGCCACGCCACATACGCTTTGGACTCCATCGCGTTCAACTGCACGTTAATGCCGAGGTTCTTCTTCCACTCGTTCTGGATGAATTCGAGAATCGTCTTCGCCACCGAACTGTTTGCGTAGATGAGTGTGAAGTCGGCGGGCCATCCCTGCCCGTTCGGGAAACCCGCGTCCGCCAGCAGTCGCTTCGCCTTCTCCACGCCGCCCGTCAGGGCCGCCGCCGGATTGTGTCCGGCGATATCCGGCGGCAGGATCGTCGCTGCCGGGAGATAGTACTTCTTCAGGACGATGTTCGTCAGGGTCTCCCGGTCGAAGGCGAGCGAGAGCGCTTGCCGCACCCGGACATCGCTCGTCGGCTTGCTCGTCGCGTCACATTGAATCATGTTCGTCTGCGAGAGCGGATACCCCTTCAAGTCCTTCGAGAGTTTGGGGTCGTTGAGCACATGGTCGTAATCGCCCGGCGCAACCTGCGCGCTGTCCAGTTCATTGTTCTGGTACGCGGGGAGGCTCTTCGTCAGCGTGTCGTCGTAGATGGTGAATTCGGCGCGCGTGATCGTCGGCTTCGGCCCCCAGTAGTTCGGGTTCGGCTCGAAGACCTGCAATTGATCGTGCTTCCAATCCTTCAGGATATAGGGGCCATTGCCGACGAGATTTCCCGCCTCCAGCCACTTCGCCCCGAATTTCTCGATGACGTGCTGCGGTGTCGGGAAGCAGGTCCACGTCGCGGCGAGGAGTGGGAAATAGGGCGCCGGGGTGTTCAGCGTCACCTCGAAGGTCGCGTCATCGAGCGCCTTTGCGCCGAGTTGCTCCGGCGGCATCGTACCCTTGGCGATCTCCAGCGCATTCTTGACGCTCGCCAGCGAGGCGGTATAGATCGAAGCGGTCTTCGGGTCCACCACCCGGCGCCACGCATACTCAAAGTCTTTCGCCGTCAGCGGCGTACTATCGGACCACTTCATGCCGGGGCGCATTTTGAATGTCCAGACCGTCGCGTCCGCATTCGTCTGATAACTTTGCGCCATCGCCGGTTGGAGCGTCCCATCCTTCCAACTGACCGTCACCAGCCCCTCGAAGACCTGTGGCTCATTGACCGGGTCCTGGCAGTTCGCCGGATCGAAGTTGATCGGTTCGGGGCCGGCGAAGCGGAAGGTCTGCTTGTCCGCGAGGTTCGTGGCGCTCGTCGCCGGGGCAACGGCACTACTCGCGGTCGTGCCAGTCGTTGCCTGCGCGGGTGCGGGCACCGCTGTATTACCAAGCGATTGCGGCACCGCTGTCGCGGTCGCCGCCAGGCCGGTCGTTGCCGCCGCTTTCGTCGGAGCCGGGGTATCGGTCGGAGCGGTCGCGCTGCCCCCGCAAGCGTCGAGCGCGATTGCCGCCGTTCCCGCCGCCGAGCATGCCAGGAAGGTGCGCCGGTTCAGTCCACGCGCCCTTGATGTTTCACTCACTGTCATTCGTATGTCTCCTTGTAACCTCACCCCCGGCCCCTCTCGTACGGAGCCTTCGCTTGAAGATCGTGGTGGGTCTGAGGTCCGTCTGGCGAAGGAGAGGGAAGGGGAAGAGAATTCGTTGGGAAGGCCGTGGCGCTCCCTAACACCCGCTACCTCCCCGTATCCCTCCCCGCATTTTCTCCCCCTCTCCTTTGCTTGGCAGCAAAGGAGAGGGGGCTGGGGGGTGAGGTTCCCCGTTTCCCCTTACTTCGCGAAGTAGGCGTACTTGCCGCGCGGCACCAGGCCGAGGATCGCCGGGTGGTAGATGCCCTGCAAGCCCGGCTTGATGACGAAGAACGACTGCCCGTGATAGAGCGGCAGGTGCGCCGCCTCCTGCACGAGGATCTGCTCCGCCATCTGGTATTGCTTCGCGCGGGCGTCCTTGTCCGTCATCTCCTTCGCCTTTTCAACGATGCTGTCGAACTCATCGTTCTTCCAGTGCGACGGCCAGAACTCATTCTTGCTGGTGAAGAGGAAGTTGTGCCAGTTGAAGGGATCGCCGTAGTCCGACCCCCATTGGCCGAAGATGCCGTTGAAGGGCTGCGTCTTGCGGGAGACGCGGTATTCGACGGCGGCCTTCGACTCGCGGCTGTCGAGTTTGACATCAATGCCGAGGTTTTGCTTCCACTGCGCCTGCAAATATTCGAGCACCAATTTGATCGTTGCGTTCGCCGCATACTCAATCGTGAAGTCGGCGGGCCAGCCCTGTCCATTCGCGAAGCCCGCGTCCGCCATCAGTTGCTTCGCCTTTGCCACACCACCCGTCAGCGCGGCTTGGGGATTATAGCCGGAGATGTCTGGTGGCAGGACTGTCGGCGCGTCAATGTAGTACTTCTTCAGCACAACATCAATCAGCGACTGTCGGTCGAAACCGAGCGCGAGCGCCTGCCGGACCTTGACATCGCTCGTCGGCTTATTCGTGGCGTCCCAGTGCACCATATATGTGCTGGAGCCGGGGTAGCCTTTCATCTCCTTCGAGAGTTTCGCGTCCTTGAGGGCGCGGTCGTAATCGGAGGATTGGACCTGCGCAGTATCTACCTCATCGTTCTCGTATGCGGCAAGTCCCTGCTGCAAGTACGACGAGTCCGGGAAGATCTTGCACTCCACGCGCGTGACAATCGGCTTCGTGCCCCAGTAGTTCGGGTTGATCTCGAAGGCCTGGAGTTGGTCGTGCTTCCATTCCTTGAGCATGTACGGCCCGCTGCCGACGACATTGCCCGCTTCGAGCCATTTATCGCCGAACTTCTCGATGATGTGCCGCGGCGTCGCGAAGTATGACCAGGTGGACGCGAGGAGGGGGAAGAAGGGCGTCGGCGACGTCAGCGTGAATTCGACGGTGCTGTCGTCGAGCGCCTTGACGCCCAACTGGTCCAGCGGGAGGGTGCCCTTGGCGATTTCCGCCGAGTTCTTCAGGTTCTCGACAGCGGCGGTGTACTTGGACGCGACCTTCGGGTCCGCGACGCGCTTGACGGCGTACTCGAAGTCCTTCGCCGTCAGCGGCGTACCGTCCGACCACTTGAGACCGGGACGCAACTTGAACGTCCAGACGGTCGCGTCCGCGTTCGCCTGATACGAGGCCGCATGCGCAGGCTCGATCTGGTCATTCGTCCAGTTAATTGTCACCAGCCCCTCGAACATCTGTGGCATGTTGAAGGGGCTGGAACCGACCTGCGGATCGAAGGTCGTTGGCTCGAAATCCACGTAGCGCAGGATTTGCTTGTCCGCCAGGTTCGCGGGCTTCGTCGGCTGCGGTGCGGCAGCGACTGCTGAACCGGCTGGTGCGGTCCCTGTCGTTCCCGCCGCACCGGCGGGTGCCGTGACGCCGAGCGACTGCGGGACGTTCGTCGCTGTCGGTGCTGGTCCTGCCGCTGTTGCGGCCGCAGCAGGCTTGGTTGCCGCCGCAGGCGTATTGGTTGAGGTCGTCGCACTCGCACCGCACGCCGCGAGTGCGGTCGCCGCCGTCCCCGCCGCCGATAGTGCGAGGAACTTGCGCCGTGTGTACGCATGCGCCGTCAGTTTCGTCCGCTCTTCCATCTGAAATCCTCCTAATGATCGCTTCCCCAACGTCCACACGTTGGTGGGACGCCCCTATTTCTTCATCCACGGGTCGAATGCGTCCCGCAGACCATCCCCAATGAAGTTGAACGAGAGTACCGTGAGCGACAGTACGACTGCCGGTGAGATGAGCATATACGGATAGGAGCGTAAGTCCGCAATCCCCTCCGAGATCATCAATCCCCACGACGGCACGGGCGGGTTGATGCCGAGGCCGATAAAACTGATCCCCGCCTCGCCGAGGATGGCGGCGGGGATACCCAATGTGGCGGCGACGATGACGACGGCGAGCGTGTTCGGCAGGAGGTGCCGCGTGATGATCCGACTGCTCGATGCACCCAGACAATGCGCCGCCTCGACGAACTCCTTGTGCTTGAGCGAGAGTACCTGCCCCCGGACGAGCCGCGAGACCGTCAGCCACGAGAGGAGACCGAGGCCGAGAAAGACGCCAAGCATGCCGCCCGTTGCCGCGTCGAAATTCTTCAGCGGCAGGAGCCAGCCGCCGCTGACGTGCTGAAATTTCGCCTTCAGATAGGTCATGAAAATAATGATAAACAAGAGGTTCGGGATCGCGTAAAAGACATCCACAACCCGCATCGCCAGCGTATCCACCCAGCCGCCTTTGTAGCCGGCGACCAAGCCAACGGGCACGCCGATCAGGACGATCAGCAGCGGCACGACGAGACCGACGGCGAGGGAGATGCGCGTGCCGTAGATAATCCGGCTGAGAATGTCCCGTCCGAGGCGATCCGTACCGAGAAGATGACCGGAAGAGCCGATGCCCTCAGTCGTCGCCCGGATGTCCTGCGTCGCGTAATGGTAGGGCGCAATGAACGGGGCGAAGATGGCGGCGAAGACGATAATGCCGACAAAAACCAGCCCGGCGAGCGCCGCCTTGTTGCGGACGAACCGCCGCCACGCATCCTGCGTCAGCGAAATGCTCTTCGGGGCGATGATCGGTGCGGCTGGCGCAAATGCGGTTGCCGTTGCGGTTGTGTTTGTTGCCATGGCTCGCGTACTCCCGGCTTCGGCTTCGATTCCGACTTCGATTATTCGTATGCGATACGTGGATCGAGAACACCGTAGAGCAAATCCACAATCAGATTCATGACCGCGATAATTGCCGCGAACATCAAGACGATCCCGAGCATCACCGGGTAATCCCGTCCGGAAACGCTCTTGACGAAGTACCGACCGATACCGGGCACATTGCAGGTCGTCTCGATAAAGAATGAGCCGGTAATCACGTTCGCAAATGACAGCCCGAGCACCGTCGCCACCGGGATCAGCGCGTTCCGCAGCCCGTGCCGGATAATCACGCCGCGCTCATTCAGCCCCTTCGCGCGCGAGGTGCGAATGTAATCCTGCCGGAGGACATCGAGGAGACTGGAGCGCGTGTAGCGGGCGAGGATCGCGGCGGGGCCAAGCGCAAGCGCGAAGGCGGGGATAAATGTCGTCCGACTGAAAACACCGTTCCAGCCACCCGTCGGGACGAGGTGCAACGTGTTGGCAAAGAGCAAAATGAGCAGCGACGCGATTACGTACGATGGCGCGGAGATGCCAATAATCGCGCCAAGTGTGCAGAAATAGTCCACGGGCGTGTTCTGCTTGATCGCGCTGAACGTCCCCGCCGTGATGCCGAGCGCGGCAGCGAGGACGATCGCGATCAAGCCGAGTTGGAGCGAGACAGGGAAGAAATCCTTGAAAATGTCCGACACCGTGCGGCCACGTTGCGCGAAGGAGAGGCCGAAGTCCCCGTGCAGGGCATTCCAGAGGTAATCGCCGTACTGCCGCCAGAGCGGCTTCCCAATGCCGAACTTCTCGTTGAGCGCCTTCAGCGCTTCCCCGGTGATCGGCTTGTCCGCGTCATCCCACGGCCCGCCGGGCGTCGCGTGGATGAGCAGGAACGAAATCGTATAGACCGCCAGCAGCGTCGGTATCAGAAGCAAGATGCGTCGGATTGCGTACCGGCCCATATGTTTCCTAATCCTCTCCCATCACCGTCGAATCGAGGTCGTCCAGATGCACAATGACGGTACATTTTCACTCGCATGGCGCACCGTGTCTATGGTTGCGTTCACATGTATTCTCAGGACGGACTGTGCAATGATACTAGCAGTGGGTGAACACACTGTAAAGGGCGGTTGGGGAGCCTCACCCCCCGGTCCCTCTCACTGCCCAGAGGGCGCCCGCGATGGAGAGGGGTGACTCATCGCGATATCAAGGCGTTCCCCTATGTGCCCCGATCTTACGGAGGATCGCTCCCCCTCTCCATCGCAATGGAGAGGGGGCCGGGGGGTGAGGTTCCCCGCACCGGTGAACGGGCGAGCAGGAGCGGCGCGAGCAACTGACCGCCGACGGCGACGAAGAGGGCAGCGCGTAGCCCGATCACTTGGCCGAGTAGCCCGCCAAGCAGCAGGCCACTGAGCATCGCACTCCACTCGATAAAGCGGATACTCGCATGCATGCGGCCCAGCAGATGATCCGGTGTCTGCGCCTGCAAGAGGCTGACCTGATTGATCTCATAGATCGTCGCCGCGCCATCACCGAGAATCTGCTGGATCAGCAACGAGACAACGATCCAACCCAGCGGCCCGGAAGCGAGCGGGATGAAGATCGTCGTGATGACCGCGAGGAGGAGCATCCCGATCATCGTCGGGCCGATCCCCCACCGCCGTGTGACGCGCTCCGCCAGCGCCGCGCCGATCATCGCACTGATACCGCCGATGGACCAGATTATCCCTTGCACAACGGGCGAGACATGCAGTGTGCGCGTGACATAGAGAATGATCGTCGCCCCGATGATTGAACGAAAGAGGTTCCACACCCCTGTGACCCAGGCGAGGGCACGGAAGATCGGGCGATCGTGCAAGAGGTGCAGCCCCGCCCCGATCTCCCGCCATGCCCCGGTACGCTCCGCCGTTATCGGTGTGAGCGCTGGTTCGTGCCTGCGGATCGTCGCCAGCGAAGCCGCTGAAACGAGGAAGGAGAGGGAGTTAATCAGGATCGTGCCGGGAATCGTACAGATCGGCAAGAGGAAGCCCGCAATGCTCCAGCCGCCAAACTCCGCACCCGCCGCAGTCGCCTGGAGTTTGCTGTTCCCCTCCACCAGTTCCTCCCGCCGCACGAGCGACGGCAGGTACGAGCGGTATGCGACATCGAAGCAGACGGTCAGAACGCTGACGAGCAGGGCGACGCCGAAGAGCAACGCGATACTCAACCGGCCCAGCGTGGCGGCAATCGGGATGATCGCCAGCACGATGGCGCGCCCGATGTCTACGACGATCATCACCGGGCGGCGGCGCAGGCGGTCTACCCAGACCCCGGCGAACAGGCCAACGATCAGCCCTGGCCCGTACTGCGCTGCACTCAGGAGCGCCACCTGAATCGGCGAGGCATGGAGCGTAAGGACCGCGACAAAGGTCAGCGCGAAGCCCCCGACGCGGCTACCAAACAGCGAGACGGTCTGCCCTGCCCACAGTTTCAGGAAATCATGATGCTGCCACAGACCCGTGAAGCGGGTACGCGATGGTTCGGTCGTTGTTTCCATGTGAAACGTTCCCCCTCACAGTAAAAGCTCGCATGATTGTGAGGGAGCGCGGGCGGAGAATATTGGTAGCGCAGGCTTCAGCCTGCGTTACCTGTATCGTCGTGTCGCCAAATCGGTACGATCCGCACGCGCTCCTACAGCGCGGCGATTCTACTGATGGCGGTGAAACACACCTCGCAGCGGCTGTTCATGGGGGTTTCCCTTCGTGCAGTGACGGAACCGATCTCGTTGCCGTGAGCATAGCGACGCATGCGCGGCACGTCAATCGCCGGACCGTTATCGCCTCCACGCTCTCACATTATGCGATCCGCTTCAGACGGTCGGGAACCGTTGCGTGCGCCGCGTTGTAGAAGAGGTGAGGAATTACAAGAACCCGAGCAATCGCCATTCGACAGACACGGAGGAGCACTACCATGCCAAAACGGTTTCTCATCAGTTGCGTGCTCGCGCTTGTCACCGTCGCCTGCGGTGCGGCGACATCCACGACACCCGCGACCATTGCCCCGCAAGCGACACAGGCACCAACGGCTATGCCCGTAATGACGGCAACGAGCACGACCGCCCCGGCAGCGGCGAACGACCGGCTCTTCGTCCGCGACGGATACGGCACAACCACCAACGGCACAACCACCAATCGCTTGAGCGTTGTGGACGCACAGAGCGGGACACGCCTGCAGGACGTGCCGCTCGGCACCCCCACGACGAACTGGTCCGTCCTCTACACAACGCAGTGGGATGCGGAGCAGACAATTGTGCGCGCGCTTGATCCGCTGACGGGGCAGACCATCCGGGAAACGTCCGTGAGCGGACGCTATACGCTTCCCGAAACGGGCATCGCCGGTACCTTCGGCGGTCTCTCCCCGAACGGCACATGGCTCGCCCTCGAAACGAAACCGGGGTATGTGATTGATGCGACGAACACAATCCAGGCGCGCAGCCACCTCGTCGTCCTCGATACCGCCTTCGCGCAGGCTCCGAAGCGCGTCGAACTGGGCGGCAACTTCGCGTTCGATGCCGTCAGCAACAATGGCGCTTCGCTCTACCTGATCGAGACACTGCCACGCGACAGCACGAGTACGCCCGGCCTCGGCTACAAGGTACGGCTCTACGATGTCACGACGGGAGTGCTGCACCCAGGCGTCGTCGTGGATAAGACCGCGATTGCCCAGACGATGAGCGGGACGCGGCACTCGTCCGTCATCTCGGCAGATGGGCAATGGGTCTACAGCCTGTACCTCAATCAGGCGAAGGGGCCGTTTATCCACATGCTGAACCTGGACGGGCGCTTCGCGATCTGCGTCTTTCTGCCGACGACCGGCAAGGAGGACTTCGAGAAGCAACTGCTCTGGTCGCTCGCGCAGACAAAGGACGGCAGATCACTCTACGCCGTCAACGGCGCGCTTGGCATCGTCGCGGACGTAGACCCAGCGCAACTGAGCGTGCGGCGGAGTATGACGATCCCGACGACGACCGCAAACCGGCCCACTCTCGTCGCGCGCGTCGGCACATGGCTACTGCCACACGCGAGTGCGAAACGCATCCTCAGCGGCGGCGCGGCTCTCACGCCGGACGGGCGGACGCTCTTCATCATCGCGGAGCAGGGGCTACTGGCCGTCAACACCGCCGATCTGACATTGCGCGGGCGCTCGCTGGCCGATTGGCCGCTGGACAGCATCGCCGCCAGCCCGGACGGCGCGCGTCTCTATGCCGTCAGCGCGGAAAGGGGCAAACTACTCCTGCTCGATGCTGCGACGGGGAGGATGGTCAAAGAGATCGGGGGCGCGAGCCGTCCGTGGAGCGTTCTCGGCGTGGAATAAGCGGTGATTGGGAACCGATACACCGTTCGCCTTGTACTATGTGCGTATGCATCAACGATACGATGGAGGGCCAGCCACTGGAGGAACGCGCGGTCGTCGAACGAGCGCAGCACGGTGACACGGGCGCGTACGAGACCCTCGTACGGCAGTACCAGGACGTTGCCTTCCGCACGGCCTATCTGATTACCGGCACGGCGGCAGAGGCGGAGGAAGCGGCGCAGGAAGCGTTCGTCAAAGCATGGGCCGCCCTCGATCGCTTCCGACCGGAGGCACCGTTCCGCCCGTGGCTCCTCCGTATCGTCGCCAACGAGGCGCGCAACCGGCGCAAGGCGGCCAGCCGACGCGTCGGCCTCGCGCTCCGGGCGATGGAGGGCCAGCGCAACGACGAGACAATGCCATCCCCCGAGGTGATGACGCTCCGTGCCGAACAGCAGGATGCGCTTCTCCAGGCAATCAACCAACTCCGCACGGACGACCGCCTCGTGATCGCCTACCGCTACTTCTTCGACCTTTCCGAAGCCGAAATGGCGACAGCGCTCGCGGTCGCGCGGGGCACCGTAAAATCGCGCCTCGCGCGTGCGCTCGGTCGGCTCCGCACGGCGCTGCGGGCCGATGGCATCACCGATCACCGTCTGGGGGAGATGGAGAATGGCTGAATACGAACAGCAATTCACCGACCCCGCACTAGAACGGGCGTTGCGCGATCTCGGTGAGAGTCTCGCCTACCCACTAACGCCGGACCTCGGTGCGTCCGTCCAGGGGAGGATCGCAGCGCAATCCGTGCGGCGCGGGCGATGGTGGTTGCCCACGCCGCCCACATGGCGACGGTTCGCCACCGTGCTCGCGCTCCTGCTCATCCTTGCGCTGCTGCTCGGCGCGCTCCCGCCGGTGCGAAAAGGCGTCGCGCGGCGGCTTGGTCTGTCGAATGTCGAGATCATCGTCGTGACCGCCGTGCCAACGCCGACCCCGACTATCGTGCCGTCCCCAACCAGCCCGCCCATTGGGACCGCAGCGGCGACACACCCGCCCGACAATCGCATCGCGCGCGCCGAGTTAGGGACGGAGATGACGCTGCTGGAAGCACAGGCGCGCGTGGCGTTCACGGTTGGCGTGCCGGATCTGCCAGACTACCGCACGCCGGACGCGATCTACACCGGGCAGCCACCGGCGGGGGGCCGGGTGTCACTGCTGTACATCGCGCGCCCCGGCCTCCCGGCGATCGCGGGGACGGACATCGGGATGCTCGTGCAAGAGTTCCGGGGTGGCCTCGGCGGTGGCCTCTTCCAGAAGGGTGTCCCCGCGAGTTCGCGTATCGAGCCAGTGACGATCAATGGCGTACCGGGCTACTGGATCGAGGGCGGCCTGCGCGCCTTCGCCTATCAGGATGCGAGCGGCAACGTGCAGTTCGAGCAGACGCGCATCGCTGGGAACACACTGCTCTGGGAACAGGGCGGCATCGTCTACCGCCTCGAATCGCTCCTACTGAAGGACAACGCCCTCTATATCGCCGCCCGTATCTCATCACAGAAACCGTAGCGTTGTCCGGCGTCACTATTCCATTACGTACAGGCGATCATGCCGCCCACGTCCGCCCAGCGGCATAAGGAGTAGCAGTCGCTTTTCAGGCATAGACCTTGAGATGATGTTGTACCAAAAGCGCGGCAATCTCCTCCCGCGCCGGAAGATCATCGGGGTTGACCAGCACTGCCTCTACCTCTGCTTCGGTGATATTGCGCTCGCGCATCCGCACTCGTGCATGGCTCCAGTGGGTCAGTTTCATCCCGCACTTCAGAGTGCACCACTGCCCGCTGTTGTCGTGGATTGATCCCGTTCATATTCATGCACCTGTTGCATCCGCGCCCACCTTCGTGGCGACCATGGCGGCGAGGCCCTGCGCGAGGGTGTATGCGGGGCGCCAACGACCCTGCCGGATTAGCCGCTCGTTCGAGAGGCGCGAGATGCGGACATCGCCCGCGCGGGTCGGGCCATATTCGACCGTCGGCACGACATCGAGCGCCCGCCCGACCTGCCGCGCGAGATCGTTGACCGTCGTTTCCGCCCCGCTCGCCACATTCCAGATGCCCGTGCCGTTCCACGCGAGGGCAGAACGGACCGCTGCCGCCACGTCCGCGACGTAGACGAAATCGCGCATCTGCTCGCCATCACCGTTGACGTACACTGATTCACCGTGCGACAGGCGATCCATGAAGGTGGCAATGACCCCGCCGTCCGTGCCGGCGCGCTGGCGGGGGCCATAGACATTCGCAGGCCGGAGAATCACGTACGAGAGGCCGCTGAGCGCAACGTACCCCTCGGCAGCAAGTTTATGGACACCGTACGGGCTGAGTGGGGCAGGGAGCGTCGTTTCGTCGGCACGGACGGCCGTATCACCGTAGACGGCGCCGCCGGAGGAGAAGAAGACGAACCGCCCGACGCCTGTTGCTTTCGCGCAGCGCACGACGTTCTCCGTACCGACGAGGTTCACCTGCCGGTCAAAGGCCGGGTCCGCCACCGAGTGCGGCACCGAGGTTTGCGCTGCGCAGTGAATGACCGCATCGAACCCGCCCGCCACGAAAACCTGCATGAGCGCGGGATCGGCGATGTTGCACACGACGAGCGGCACGCTGACCGGGAGATTCGCGCGGGTGCCGCCGGAGAGGTCGTCCACAACGGTGACGCACCACCCGTCCCGCACCAATATCTCAACGATGTGGCTACCGATAAAGCCCGCGCCACCGGTGACGAACACCTTTCGCCCATTCCCTGTTTCCACTGCTTAATTCCCTTTCGGCGGCGGGAGGCCGAGCATTTCACTGATCGTCACGAACCGATAGCCGCGCCCTTTCAGTGTTTCGATAATCGTCCGCACCGCCGCTGCTTGCTGGCTGCGGTCGGTCCCCAACCGGGTGTTGTCGCCATCATGCAGGAGGAGGATGGAGCCGGGCTGAACGCGGTCCACCGTCCGCATGACAATCGTGTCAGCGCCGGGCGCATCCCAATCGTTCGATTCGACATCCCAGCCGACCGCGCGCAGCCCGCGTTCCGCCACCGCGCGGAGCGACCACGGCATGTGAAAGCCGTTCGGCGCGCGGTAGAGCCGGGGCATTGTGCCCGTAATTCCTTGCAGAATGTCATTTGTCCGCGCCACATCGCCGTATCGCGGATCGAGGAGCGCGTCCCGCTTCCGATGCGCGTACGAATGGTTGCCGACCTCGTTCCCCTCGGCGGCGATGCGGCGCACCGTTGTCGGCTCGCGCTCCGCGTTCATCCCGACGCAGAAAAACGTCGCATGCACCCCTTCCTGCTTCAACACATCGAGAATTTGCCCGGTATATGGGTCATTTGGCCCGTCATCGAAGGTCAGTACGACGACCTTCTCCGTGCGCGGCCCATGCGTGTAGATGTCACCGAACAGTTGCGATGACGGCGTCCGCGCCGCGTAGCACCCATACGCCAGCGGTGCGACCACGACGAGCGCCATCAACCAGACGAACCGTGCCCTGGGCGTCAACAGCCCATGCGATGGTGCGCGTCGTTGCTGGATCCGCACGGTTATGTGACGTGGCATTGGTCCTCACCCCCGGCCCCTCTCCATCGCCCATAAATCGGGGAAAATATCAGGTTCGTCCGGCGATGGAGAGGGGAGGGGGCTTTGCGTTGCATGCCGTGACGCTCCTTCAATGTCCGATCCATCCCGCATCCCTCCCCATATTTCTCCCCCTCTCTATTGCTGACAAGCAATGGAGAGGGGCTGGGGGGTGAGGATCAATGCCTCCGCTATCCGTACTGCTCGCACATCATAGATTACATAGCGCTGCCCCGGATCGCGGTAGATCGCGCGGGCGAGATCGCGCTGTGTCAGACCATCGAGCAGTTGCTGCTCGTTCGTGTGGTATTGCGCGAGGTAGCCACGCTCGATTGAGACATAGTCTATCTTTTTTTTGGTCAGGAAGTCACGATACTCGCCCTCCGTCCACGAGCGACGGAACATACTCTCGGAGAAGAACTCGTTGGCGAGGCGCGCGCCATGGCGAAGGAAATAGTACTGCCCGTCCTCGAACTGGTTCGGCTCCATCACGCGATAGGTCGCGCGCGGATCGAACTGCGCGGAGGCGAAGTACGGCGCGTAGATGTCGTGGGACTGTGTGAACAACCCGTCGTAGCCGCCCTGCGCGTAGCCGAACGCGCCGTTCGCCATCACAATCGAGAAGATTAGCCCGACGATCCAGGCAGCAAAGATTGACCGGTACCAGCGGCGGACAGACACGATCAGGTACGTCGCAAGGAACGGAAAGGCGAGCACCGTCGCCCGCCGCACGAAGCCGTCCGCGATGGACGAGGCGATCACCCGCGCCGAATTCTCCGCCAGCGCGGGTGTGCCGCGTGCAAGGAGAAGCGCTGGCAGGCTCGCCAATCCTGCCAGCGCGCCCATGACGAAGAAACGCCAGCGCCGCTCCGGTTCGCTGAGGAAATGCGTCGCGAGATAGCAGAGCGCACCGATACCACCGGCGAGTGGATGCGTCGTGATACAGAGCCAGAGCAGGCCGCCTGCAGCGACATCCCACCTGCGGTCCAGCGCGATCACGAACAGAAAGAAGAAAAAGGCCGACCAGAGAAATGGAAATTGAAAAGCGAGCAGACCATCAATGTAAAACGGGTTGAGCAAAAAAAGCAGCATCACCCACGGGTCGCGCATCACGGGCCGGGCGACACAGGTCGCGATCGGTGTCCCGACGGCGGCGATCACCATCAGCAGTGTCACGCCCCAGTCATGGAAGAGCGGCCAGATCAGCGCGCCGAGCAGCCACGGCACAAGCCCGTACGGGAACGTCACTGCCCGCCCGCCGTCAAGTGCCGGGATATGGCGCGGGATGCCATGGCCGCTCCACAGTTGGTCCTGGATAAACCAGACATGCGCGTAGACGCTTGCGGAGTCATCGCCTAAAAAAATGCGCTTGACCGCCACGAGGAGGAGCACAAGGAGCAGCAGTGCGAAGAAAAAGCCAGGCAGCCACGGCCCCCATCGCTCCTTGATCCCCGGCGGGCGGTTGCGCTGCGTCATCACCCGCCACCACGCCAGCGGCATGGCAATCAGGTCAATAATGACGTCTTTCATGCGCGTGTTGGAGCGGTAGACCGGCACGGGAACACGGTGATTGTTGCCGAGTGTGTAGCCGAGACGTGGGAAGATCATTGCCAACTCCACCGTCTCGCTGTAGCGATACCCCTCGTAGTAGCGCGTCGCTTCGCCGAGCGGCCCGGCGCGGAAGACGCGGTAGCCGGACTCGACATCATAAAACCGCTGTCCACTCCAGAGCGTCGCCCAGACGGACATCAGTCCGTTGCCGAGTTTCTTGTAGCCGGGGTAGAGTGAGAAATCCCGCCGCGCCATCAGGCCGTCCAGCCCCTCGCGCTCCAACGCCTCGACGAGTGCGGCCACGTCATCCGGGTCGTGCTGGCCGTCTGCATCCACCGTCAAAATCAGATCGCTCGCACCGAGCCGCCCCGCCGCGACCTCCGCGCGCACGAAGCGGAAGGCCGCGCCATACCCTGCCGAGAGGCCGCGATTTTCATCGAAGGCAATGAGCGAGGCCTGCGGCGTGTCCGCGATCCACCGCGTAACGATAGCGCGCGTCGCGTCCCGGCTGCCATCGTCCACGATAATCAGGCCGTCTACCATCGGAGAGAGCCGTGTCAGCACGCCCGCGACCGTCGCCGCTTCGTTGTACGCAGGCACAACCGCAATCAGCCGCCGCTCGACGGTATGCGACGCACCGATATCCGACGGAACGGCGAGTGTCCGGGGCGATCCCCATGTTCCATGAATACGAAGATCGTCCACATCGCTGTGGACGCGCCGCCGGAGCATCTGCTTCTCTCCCCTTCCCTGTTCCATGGCAGGCCTGGCAGCGACCCTAGAGGATCAGTGGGCGACGACCAACGCCATCTCGTCGAACTGCGACCAGGCGAAGCGGAAGGTATCCCAGTCCACCTCGTATTTCGCGGGGTACGTCGGATCCATCACCCAGACGCCGTCCTCGTCGTAGGCGTAGACCGTCACCGCGTGCTCAAATGGGATGAGCGAGTATCGCTCGCCATCAGAAACTTGCACATAGCGTACCGAGGCGCGCCATGTCCCCGTGACCCAGGTAATCACGGGATACCCGGCGGCGACCGCGCCGCGCAGCGACTCCTCGCCGCCGTAGAAGACGTACGACCCGGGGAAGCCATGTTCGTGTAGCACGTCGGCAATCGGCTCGGCGTAGACACCGTAGTCCGACGTGCCACCCCACGGCCCGGTGATCCGACCGCGGAACCCGCGATGGGGATTAACGTCATAGCCGATCTCATCGAGGAGCGTTTGCTGAGAGATAGGCGTATCGTAGTAGCCAGTGGCAGCGGCAACGGCGGCAAATTCGCAGGAGAGGTTCCACCGCTGCCCGACGAGGGGCACGCCCTTGATAGTGTAATCCAGCGGAGTGGGGATGATCACGCCTGCGGAGTAGCACTCGCACACCTCGAGACGCTGCGCCGCGACGGGCGACAGAACAGTCACAATGAGTGTGCATGCCAACAGGAACCTGTGCATCCCCCGCCATCGCCCCATGCCACCCCTCCTCCGTCCCAATTCTCCTGGGTATCCCCTCGTGCAGGCGACGATGATACCATCGCCTCAGGGCAGTTGCATAGACGCGACTGAAGATGCCAGCGCGATGAAGATAGATGCGACCTTCATCAATCGCGCGATTTCCGCAACTCCTCCACATGATGCGTCTCGTGACCGGCAAGAATATACGCGAGGGCGCGCACGCTGATTGAATGCCCGTCCGCCGTTCCGCGCTGGGTCCACGCCGCAGCCCTCAAGCTACGCAGGAGCGCTACCGTGGCATGGCGCACCGTCACATATTCCCCGACGACATCAGCGAGTGCGCGGGACTCGAAGCCCGCCGCCGGGACATACGCTTCGAGGTCGGCGCCGGGGAGGGGCGTCGGATCGTTGCGGGCGATGCACAGCGCCCGGTAGGAGAAGATGCGCTCGCTATCGGCCAGATGCCCGACGATCTCGATCACACTCCACTCCTTCGGCGCGGGGCACCATCGCGCCTGCTCCGTAGTGAATGGCGCGAAGAACGCCGCAGTGGCCCCGATTCGACGATCGAGGATAGCCACAATGTCACCATCGGGCACGCGACGAATGTACGGGTCGTAGTAGGGAAGGTATTCACTAGTGGCTGGTCGCCCAGCTGGTCGCTCAGGATTGGCAGCGGTCATTCAGTTCCCCCTCGCGAACAACTGAGCACGCCATCGGCATGCATACCCGCATCGTATCAGCGACGAGAAGTGCGTGTCGAAATGTGCCGTAGCGGTGCCCGTGTTCTCGCCGCCCATTTCATCTCCCATTCATGGTGCGTATGCCATCATCTCATCTACGCGTGGGAGGAGGACTATGGCCCGCGTCCAGGGAAGAGGAAGCAAAGAAAGGGTGCGGCAACCCGTATGAAAGTACCTGCGGCAAGTATCTATTTCCCGCCGGAGGACCGCGCGGCGATCCTCAGTCAGATTGACGAAATCCTCCAGACCGGCCAGTTGACGCTCGGCAAGTACGGGCGGCAGTTCGAGGAGCAGTTCGCGGCGAAGATCGGCGTCACGCACGCCATAGCCGTGTCGAGCGGCACGAGCGCCATCGAAATCCCGCTGCGCGTCTTCGGCGTCGAGGGCAAAGAAGTGCTCGTGCCGACGAACACCTTCTTTGCCACCCCCGCCGCCGTCCTCCACGCGGGCGGGCGCGTGCGGTTCGTTGATACCGATCCCACGACGCTCTCCGTGGACATGGATCACCTGCGCGCCTCGATCGGGCCAGAGACAGCGGGCGTGATCGTTGTCCATATCGGCGGCATTATCACGCCCTACATGGACGACATCCGCGCTCTCTGCGATCAGCACGGCTGCTGGCTCTTCGAGGATGCCGCGCACGCGCAGGGCAGCACGCTCGATGGTCGGAGCGCCGGGACGTGGGGCGATGCCGCCTCGTTCTCGTTCTATCCAACAAAGGTGATGACTTCCGGCGAGGGCGGTATGATCGTCACGAACGATGACCGCATTGCCGAGGAAGCGCGCATCTACCGCGATCAGGGCAAGGCTGGTTTCCTGACAAATTTCCACACCCGCCTCGGCAACAATTGGCGGATGTCCGAAGTCCACGCCGTGATTGGCCTCTCGCAACTGGCGCGGCTGGATGAGTTCATCGCCCATCGCAACTACATCGCGAACCTCTACGACGAGGGGATGCCCGGCATGCCTGACCTGACGCCGATCCGCCCATCCGAAAATGGCGTCTCATGCGACTACAAATACCCCGTGCTGCTTCCCGCCGGTGTGGATCGCACGGCATTCAAGCAACGGCTGCGCGAGGAGTGGGAGGTCGCCTGCTCCGGCGAGGTCTACGACGTACCCTGCCACGAGCAGCCCGTTTTCGCGGAGTGGAAGACCGGATCGCTCCCGCACGCGGAAGAGATCAGCGCCCGGCAACTCTGCCTGCCGATCTCTGCCACGATGACGGACGATCAGGCCCGGCACGTCCTCAAAGCGCTCGCAACGGTATTGAGCGAGCAATCAGTAGCCAGTAGTCGGTAGTCAGTAATCAGAGAATCGCTCCCCTTCCCACACTGAGAGACGGAAGGGGACGGGGGGGTTAGGTAAAAATGCAGTACGTTCTGGTTACAGGTGCGGGCGGGTTCATTGGGTCGCATGTCGTGGATGCGCTGATCGGCGCGGGTAAAGATGTCACGGCGCTCGATGTCCCCGGTGTGCGGATGCATCGGGGCGATCTTCCATTCATACCGGGGACGATTGACGACGTGGATGCGCTCGCCGCCTCCTTCGCGGGGCAGGAGGCGATCTTCCATCTCGCCGCCGTCTCGAATGTCAATCATGCCTTCGACGATCCCCTCGGGTGCGTGCGTACGAATGTCCTCGGCACGGCCAACGTGCTAGAGGCGGCGCGGCGGGCGGGCGTCGAACGGGTGATCCTTGCCTCGACGGTCTGGGTCTACAACGCCGCCCCGGTGGATGCACCCGAACCGTTGACAGAAAAGACTCCACTCGCCGCGAACGCGACGAACCACGTCTACACTTCCTCGAAGATCGCCGGGGAGATGCTGCTGGCGAACTGGAGCCATCTCTACGACACCCCCTATACCGTGCTTCGCTACGGCATCCCTTATGGCCCGCGCATGCGTGACGAACTGGTGATCGCCACGTTTCTCGGCAAAGCGCTTCGGGGCGAATCGCTGACCGTCGGTCATGCGAGCCGTCACTTCCTCTATGTCGGCGATCTCGCCCGTGCCCATGTGCTTGCGCTCGGAGAAGTAGCGAAGAACCAGACCTACAACCTCGAAGGGCCGGAAACGATCACCATTCGGCAGGTCGCGGACGCAGTGCGCGATCTCGTCGGTGCGGACGTGACAATCGAGGAGCAACCGGGCCGTCCCGGCGACTACCGCGACCGGATCATCTCCGCCGCAAAGGCAAAATGCGATCTCGGCTGGGAGCCCGTCGTCCCCTTCGCCGAAGGGATGCGCCGCACCTACGACTGGTTCCGCGCGCGGCACCCCGCCGCCGAGCCGCAGATGGCCGTAGCGGCGGGGACCTAACGACCGTGGTTACACTGTCGTCGGGGAAGGGGATTGGGGGGCTGGGAAGTCCCTGGCGCGCGATTGGCATCCTCGGCGCGGTCACGCTCGTCGCGGTACTCGCACTCATTCGCGCCGGGGAGTTATCGTCTGTCTGGCAGGCGCTCAGAGGCGCGGACCCACGCTGGCTCGGCGTCGCAGTCCTCACGCAGGTCCTTCCCTACCTCGCGCTGACGCGCATCTACGCCTCGCTCTTCGGCCAGCAGGGGTATCCCCAGCCCCTGAGTCTTCTTGGCCGCATAGCGACCGTCGTCCTGACGATCAACCGCGTGCTGCCAACGATGGGCGTGACGAGCAGCGTCTATCTCGTGACGACACTCCGGCGGCGTGGCATCCCGGAGGCGCGCATCCTCGTCGTGCATACGCTGGAGATCGTTTCGTACACGGTCGCCTTTGCCATCGTCACGACGTGGGGGATTCTCGTCCTCGTCACACGGAGCGCGATCGAGCAGGTGGAAATCCTTGTGCCGGTCGCGCTCGTGGCGGCAGGCGGATGCTTCCTCCTGCGCTGGCTGCGGCGGCGCGGGTTGAAGCCGATTCTGCTCCGCTGGGCATTCACCGGGAATCGCGTCATCAGCGGGATTCTGCCAATCCGTGCCTTCCGCATCACGGAAGAGCAGATCGAGCGGTTCATCAACGAGGTCTGGCATGGTGTGCGCCTCGCCGCTACCCGGCCGGATTGGTTCATGCGCGCGGTGCTCTGGCAACTCGCCTCACTGGGCGGGGACTGTCTGACAATTGCCTGCGCGCTCGCCGCACTTGGCGCCCCGACACATCCGAACACGATCGTCATTGCCTTCGCGGCGGCGACGGCGCTCGCTGCGATCTCCTTCCTGCCGGGCGGCGCGGGATCATTCGAGGCGGCGATGGTCGTCGTTCTCGTGCGGCGCGACATCCCCTTCGAGGTCGCTCTCGCGGCAACGCTGATCTTCCGTGGCCTCACCTTCTGGCTGCCGCTTGCTGTCTCTCCCCTGCTCTTCACGCGTCGAGAACGCGCCCCGCTTCTCAGCGCATGATACGCAACGGCCGTCTTCTCACGCTCCTCGATGGCGCACTGGCGGCACGAGCGGCGTTGCTCGATGCGCGACATCAGGGAGCGGTGCGGTTGTTCAGTGGCTTCTTCGAGGGCGCGCCCGAACTCGTCGTTGATTGCTATGGCGGCACACTGCTACTGCACAACTACGCCGATCCGCCTGCCAATGGAGAAGAGGCGATTGAGGCGGCAACGCGCTTTCTCACGGAACGGCTGCCGTGGATACAGACTGTGATCGTCAAGCCGCGCAACGCACCGACGCTCCCGGAGCGGCACGGCGCGTTGCGGCTCGGCACGCAGCCGGAGACGCGCGTGCGCGAGCATAGCGTCTGGTACGCTCTCGATCTCCTTGCACACCGCGATGCGAGCCTCTACCTGGACACGCGTAGCCTGCGTGTCTGGGCAGCCCGGCATCTCGCGAACATGAGCGTCCTTAACACCTTTGCCTACACAGGTAGCCTCGGCGTCGCGGCAATGGCGGGTGGAGCGGGGCGCGTCGTGCAAACCGATCTAAAGCGGGAATACCTGAATGTCGCGAAGACCTCGTACACACTCAATGGCTTCCCGATTGCCAGGGCGGATTTTCAGGTGGGAGATTTCTGGACGCGAATCGGCCATCTGAAGCGGGCGGGAGAACGGTTTGATTGCGTCTTCGTGGACCCGCCCTTCTTCGCTGCGACGGGCAAAGGCACTGTTGATCTCGTCGCACAGAGCCACCGTGTCATCAACAAAGTGCGCCCGCTTATCAACGACGGCGGCTACCTCGTCGCGATCAATAACGCGCTGTTCGTCTCCGGTGCGGCATACATGCAGACGCTCGAAACACTCTGTGCAGATGGCTATCTCGCGATCAAGGAGTTAATCCCCGTACCGCCGGACTGCACGGGATACCCCGAAACCCGCGTGCGCCTACCTCTCGTGGACCCCGCGCCCTTCAACCACTCGACGAAGATCGCCGTGCTGCGCGTCCGACGCAAAGGGGCGTAATGGAGCGCGCATCCCCTCCATATAGACGTATTGACCGAGCAGTTGTACGCTCCGAGGATGAAACTGGTCGCACCCCTCCCACGAATCGTCGGGATATGTTGCCTACTCGGCGCGCTCCTCGCAGGGTGTGCGCGTGACACGCCCGCCCCACTCGCGACGGCTTCCCCGATTGCCCCGAACACCCTGCCGCTGATCGGTGTCAGCCTCCCGGATGTCGCCTCGACGGAGACGACATTGATCCAGAAGGGATTGGTGGATAATCAGCGCAAGAACGATGTCTCGCTCATCTACCGCTCGGCGGACGGCAAGGCGGAGAAGCAGGCAACGGACATTGCCGACCTCGTGCGGCTCAATGTCGTTGGGTTGATCGTGCTGCCGGTGGACGCGACGCTCGTCGCCCCGCCGATTGCCGCCGCGCGCGACAAGGGCATTCCCGTCGTCGCGATTGATACGTCGCCGGTCGGGACAGCAATAGATTCGCTCATTCGCACCGATTATCGCGCGGATGGTCGGGAAGCGGCGAAGGACGTGACCGGCAAATCCGCTGCTAAAGGTTCGGCGCTGATCCTCGCCGCCAGTGACGCACCCAGCGCGGACTTCGTCGCCGGAGCACAGGAAGCGTTCGCGAAAGCCTCCACTCCAGTGCAAACGTTAATAGTCTCGAACATGCTCGACCTGCCCGCACTGGTTATCCCCGCAGTGCGCGATCAGGGCGTGCGGACGATCATCGCGAGCGATGACGCGCTCGCGCTCGCGGCAATCGAGACGCTGAAGCGCGTAGGACTGCTCGGCGGGAGTGCGAGTACGATTGCGATTATTGGGCACGGTGGCACGAAAGAGGCGACCCAAGCTGTGCTCGACGGCACGCTGGTCGGGGATGTGGACACCCGCCCGCAGGACCTCGGCACCACAGCTCTCGGGAATATCTCCGCACTCGTACGCAAGAAGCAACCCGCATCCGATGTGATCGTACGGATCAACGGCGCGGATGTCTCGGTCAACGCTGTTCCTGGCCGCCTCATCACTCGCAACAACGCGCGCGATATGCAGGAACGCTGGCCCGCTCTTGTCTACGCAGCGCCCGCCACATCCACGCCTGTATTGAAGCCGTGACACGAATAGTCATGATGACTGCTAAGTTTCACATGGAACAGGACGTGGTTTTTCTCTCTGAAGCAGTTCTCAGAATGATGGACGGGGACTGCTCCACCGATACCGCCGATATTTCTGCGAACCGCGATAAGAGACCTTCAGCTCGATTTCAGGCACTGCTCAGATCACGCTCAGTGATACCACCTATGATGATCTCAAGGGTCGAACCGCTTTTTCTTTCCACTATCCGTCCATCTGTTGTGCTGTTCCCTTCTCCACGGCATTGGCGACGAATGGACGGCCTCCCTCGGGAGCGGCAATGCTGTTGCTCCCGTTTCCCTTTAAGGAGCAATGCTACGCAGAGGCGCGTTTCGCGAGCCGGTCACGCAAGCCCGCCGCAAGGAAGGGGCAGGCGGCGAGCGCGGCGCTATCGGGATGGTTGCGGTCTGAGAGGACGGTGTTGACACGCGCAATCGTCCATGCGGGATACGGACGGTCGAGTAGAACGACTGGCATCCCCGCCTCGACATTCCCTTCGGTGAGGACGCGGAGATACCAGCCGGTGCGGCCCGTCGCCTGAACGCGCGCCGTCAGGTCTTCGATGCGCCAGCGGCGGGAAATCTTCCAGCATGGCCCGCGCGGTTGCGAAACCTGCACGCGCGCCTCGCCGATGGCGCAGGTATCGCCGATGCAGGCGGTCTGCTCGGTCAGTCCGGCGATGGTGAAGTTCTCCCCGAAGCCGCCATGCGGGAAGTCGGGGCGATCCAGTTCAGCCCGCCAATCGGGGTAATGGCTTGCACCGTAGCAGAGCGCCGCTTTGTCCGGCCCGCCGTGGTTTTGCGTGTCTGCCTGCTGATTCCCTGCGAGATTTTCCCGCCCTAACCGGCGTGGCCCGCTAACGGGCTGCTTCGCGAAACTCGTCACCCACGCGCGGTCCATCTCATCCGCCGCGCTCTCGACACCATATCGCGTCGGCATGCCTACCTGAATCGAACAGATCACCGGATCATTCGTCGGCATCATCATCTCTCCTCCATCAAATCGAAACCAATTGAACCGCAAAGGTGCAAAGAAAGAAGAGAAGGAGAAGCGGAGGGTAGGCGACAAATGTCGAGGATTGGCGCATGCACTTTTCCTCTTCATTTTTCAGCATTTCTTTGCGTCCTCTGCGCTCTTTGCGCCTTTGCGGTTCTCTCCGGTTTGTCATTTGCCGATATGTTACCGCGTGTCCGGCGCGAAGACCCGTGCGAGGACCGGGCTTTCGAAGTCCGACGCGAGGCAGTCCATCGCGATCTCGTCCCACCAACGTCCACCCATCATCCAGCATTGCCGCCGCCGACCGTATTCCCGGAATCCCGCTTTCGCATACGCCCGTTGTCCTGCGATATTCCATTCCGCGACGGTCAGCGCGACATTCCGCAGGCCGAGCGCGGTAAAGGCATAATCGAGCATCAGGCGCGTCGTCTCCGTCCCGTATCCCCTACTGCGCGCCTCCGCTTCGCCAATGAAAATACCGAAGTCAGCACGCTGATTGCGATACTCAACATGCATCAATTCCGTCGAGCCAATCGGCCGCCACGATGCACGCTCGTAGATCGTGAAGGAGAGATAGGTATCAGACGTCGCGATCCGCTCATAGTGCGCAATCTGTCGCTCCACTGTCACCGGACCAAACGGGCCGAGGTTGCGCGCAATCACGAAGTCGTTTGCCCATTGCTGGTCGAGCGGGATCAGGTCGCGGCGACGCGGCCCGAGCGCAATCTGCTCCCCGACGATGTTAATCATTGGTTGCTCCATGCATGCCCTTCCCATCGGTAGCGTAGGCTTCAGCCTGCGTTCTGGCGCGGTGGGAAACGGGGACGCAGGCTGAAGCCTACGCTACCGATTCTACGCGGATACCGTTATCTCTGGTTGCTGTATGCTCAACAAATGTATAGACGACACGCCCCCAAGGTGTTCCGTGACGAGTGCGGCGAGTTCGGCACAGGCAGCATGGAGTCTTTCATCGTCGGTCGGTGGCAGGGCTTCGATGGAGAGAAAGGCATCGGTCGTCTGTGCGGTCAGTTTCGTGCGCTCCGCCTCGCGCCAGTTCCAGGCGCGGCAGATGACGCCGACAGCATCGCGGTAGATCACCTCGCCGGGCTGCGGTGGTTGCGGTGCCGTGCTGCCGAGGGGCACGAACGCTTCGCCGCCGATCGCGCGCGTCAGCCGGATATTGCCGCAGATTGCGCGCAGGTCCTCGCTACCGCATGGGAGCAGATGCCGGAGCGAGACCGTATTGTAGAGGTCCACGAGCGGGTTAATGCTCCGCAGCGTCCCCGCGACCGCCGCGCGCAGTAAATTCTCGATGGATGAACGCTGCTTCGCGGGTTTAACGCCGAACGCCCGGTATGCCTCCTGCCACGGCGCGACAGCCGGACACTTTGCCATGTCAGCATCCCCGATATGCCGTGCGGCTTCCGCTATTGCCTCGCGCAGAAGTACAGCGCAGGCATCGGCATGCCGCGTATTATCTACGCTACGCACGATGACGATGCCGATTCGCGCGGCGGGAAAAAGCGACCAGAATGGCGGCTCAACGATACAGCGCGTTGTCATGGAACGATGCTGCTCAGGTCCACGACATCACCAAGGGCAATTTCTCCGTCGAGGAGGATTTCAGCGCGGATGCCGCCCCGGTCGGTCATCGCCCGGTTAAGGCCGGGTTTGCCGGTTAGCTCCTCAATATAGCCGCAGGGCGGGCAGAGCCGCTCGCCGTAGCACTCGATTGCCCCGACGCGGAACCGCTTACCGATCAGCGCATCCAAACCGATGCCGCGCGTAACGAGGTTGCGGCGGCATTCGTTCGGCGCGAGCGCGATGCCTGTCTCGCGCGCCATTGCTTCGAGCGATTCGACCTCGATCAACGTCAAACGGCGACCCGTTAGCGGCGGCACCTGCGAGTAATAGCCGCGCCCGTCGAAGTAACGATCCCCTTCCAGCCCGCGCCCGGCGACGACGCGCACCCGCTCCAAGGCAACCATCGGCGCGCCCGCCGCCGAGGCGATGAAAACCCCCTCAACGCGCCCAATCGCCACCGCCGCGCGCACTGGTACCGCTTGTGTCGCCATCTCTTGCTCCTCTCGCATCACACCGCGATACCCACACGCGCATTGTACAAGATGCGCGTGTTGGGGAGATTCATTGAACCGCCAATACTGCCCAGAGGACGCCCTCTGAGCAGTATTGGCAGTTCAAACGTCGTCGTTCGCGGCTGATGCATGGCCGAGAAAATCCGACGCCGTGTGCCAGAAGAGGGTGAGGCCGAAGTAGCCGAGGCCGAGGCCACAGAGGGCATTGATCCAGCGGAACACTACGGGCCGGACGAAGCGTCGTCCCCAGCCGATCACGAAGGGGATGCAGAGGCACCAGAGCAGCGCGCCGAGCACGAAGCCGCCGAACAGGAGGGCAAATCGCCCCACCGGTGCGGTCGCCGTGTCCGGCGCGGCGAGTCCCGCGCCGATCCCCGTCCAGAAGGCAAGCGCGAATGGATTAGCAAGCGAGAAGACCACGCCAGTCGCGAAGTCGCCGCGCGATGTGCGGCCGCGCGGGGCAGCCCGCCCGACCACGCCTCCTGCAAGGCGTTCCACGCCAGCCGCAGGAGGAAGCACGCGCCCGCGATGCCGAGGAAGAGGCGCAGTGATCGGTTGTGGACGAGGAAAACCGTGCCGGTGAGGGCGAGCGCTGCCCACGTCGTATCGCCGATCAGCGCGCCAAGTTGCACGAGCAGCGCGGGCCGGAAGCCACGCGCCAGCCCACGCCGTAACGCTTCGGTATTCACCGCCCCCGGCGCGGCATTGTAGGCGATACCGAGGCCGATGGCGGAGAGGAAGAGTGAATTGACGATCATCGCGGCGCTCCCTATGCCAATTCCTTCGGGCGCATCGTCGCGCGGCCTGCCTCCCGCTCGGCATCAATGAATGAGCCGTGCGGGTACAGGTAGGCCGGATACTCCTCCGGCTTGACGTTGTGCTTACCGACACGCGTTTCGATGTCAAAGCGATAGACGCTCGTCAGTGCAATGTCACTGTCCGGCATCGGTTCGTAATCCACGCCCGCGACGAGCTGCGGCGCATACTTCGTCATCACGCCTTCCAGCGCGTACTTCTTCTCCACGGCATCATCCACGACACGTACCGTGCCATAGAGAATAACGCTCGCATACTCCGTGCTGAAGTCGAAGGGCGTCCCGGCGGGTAGCACTCTGCCAAATTCCGTGACGGTGAAGCAAGCGCGCGCGGTGCCCTGTTCCAGGATCGCCCGCAGTTTGCCGACCTGCGCGGTGTGCCAGTAGATGTATTCGCCGTCGAACCAGAAGTAGTTGCTGTGCAAAAGCGGCTGCCCTTCGTGGCTGATCGCGAGGTGACCGAGCGCACTAATTGCCAGCATCCGGTCCATCCATTCCTCGTCCGCCAGCACGCGATCCTTCCGCCGCACCTGCGTCAATGGTCGCTCCAAATATCGCTGCACCGTCATGCCTCCTCGTTGATTGTATCTAAGGACAATCTCTATTGTACCTATTGATAGCGTACTATGCCCCGCTGCACTGTCAAGAGCGGAGCCGAAACTGCCCTTGTTGCTATCAGGAGTGTGCTTTACACTACAAAACCAGCGTGACATGGAAGTCTCGCTTGTTGAGACTCCCGACAGAAGCGTTATCGTGATCACGATCCATGGACATGAAAATATGACGGATGAAGAGCGCGGCACGGATTGCTCAATCTATCGAGCAGGACCCCAAACGCCCGTGGCCCGGCTCAGTACGTCTCAAGGATTTTCATACACCGGTCTGGGCGCTTGTTGAGCATTACAAACATGGCGCTAAAGAGGACCTTGAACTAGTACAGCTTGGCTGAAATACGTTTGCGTTATATGCTGCACGCAGGCGGGTGCAGCGCGTCGGTGCGCTCAGGACCCATGATCGCGGAGGACGCCGATGCCTGCAACACCGATCATCGTCACGG